>TARA_R110000868_G_scaffold176318_7_pt1 | contig 9971 bp, 6 predicted proteins | sample TARA_R110000868 | Tara Oceans TARA_R110000868 (sample SAMEA4397489) | marine metagenome | biome: Polar Biome; feature: [SRF] surface water layer (ENVO:00010504); material: water (ENVO:00002006), including particulate matter (ENVO:01000060) such as... | depth 5 m | reverse complement strand
GGTGGTGGCCGTGTAGTCGGCGCTGTTGAGCAGGATGCCGTTTACATACACTTGAACGTAGTTGACCGTGTAGGTCGCAGAGAAAGTGGTCTGCCCGGCAGTCGCGGTAATTGTGGTGCGGGTGTAGGTGCCGCCGGGCACGTTCACCGTGACCGCAGTGCCAACCGCCGAGGCTGTTACGCCGGAACCAGTGAAGTCGAAGCTGGTGACGCCGGAGGTGAGAAGCGTACCCTCGTCCGACACCGAGATGCTGCTTCCGCCGCCCCCGCCAGCGGGTCCAGTTGGCCCGGTCGCCCCAGTCGCGCCAACATTGCCCGCAGCGACGATGTTCCACGAGGTGTAGGTGCCTGAGCCGCCCGTCGCGTCAGAGGTCATAATCAGCGTCGTGCCGCTGAACGAGGTGATGATGCCCTCGACATAGTTCGTGGGTGTCACCGTGTAGGCGATGCGGACTCGCTCGCCAACGGCAAAGGCAGTCTGGGTGTCCGACAGATTCGTTGTGAAAGTCAGGGAGCCCGTGCCGATCAGCGTCGATGTGCTGCTGGTCAGGCCAGCGTAGCCGATCCCCGTGGGGCCAGTTGGTCCGGTGCTGCCCGCGCCGCCGCTGGCTCCGGTTGGGCCTGTCGTCCCGGCGCTTCCGGCGGTTCCTGTAGGGCCAGTGGGGCCAACAGCGGTAGACGCAGCGCCCGTGGGGCCAGTCGGCCCGTCGATGCCCGCAACGCCCGTGGGGCCGGTGGGGCCGGGCGTCGTGGAGATTGCTCCGGTCGGGCCGGTCGCTCCTTGTATGCCCGTAGGCCCTGTAGGCCCGGCTACCGTGGATGCAGCGCCTGTAGGCCCTGTGGGGCCTTGTGCGCCCGTTGGGCCGGTGACACCGTTCACAAGGGCCAAGAACAATGCCGCCCCGTTGGCGAAGCCTGTGGTCCCCGCCCCGCCAGATGCGTTCAGGGTTACGGGGTATGTCCAGTACGAGTTGGCAGCGCCGGGGTTCACATTGGTGGGTGCCCCAGAAATCGTCCACGTCTGGTAGCTGGCGCTGCTGGTCTGGCTCTGGATGATGATCTGCTCGCCGACGCTCAGGAGCGCCAAGAAAATATCAATGTCCACATTGTTGTCAGTCAGGTGGCTGACGTTGATCTGCGTGGCGCTGGTCTGGACGGCGTTGTTCCAGAGAAGGTCGCCGTCGCCGGGGTAGCCGGATATTGCGCCAGTGTTGGCAAGGTAGAGGAACAGATTGGATGACGTGCCCGGCGTTCCGGTGGGGCCTGTGGGGCCAGCAACTGTAGAAGCCGCGCCAGTGGGTCCAGTCGGCCCAGTAGGCCCCGCAACCGTGGATGCCGCTCCGGTGGCTCCCGTGGGGCCAGTGCTTCCCGTGGGGCCGGGCACAGTTGATGCCGCCCCGGTGACGCCCGTGGGGCCTGTAGGGCCGTCAATTCCCTGCGGCCCTGTAGGCCCCGTGGGGCCAGCAGCGCCCGCCCCCGTAGGCCCCGTGGCCCCCGTAGGCCCAATATCGCCGTTTACGCCCGTAGGCCCCGTGCTTCCCGTGACCCCCGTGGGGCCGATGGTGCCCTGCGGGCCGGTGGGGCCGGGAACTGTAGAGTCGTTGCCCGTAGGCCCCGTAGGCCCCGTGCCGCCAGTCGGGCCGACTCCCCCGGTCGGGCCGGTCACATTGGACGCTGCGCCCGTGGGGCCGGTGTTTCCGGTGGGGCCGGTCGGGCCTTGCCCCCCGGTCGGGCCTGCAACTCCCGTGGGGCCGGTCGGGCCGCCAACGATCCCAGCTATGTCCCCCGTAGTCGTGCGGCGTGACGTGCCAGCCTGCACAATCTCAAGCTGCTCCGTGCCGTTGAGGGCTGTGGCTGCGGGGAGCATTGGGATTTGTGCGTTTGCCAAGTTCTAGTCTCCGACGCGCCAGAGCAGGGGGGTCATTATGGGCTTGCCGGTGCGATGGTCAACTCGCCAGCGGCGACGAGAGCCATGATGTTCTGGTAGTCGGTGTTCGCCGGGTCAATCGGCACGAAGCTCGTCACGCCGTTGATGTCGCAGCGGATGCCAGCAGGAGATTGGCCCGTTATTGGGTTGGTAAAATATTGTGCGTTTGTGTACATTTTTACAACTCCGCAGAAGCAGTGAAGCTTGAATGGCAGTATCCAGCCGCAGAAAGCGTAAAATAATACCCAAATATATTTGTAGGAGAGTTCCCCTGATCCGGGGCTGGACCAGACGTAACATTGCTCGAAGCAAGCACTGTAAGATTTACAGTGGGAGACGCCCGCATGGTTTGTTTGTAATATGCTGTTGTCTCATATAATCCAGATATGCTTACATACGCATATATAGCACCTGTCTCATAATATCTCTGACACTGAGCAAGCTGATCGCTGTAGATCTGCATCTCGTAGGGAGTTGCTTTGGTGCCGACTTCTAGCTGGACGCCTGTGACGTAGAAGGTTGCGCCGTTGGTGCCGACGACGGAGACTGCGCCTGTGGCGGACACATAATTTGTTGCTGCCCAAGCGCCTGCGGTTCCAGACGTTGTTGAGCCAACGCCAAGACCAAAAAGCAAATTGACGCCAGTGCCGTTCGTCGTCAGCCAAGTACCAGTTGTGTCCCCGGCCACAGTGATGGTTTTTTGTTCCCAAGTATTTGCGGCGCTGATCGTGTAGCTGAACGGGTATGACCGTGTGTTGGCAGAGTTTCGCAATGCGCCGCCAAACGTGCCAGTCAGGCTGGAGCGAACCCAAAACGATAGAGTAACGCTCTGCGCCCCCGCAGCACCCCACCCTAAATCAGCAACATTGTATCCCTCAACATACTGCGATAACCAGAAAACATCGCTGGCCGTTACAGAGTATGCGGATGAAGATGTTATGCCAAGATAGTTGGTGAACCCAGCAGGAGGCGTTACTGAGCCAGCATTTTGCTGGATAGTGAATTTTGAAGCGACGGTTCCGTATACGGCCCAGCGATCAACGGTATAAAGAACGGTAGTTGTTTGTGTCACACTCGCCCCAGCATTCCGCTGATCAATGAGCATGTTCCCATTGATGATGCGGTTGCGCTTGAAGCTGGAGCCCATCACGACGGTGCTACTGGACGTTATGTCGCCAGCCACCGTCAAGTTGTTGCCCACGGCCACATTGCCGCTGGCGTCGTTGACGATGTTGTTCACCGCGCTGGAGGGGTGGAGGATGGTTACGGTCTTGAGCGTTGACATGGCTCGTCTCCTTATGTGCCAGATGTGGAGGCGAGGATGTAATAAACAGTTCCGCCAATGTTGATGGCGATCTTGTTTGTCACCGTGTTAGTGGTCGAGGATGACACGGCAGTTGATACAACGGCGGTGCCCGTTATATTAGGCAGCGTCAGCGTCGTGTCAGCAGCCGCCGTACTAGCAGTAAGAGTGACAGATCCGCCACCAGTTCCTTTGATTGCGACGGGCATCAGACAACACCTCTGCTGTGCAAACCTTGGTTTGCGAATTTCCCATGTATCTCAGCCCTTGCTTTTGCAGCCACCATAGCGGCCTCAGACAAGAAACCGAACCGGCCAAGATCATGTTTCTTTTTGTCTTTCCAAACAGAAGCGCGCCATGATCTTGAATGCTTGTCCCAAAATACGCCTTTGAACCCAGACGAGTTGTCCGATCTAACCTTCGTATTCTGGCAGTTTTCTGATCGCCCGCAAAGCCTTAAATTTTCTATTCTATTATCAGATGGGTCGCCATTGATGTGGTCTATTTCCATTCCAGAAGGAATTCCTCCGTTATGTAAAACCCATAAGACACGGTGGAGGTATGCAGTTTTTCTGTTGATATAACAGTACCTGTATCCATCTTTGCGAACTGTGAACGGCTGTACTTCTCCCGTTTTGGTGCGAACGACCGCCCCATCGGCAAGGAAGAACTCTTGAAGAATGGCCTCGTTCATGGAGTGCGCCATTTCTAAATAACACTCCAGTAAGAACCCGAGGGAATCGTCACGGTCACTAAGGAATTGATCGTCACAGGCCCAAACGTGCCAGCGTTTTGGTTCGTGGGGATAGTATAATCCTGAGTGATGATCGTGTCATTAAGATAAAAAACTAGGTTGCTTCCGCCGCCAGTTGGCGAACTGGACGACTTCAGCAAATCACAGTTTGTCCCATCAGACGAGACCGTGTTGACGATTCCGTTCCCAACCGTTGCAATTCTCCCGCCAGCCGTTATTGCAGAGCTATTGGTAGAATTGCCGGATATAACAGTGCTGGCGACAGTCTGCGAAGCACTGACTGTATAGGTGCCTATGCCACCAGAGCCCGTTCCCAAGGCTGTGATATATGTTCCCGCAGTTACGCCAGTGCCCGTAAGTACAGACCCAACAGAAAGCTGGCCGCTGGCCGTTGTGGTAATCGTCAGCGTAGTGCCGGAGATCGAACCAGTGCCAGAAAAAGCAACGGTATTGTTGATGGTGTAGTTTCCGTTGCCGCCAGATCCCGTTCCAAAAGCAGTGATGAACGTATTGGAGGGGACGCCGGTGCCATAGACATACGAGCCAACCGTCAGCGCGCCAGTGGTAGTTGTAGCAATTGTAAGAGTGCTTCCGGAGATAGACCCGGTCCCGGAGAAAGCCACAGGGGTCTGGATTACGACGCTATAGCCGCCGCTCGTCAGATTCTGAACAACCCACTGACCGCCAATGCCAGCAGGGATGATGTAGGTCATATTTGCCGTGATCGAACCCGTGACGTTGAGGATCAGCGGCTGATACTGAGCCGCAGACAACGTGACGGAGCCCCCAGATGTTGCGGCCAACCTCGTAATGCCGCCAAACGCATTGTCGATGATGGTCAAGTCACCGTTGAGGGGCTGATCCCATGTGCCGATGTACTCTCCGTTAGCGGGAAGCGTCATGGCCTTGTTCGCGGAAGTAGTGGACATGTTCAGCCCTCAAGATTCTGGTTGGCAATCTCTAGCGCCCGCGCCACGTGATTATCGTGGGTGCTGAGAAGGCTCTCGGTTTGATTGTTGATGTTCTTCCTGGCGCGGTCAACCATGGTCACCAACTTGTCTGAGACACGGCCACCAGAGGCGCGCTGTGGGCGAGCATCGAATCCACCTGGGGCGCTATAGATGGATGCAGGAAGCTGTTTTGTAATGCCCTGTACCGCAAAAGGAACGCCAGCCTTTATAACCCCTGGAAGCGGGCTTTTGGCGGCAAGTTCAGCCCCCAAGATTGGCGCGGCACCCTTAATTGTTTCGCCAGCTATTTTAGTCCCGGTCGATGGGACATACTGCGACATTGGAGCCGCAACATTACGCGCACCTAAAGCGCCCGCGCCAGCGCCAACAGCTCCCGCCGTCAAAGTTTTGAGCGGCAACCCACCTGTTAACTGCGACTCAAGGAACGCACTTCCAAGCTCAGCAGCCCCAACCCCCGCCTTTATGGGATAAGCGCCAACCTTGGATGCATAGGTATCAAGAGCTTTTCCAAGAGGCTGTCCTTTTGCGTTTACCCGGCCTAATGCGCTGATGTTCTCAAGCATTTTCCTAGTTTGTTCAGAGGGTTGACCAAAAATAAGGGCTTTCCCTCTGGGATCAAAAAACCCATCAAAGTTTTTGTGGAAGTTGTTGAATGTAAAGCGCCCATCGGGGGCAATTCGATCTGCCGCATATGCTTTTCCAACTGAACTCCACGCCTGTGGGTCATACTTGACCACCGTATTGTACAGGTTGTCTAAGTCGGAAATATTTGCACCACCTTTTTTAGCGGCAGCCCCAATGATTTTGCTGTAAATAGCATCATTGGCATACGATCCGGCACCCTGAATTTCAGGATTGCCAGTTAAGTTATAGACGCTGTTTCTAAGATTATACAAATCAGAAGCTTTTTTGTTTACGTTAGCAAAATCAGTCATCATCTGTTTGCCGCCAACATTTTTGGCGTACTTTGTCATATCCTGCGTAACAGAATCACGCAATCTTTTGAGAATGTCATTATTGATCCCGCTTACACCAGGAGCCTGATTCCAAGAGATTTGATCAGATAAAATCTCTCGAAATGCTTTCATTTCAGAGAATGTCAGACCACCAACATCATCAGCTGTTGCAATAGGTATCTTTGCAATATTCAAGGTTGAACTGATATCGCCCATCCGCCCCTTGGGAGAGCGAAACTCAGCGCTGATAGCCCGTTGAAGATTAGTTGGGTACTGAATGGCGGTTGCTGCCTCAAGAGCGCGAACCGGCGTGTAAACTTGCTCCATGAGAGACCTGAACCCCGCTGGGTTTGTCGCGTCATAGGACCAAGATTTTACAGCATTCCGAATTGCTTCGCCCGCATCATTTCTGTTGGCGTTAGCTGAGTAATCAGAGATGGCAGCGCCAATCTCGCCAAGAGTTTTATTCGCCGCTTTGGGGACTTGATTGAAAACATCCGCGCCAATAGCAGTCCGAAGAACCCCGCTTTCAGACACAGCAGCCGCTGGAAGTGTCACATTAGGAATTTCGCTCGCTATGTTTGCCGCAGTCTTTGCTGTTGATGGGTTACCAGTAAGCGCATGAAAAATAGGATTTACGATATCAGGTGCAATCTTTTGGCCTACTGCCTTTACACCAGACCCAACCGCGCCAAGAACAATAGGGGCAACTTTTGCGCCAATCGCACCCGCAGCCGCGCCAGTAGCCTTATCTGCAAGACTTTCGCCCTCAGAAGACCCAAACACAGCACCTTGAACTATAGGATTTTCAGCAACCTTTGCAGCGCCCCTCAGTGCAGTAGGCAGCATCCCAACGCCTTGTCCAGCCAAAGCACGAAGACCCGCGCCACCCAAACTGCCAATCGTCCCCGTGGCGGCAGCTCCAGGAGCGCCCATAACAGCGCCCACAGCCGCAGGAATAGCAGATGCGGCCATGCCCCCACCATATAGCCATGGGTGCTGCTCCCAAGCCTGATCAGTTGCAGCCTTCTGCTTTTTCAATTCTGCAACATAAGCTGGGTCTTCGCTACCCGGCAGATTCATCGTCTTTGCAGCAGCAATCAGTTGGGGCGAGTACCCCAAACCAAAAGCTTGAGCAGCGCCGCGACCAAAAGATTCTAAGCCGCCAACTTCAGGCTTTGACGGCTGAGATCCAGCAAGCCATTTGTCGGGGTCGAAGCTATTAGAAACAGGCTTGATTTGAGTGCTTTCAAGCCATTTGTCTGGGTCAAACGCATTATCAGCCATTATTTGACTCCAAGACGCTTGAGGATTTCAGCGGATCTGGGATCTTCTGGATTGCTTCTCGCCCATTGCAAAGCTTCTGACGATTGCGGGGCAGCAGACTGCTCACGCTGCTGCTGCGTCCCAACTCCCGGCCTAAGTTCCGCTTTTGTCTTCTTCAGGAACTCATCATATGGGTTGTCCCTCATAAATTCTTTTTGAAACTTGGTGATATTTACATTTTTGTCGATATCAAAGGCATCGTACATTTTCTGCTTATATGCAGTGTCGCCCTTAATCTTGGAAATGATGTTGCGAATAGCGTCTGGGTCAAGGCGCACATCAGGTATGGTCTGCCTAATGGCATTAAGCTCAGATGCGGGCGCTCTGGGGGACAAACCAGCAAGCTGAGAAAGCCCGATAAACATGGCATCCTTAACAACGGTATCATAGTCGCCCGCAGTGCTTGACGCCAACTTGAACTTGTTTTCAGGGTCTATGGCCTTCATGACCCTGTCCAGATTGGCGCGGGCCGGTGCATCTGCGCCAGTCCTAAATTGAGACAGAACAGTCTCAAGTTCATTGAGCGCGCCAATAATCTTTTGAGATTCTGGTCCGTACTTTGCCGCCTCTTTGTTAAACTCAGCAGCTTCTTCGGCAAGCCGTTCACCAACTTTCTGCTTCTGGCCAGCCTCAATAGCGCCGGGGACAGTGACAAGTTTCCCGCTGATATCAAACGTCTGAACTTTATTTTTCTCAGCGGCGGCGGAAGCAGCATCGGCCTGCTCCTTAGCCCACCCTTCACCCATCGATGTGAATTTATTTGCATACGCCTTCAAATATGAAGGATCATTGTATGCGGGAATTGCTGTGCCATCAGGGTACTTGATGACAAGAGATTCCTTTTCATCGGGGGTTAAACCCCATTTACGAGAATCTGTGCTAGCAATGTTTCCTGCGCCAGGATCTACAGACTGAGCCGTTTGCTCAGGGCTCGGAGGAATTGGCCCAGTGTAGCCAACAACCTTTGCGTACTCTTGCAGCGTAAGCTTTTTAGAGCCAGGCGGCAGAGAAGCATTGTACTGCATCAAACCGACTGCCAGTTTGTTTGCAGCTTCAATATTGCGAGCAGTCGCAACTGGCAGCATTTGGCCTGTTTCTGCCTTTGTTTTTGCAATGTCAGCCAGTTGCTTCTGCTGGCCTTGGTATGCACCAACACCGCCCATGATGCCTTCACCAAGGGCTTGACCAAGGTTAGGCCTATTAGACGCCAGCATGGAGCCAAGGAAACCCAAGGCTGGAACAATGAAGCCTTCAGAGGTGACTACATCTCCAATGCTTTTCTTGCCCTCCGCGCCAGGGGAAGAGGCGGCGGCCTGCATTCCACGGCCTACAAGACCAGGAGGAGATGGGGCATTGCCCAAAGATGTCCAGGTCGGAGCCAACGTTTTAATGATGTCTGGCGCAAGACCTTTCTCACGAAGATCAGCATCAAGCTCTCGCCCGGTTCGCGCCTTGTAATCTTGAGCCGCAAGTTCTTTCGTTGCTGCGTCCTGATAACCTTTTGTCATCGGAGCGCCACCAGTGACACGATTCCATGTATCATTGATAAATTGTCCAGCACCGGACGCAGATGATACGCCGCCTTGTGCAGGACGCTTTCCAGGATGCCCGGCCTCTATGTCAAACGTCTCTTTGCCGCCCTGACGGATGTTATAGCGAGGCTGACCAGACTTGTCATAGCCTCCTTCGCCGCCATAAATGCGGTTGATCAGGCTCTGCCAGTGAGGGTCCATATCTTCTCTGTTTTGAGGCGAAATGAGATATTTAGGCGCGTCTCCAGGGACAAGCCCAGCTTCCTGCGCATTGGGAGATGGCATATCTGCTTCAGGCGAGTAATCAGCAGGAACGTCTGTCCCGCCTCTGGTCGCATACCCTTGGCGGGGAACTAGACCTCCATATGCATAGGGGGTTGCATCCTCTGTGGCGCGGTCATAATCGACGGTCAGGTATTCACCGCGACGGCCAACAGCCTCAGGCTTGCGGTCCAAGACCTCTTGAGCCATGAGACCCATCTGGGTCGGCCCTTCGCCAATGTTGTAGCTGTAGATGTTCTGGCCGTCGAAGGTCTTGCCTACAGGGCGGATATTATCCTTGGCGCGGGCATCAGACAGCCCCGCCAAGAATGGGAGCGCCGTGCTGCCAAGCCAAGACCCGGCCTCCATGATACCCTTTGCGGCACCAATACCAGACGCAATCGATCCAAGAGCGGAGCCACCTCCGCCGCCGCCAGGGGTAGACATCTGGCCCGGCTTCAGCATCTCATATTTACGAGAGCCAGATGCAAGGACATCCTTCATCGGATCTTCGCCGCGCATCGTCTCGCTGGGGTCGTAGGGCGCTACCTCATTGTCGGTCTCGCCACCATCAGCGTAGGCGTAGCGCGGGACAATAAGCCCGCCATGAGCCGCAGATGGCGTATTCCACCAATCCTTAAATTCGCCAAAGACGCTCTTGCCAGAGGTGCTGCCACCCCCACCAATGAGGCCAGCAGACTTATCGGCGGCAGACCCAAGAAGGGCTTCTTTGCCGCCCTTGTAAGTGGACGCAATATCGCGACCAGTTTGAAATGCCGTAGACATGCCAGACGGACGCTGCGCAGGCATCGACATCTTGGCAGCTTCAATGGGCTTGGGCACAGGGATATTTGCAGCAGGGACAATCCCGGTAGCGCCGGGAGCGCCACCCAGTGGCTGTTGTCCGCCATAAACACCAAGAGCCTGCTTGTTGGCCGCAAT
>TARA_R110000868_G_scaffold119018_1_pt1 | contig 9973 bp, 9 predicted proteins | sample TARA_R110000868 | Tara Oceans TARA_R110000868 (sample SAMEA4397489) | marine metagenome | biome: Polar Biome; feature: [SRF] surface water layer (ENVO:00010504); material: water (ENVO:00002006), including particulate matter (ENVO:01000060) such as... | depth 5 m | reverse complement strand
TCATCTTTTTCTATATATAATTCTCTAGAAAACGGTACTTTTCTGAAACCTGCACTTTCATCTTCTTGATTGTTTTCGGCATCTAGCCATTCAACTTTATCCTCAGGATAATTTGTAATAACAAGTTTCACAGGGTCTAAAACCGCCATAACTCTTGGCGCTGTTTTATTTAAATCTTCACGAATACAAAACTCCAAAAGCGCTACATCTATAACGTTTTCACGTTTCGCAACACCAACAGTTTCAACAAATTTTCTTATGGATGCTGGTGTGTAACCTCTTCTGCGTAAACCGGAAATGGTTGGCATTCGCGGGTCGTCCCAACCTTTTACAACACCGTCCTCTACTAATTTAAGTAGCTTACGCTTACTCATAATGGTATAACTCAAGTTTAAACGTGCAAATTCACGTTGTTTTGGGCGTAATTTATCAGTGTCTACTACTTGGTCTAAAAACCAATCATAAAGCTCTCTGTGGGGTTTAAATTCCAAAGAACATAACGAGTGTGAAATTTGCTCAATATAATCGCTTTCACCATGCGTCCAGTCGTACATTGGGTAAATACACCAATCGTTTGCTGTTCTGTGATGGTGCTTCTTTAAAACACGATACATAATAGGGTCGCGCATTAACATGTTTGGATGTTGCATGTCTATTTTTGCTCGTAATATATGTTCGCCTTCGTTAAACTCGCCGGCTTTCATGCGCTCGAATAAATTTAAATTTTCTTCAACGGTTCTATTTCTAAAAGGGCCATCAACTCCTGGTTGTGTTGGCGTGCCTTTTTGTTCAGCCATCGCTTCACTAGTTTGCGAGTCAACATAGGCTTTTCCTTCTTTTATGAAACTAATAGCCCAATCATTAAGCTGTTGAAAATAATCTGATGAAAATAATTCCTTGTCCCAGTTATACCCTAACCACGAAATATCCGCCTTAATAGCATCTACGTATTCTTGCTCTTCTTTTGCAGGATTTGTATCATCAAAACGCAGGTTTACTGGTGCGTTATAATATTCACCTAAACCAAAACTAATTCCAATAGCTTTCGTATGGCCTATGTGCAAATAGCCGTTTGGTTCTGGTGGGAATCTAAAACGCAACTCTTTTTTAGACATGCCATTGGCTAAATCTTCTTCTATAATTTGCTCTAAAAAATTGAGCGATCTTCTTTCGTTAGACATAAAAAACTTTAAAAAACACTTCTAGTTGATATAAACTAAAATTAAATAACATAATTATTGTGTAAAATTAGGTAATTTTGATGACTTAAAATCGCTTAAATGGGAATTATAAAAGTTGAAAATATACGTGTGTTTGCCTATCATGGTTGCTTAAAAGAGGAAACCAAAATAGGTAGTGATTATCGTGTAGATTTAAAGGTTAGCGCCAATTTACAAACCTCTGCAAAGACTGATAAATTGAGTGATACTGTGGATTATGTGTTTCTAAATAAAGTGGTTAGAGAAGAAATGAATATCGCCTCTCATTTACTAGAAACAGTCGCAAAACGCATTTTAAATCGTGTTTTTAAAGAAGCTGTTTTAGTGAAAAGTGCAACAGTTTGGGTGAGTAAATTAAACCCGCCCATAGGTGGCGATGTTGAAAGCGTAACCATAAAAATGAGCAAAAAACGTAAAAAGTAATTTTAAGTAAAGAAAAGCCACAATTTTTTTTACATTTGCACCAGATTTCTCAACGTTTAGAGAATGCTACTTTTAAAGGTATATTAAACTCGTTTTGATACATTTTTAAAAATTGGTGTCGTGGCCGAGTGGCTAGGCTCAGCTCTGCAAAAGCTGCTACAGCGGTTCGAATCCGCTCGACACCTCAAAACAAAAAAGCTTTCAGATATTCTGGAAGCTTTTTTATTTTATAGGACTTATTTGTTCTAGTTTTTCTTTTATTAACTCTTTTTCATCAGGAAAAAAACCCTGCACTAATAGTAGCACTCCAAAACCTAGAATAACTAGCGCAATCACTTTTTTTGTTTTAAATATCAATCTGGGTGTTAGCTTGTTTTTTAACTTTTTGGCTGCGGCTATTTTAAGTAAATCAACTAAAAAATAGACAACTAATATCGTTGATAAAAAAACAATAACACCATCTTTAGAATCCGTTAAAGAATTTGCTAACATTATAAAAGCAACCCAACCTAACAAAACGCCAATATTTATAAAATTGAGTAAAAACCCTTTTAAAAATAATTTTCCGTATCCTTTTTTTATTTCAACTTTATGATATTCTCTAACAATTTCTCGGAACGATTTCGATGTTTTTAAAAATGAAATAATACCATAAGTTACCAATAAAACACCTCCAAAAACTAAAAAATTAGGATCATCTTTTATTTTTTCTAGTAATTTATTGGTACTGAAAAAAGCCACTAAAATAAATAGTATATCAGCTAACATCACGCCACTATCAAATATTAAAGCGCTTTTTATCCCTTTTGTAGCACTAGTTTCTAAAAGCACGAAAAACACTGGGCCAATAGTAAATGCTAAAATTATTCCGAAAGGAATTGCTGCTAAAATATCATCAAACATAAACTCGAGAGGGTTTTCACAAAGTAAAGAAATATTTTACTGCTTTTTAATAATGAAACAAAAAAAGCCCATTATAAAAAATAATGGGCTTCAATTGTTTTTATTGACTATTTTAATCCATACGCTTCACTCTTCCGCCTAAAACCTTACTTTCATTCACCGTTTCTGGGTTGCCGTAAATAAATACATCGCCTCCAGCTCTAATTTTAATATCCACAATATTTGAAGCATTTACATAAGCTTCTCCTGCCGCATTTATAGTCACTTTTGTTTTTTCAGTTTTTAATTCGCTCCCTTTGTAAAGCCCTCCTGTTAATAAATTTATGTCTTGACTTTTTGAGGTTCCAGAGGTTTTTACCCAACCGCCTGTTACTGCTTTTACGTTAGTATAACTAACATTTACAGGCACCTCAATACTGGCGCCTTCTTGTGCTTTAAGATTGATTTCAAATTGCTTAATAACATCTTTTGAATGTACTTTTGCGCCTTCATTTACATCAATAAGATCTATAGATGTGTAATACAAAGTTACTTTTGTGTTATTGCCGTCAAAACTTTCTTCAAGGCTCATTTTAATTTTAAGTAAACCGTTTTTGTTGTTTACTAAAACGGCATCTGCGTTTTGTCCGGTGATAACAATTTTATTTTCGTTTGATTTTACAAGTTCAACGTTGATTAAATCATAAACTTTTAGTTCTGTAAATTCCCCAATTGATTTTTCTATTGGGTTTTGAGCAAATACTAGTGTTGTAATAAAAAGTACAACTGCTTTTACTAATGTTTTCATGGATAAATTATGTTTTTTGATTTGACTAATAATTGATATAACGCAAAACTATCAATAATTATTCCGTTGTTAATTTTCTTTAGGAAAACTTTATAATAAGTGAACACCGAGACAGGCCCTTGAAAAGTACTTTTTGATTAAACAACCTTTACTGCGGTTCCTGTTACTGAAAAGAAAAAATAAGCACCAGCTTCTGTTTCCATATCTAATTTTATACCTAAAACAGCATTTGCGTTCAATTTTATGGCATTTTCTTTCAGTTTTTGAAAAGCTTCTTCTTTTGCTTTATTAATAGTTTCTTCGAATAAAACTTTATTTTTCTCTGCTTTAAAAGAAAATGATGTTTTCATACCATATGAGACGCCTGTAACGATACCTAAATAATCTTGAATTGGATGCCCTTCTATTGAGTTTGTTGTCGTTAAAATCATGTATTTAATTTTTAAATATTAGTATGAAAATACACTAAAATGTTACAGATATATAAAAATAGTGTAAAATTAAAAAAATTGACTTTGTAAAAAATTTCAACTAAATTCGTTTAATAATTGATAAAGTTCATCGAAAGGGAACATTATCTTTGCATTACCAACTATTAGAAAATAAATATAACTCGATTAAACCAAATCTTAATTAAATAGTCTTAACACGAAACCAATTATAATAAAACTCAAATGTTAGAAAATTCAAAAGTAAACATCAAAATCAAACTTGCTGCATTGTGGGCTTCTGTAACCTTCTGCTATTTATATGGAGACTACTTTGAGTTATATACACCAGATAAAATAGATAGTTTAATTACGGGCGAAAATAATTTAGACAGTCCAACCAAATTACTAATAGCATCAATAATTTTGGCAATTTCTTCAGTGATGGTTGCTGCATCAATTATCCTCAAGCCAAAGTTAAACCGAATTCTCAATATCATATTTGGAACATTATTTACACTAATGATGTTATTTATTGGAGTGAATTCAATGACTGAATGGTATAGTTTTTATGTTTTTCTGGCATTTTTAGAAAGTATTATTACTTTTTTAATTGTTTATTATGCGTGGAAATGGCCAAAAAAAATAATGAATTGATAATGGGCATTAGGAATCTAATTAAAAATCAAGAATTGGGAATGTTCAAAATAATGGATAGATTTCTTCAAAATTGAGTGCTGGAATTTTAACTTAATAGGATTTATATATCAAGTGGAATTTTAACTCGGACGGAACGAAAAGTTTTAATAAGTTAGTACGAAAATATCTTGAACGAAAAATAACAGTTGGTAATAACACCCTGTTAGTTAGAAATATATTCTGATTAAAATAATATCTAGTACTCTTTACTTTACCAATATACTTCTGTAATTCTCATCATACCATAAATGAGATTTAGCAATCGCAAAGGCTTGTTTTAATAGCTTATTGCAAACAGCCACCAAAGCCAGTTTCTTGCTCTTGCCTTTAGCTACGATCCTATTGTAGAGCTCTCGACACGCTTTATTGTGCTTGCTTGCCGAAAAACTACAGATAAACAAAATTTTTCTTAACCGCCTATTTCCCATTTTACCTATTCTAGGTCTTGATCTTATACTACTTCCAGACTCTCTTATAATAGGTGTTAGACCAGCAAAAGAGCAGAGTTCTGATGCCGTATTAAAACGTTCAAACCCATCAGTCAAGACAATTAAAAGAGCACTGGCTTTGGCTCCTAAACCAGGGATACTTTTAATGCGACTGTGCAAGTCCTGATACTCTTGTTTTACTAATTTTAAAACGGTTATATCTAGAGTTTCTATTTCTTTTTTATAAAATTTTAAGCTCCGATTTATGGACCGCCCTATCCAGTAATCAAAATTATCCCGATGCTTGTCATGACCTTAAAGAGTATTTCGCTTCAGATGCATTTAATAATGATACCGTAGACTCTGAAAAATCAATATTTTGGTATAAAAAAGGTGCTAATCTAGGAAGCTCTCTTTCAAGTTCTGCTTCTTCTCATTCACTGGGTTTTATATACAAAAATTTAGATATAGAGAAAGAATCCTTTTTTTGGTTTCATAAAGCTGCCAATGCTGGACAATGGGCATCATATGACCAAGTGGCGAATTGTTATTATTACGGAAAAGGAGTTTCAAAAGATTATAAAAAGGCTCTGTATTGGTATGAGAAAAATGTATATTTCCCAAACTATACTCAAATGGGAGATATTTTTTATTATGGAGGTTACGGAATTACAGAAAATTTATTAAAAAAAACACTCGGATAGAATATTGATGAAACATGAGATTAGAAAACATTGAAATAGAGAATAAGATTTTTACTTGGGGAGAAACAATAGATGACATGAAGTCAATGTTTTCAACAAAGGATTATTTTGAGAATGAAAACCAACATTCGCAATGGAAAACTATAAGATTTAAAATATCAAATCAATGGAATATTAATTGTAATTCTTGTGAGTTCTCTTCTCCAAATTATGATAGACTAATAAATAGATTTCACATTAATCTTGGAGTTATACAAGACGTTGATTCTTTAATGGATAAGCTAGATAAAGTTTTTGGAAAAAGAACCTCTGACACTACTACTGGCGATAATTATGGGAGCGGTAGTGTAATTAGGAATTGCAAATGGGATTTTGATAATTGCGGTGTTGGAATTAGCATTTTTGGTGGAGAAAGAATTGAGCATAATGAATCTAATTTTGGAACAATCTATTTTCATTTGACTGATTTGGAGCTGATAAATAAACTTTACTCATCCGAATTAGTCCATAAAAATCAAGTTATTGAAAGTAATATAGCAAATAACGATTTTGATATAGAAATTTTCACACTTCGAAAAAAGCAATGGTTATCTTGGGGCATAGAAAAGAATAATTACCCAGACTACGATGGGGATTTTATCTCAATGACATTTAATAGCTTATACAATAGAGCTTTATTGAAAACTCCGAGCGTTATAAGAACAATCCTAGAAGAAAATGAGATTTGTATTTTCAAAGACCCTGTTACATCTAAAACTTATATTGCGAATCATTGGGAATCCTATTTGCTTAATGATAGTGACAATGTTAGTTGGTTAAATACTCTACCAGCAAAAGGTTCTGGTAATTGTTTAATAAGTATTGGAGATTTTAGGATTAATGACGAACATAGCCAGAATGTGACTAAAAAACTGATTAAGGAACTTGAAAACATCCTACACAAAAAGATTAAATGTCATAAAGATTACGATTGTTAAATAATAAAAGCGCATAATCGAGTAGACGGGTGACGACCTAATGGTCGCCACTGCGCCTCTCACACCACCGAGCGTACGGGTCTCGTACTCGGCGGTTCGTTAATCTTCAATACAGGAGAAATCATAATAAATAAAGGAAAAGGAACGCCACAAGGAGGAGTTATAAGTCCTGTGTTGGCAAACCTGTTTCTGCATTACGGTTTTGATAAATGGTTGGAACAAACCGACACTACAATAAATTACGCACGTTATGCCGACGATGTCATAGTACATTGTAGAAGTCAACAACACGCAGAACAAACGCTGACAGCTATCTGAAACAGAATGGCACAAATAGGTCTGGAGTTACATCCAAAGAAAACCAAAATTGTGTACTGCAAGGATTATAGAAGACAACAGAAATATCCAATTGTTAAATTTGATTTTCTAGGGTATTCTTTTCAACCAAGAACCTCAAAATCAAAGAAAACAAAAAGATTGTTTTTAGGCTTTGATTGTGCAATAAGCATAAGTTCAAAGAAACGAATTGCTGATAAGTTAGGAGAATTAAAGGTGCATAGAATGACTGTTAAGAGTATTGTAGGAATAGCCCATCGCCTTAATCCCATGATTAGGGGATGGATACGTTACTATGGGAAATTTAGAATATCTATGCTGCACAAAGTTTTCAAACTACTCAACAATCGTTTAGTGAGGTGGGCAAGAAAAAGGTATAAACGCTATAAAACTAGTATAAAACGTGCCTACAGGTGGTATGCAAGAGTACAGGAGCAATTCCCTAACTTATTTTATCATTGGCAAATGGGCTTTATCAAGTAATATAGTTTTAGATTTGTATAACAAGAGCCGTATGATGGGAGACTATCACAGCCTGCCCCGTACTTGATACGGGGTACGGGTCTGTGAGAGGCTTGGGATGAAAGTACCCTTTGTCTACTCGACTACATAAACGTTCTGGTTAATGCTCCGCTGCGCGGAGCATTAACCAGAATAGCCTCTCTAAAAACCATCACTCTACAGGCTTCCCAATCAAATTAAAATCAAGATGTTTTTTAACTAAATCGGTGTTTTTAACTTTTACAACAACCTCATCTCCGAGTTGATAAACCATACCATGACTTCTACCAACCATAGCATATTGGTCTTGATCGAAAGCGTAATGGTCGTCTTTCATATCTCGAACACTCACCATACCTTCACATTTATTTGAAATAATTTCTACGTAAATTCCCCAATCGGTTACTCCTGAAATAACACCTACAAATTCTTCATCTTTATGGTCTTGCATAAATTTAATTTGCATGTATTTAATAGAATCGCGTTCCGCTCGTGTTGCTAAACCTTCCATATTACTAGAATGTTGACATTTTTCTTCATAAACATCTTCATTAGCAGATTTTCCACCATCTAAATAGGTTTGTAATAAACGATGTGCCATGACGTCTGGATAACGACGAATAGGTGATGTAAAATGACTGTAATAATCGAAAGCTAAACCGTAATGCCCAATATTATGTGTGGTATATTCAGCTTTACTCATGGTTCTAATAGTCAACGTATCTACTAAATTCTGTTCTTTTTTACCATTTACTTCTTTTAATAAATTATTAAGTGTTGATGATACACTTTTACGGTCTTTAAAATTAAGTTTATAACCAAAACGACTCACTACATTTTGAAGTGCTGCTAATTTACTATCATCTGGTTCATCATGAACACGATACACAAATGTTTTTTTAGGATTTTTTTTACCTACAAATTCGGATACTTTTCGGTTTGCTAATAACATGAATTCTTCAATCAATTTATTAGCATCTTTACTGGTTTTAAAAAATACGCCAACTGGGTTTGCTTGCTCATCTAAATCGAATTTTACTTCCACTTTATCAAACGAAATAGCACCAGAACTCATGCGTTTTCTACGCATAATTTTAGCCAGTTCATCCATTTTTAAAACAGCTTCTGTTATTTCTTTAGAAGCTTGATATGTTTTTCCTGTTAAAGAAACTTCGGATGGAATTTCGGATGTTTTACTTTCTATAATCGCTTGAGCTTCTTCGTAAGCAAAACGCGCATCACTATAAGTAACAGTTCTTCCAAACCATTCATTTTTTATTTCACACTTATCATTCATTTGAAACACTGCAGAAAATGTTAACTTTTCTTCATGCGGACGTAATGAACACGCATTGTTTGATAAAACTTCTGGAAGCATAGGCACCACACGGTCTACTAAATAAACAGAGGTTGCACGCTCGTAAGCTTCATCATCTAAAATAGTGCCTTCTTGTAAATAATGCGATACATCAGCGATATGAATTCCTATTTCATATAAACCATTTTCTAATACTTTAAAAGATAATGCATCATCAAAATCTATTGCATCTTTCGGGTCTATGGTAAAGGTTAAATCTTTACGCATATCTCGGCGTTTAGCAATTTCTTCTTTAGTAATTGACGTATCTAATTTATTAGCATATTTTTCAACTTCATGAGGAAATTCTATTGGTAAACCATATTCAGCTAAAATGGCGTGAATTTCTGTATTATGTTCTCCTGGTTTCCCTAGTACTTTAAGCACTTTTCCGTTAGGTGAATCTGCTTTTTCTGGCCAATCTTCAAGCGATACTAAAACTTTATCGCCATCTTCTGCTTTATTTATTTTATTAATAGGCACAAAAATATCTTTGTACATTTTATTACTATCAACTACAACAAAAGCAAAATTCTTTTTCTCGTGTATTTGAATTACACCAACATATTCGCTTTTATCTCGCTTTAAAATATTAGTAATTTCACCTTCTAGTTTACCACGTTTTCTGCGTTTGTAAACATAGAATTCTACTTCGTCACCATGAAGTGCTTTGTTAATATTATTTGAAGCAATAAATACATCATCATCAAAATCATCACAAATAACATAACCATTTCCTTTGGCAGCTAGATCTAATTTTCCAGTATGATATTCGGTATTTATAATCGCTTTAAACTTACCCCGTTCTACTTCTTCAATGTCGCCGTTTACTTGTAAATCGCGTAGTTTTTTTATAATTTGATTCCTGCTACTGGCATCGTTAACACCTAATTTAGCAGCAATTTGTTTGTAGTTAAAACTTTGGTTTCTTTCTTTTTTTAATATACTTAAGATTGTATTTTTAAGGTTGGAAATTCCATTCTTTTTGGATTTCCCTTTTTTCTTTCTTGTCATTTAATTATTGTAATCATATTGATTTCCTAATCCCGATAGTTATCGGGAGGAAATTGTGTTATTTAATAGCGTTGTTTTAGGAGAAGATTAGCTATTTATTTATGCAAAGCTACAATTTAAATTTTAAATCATATTTTCTTAAGGTTAAATCGGGTGCACGACAAATTGCATTTATAAAAAAAAAGCATTTAATTTA
>TARA_R110000868_G_scaffold76573_1_pt1 | contig 9985 bp, 19 predicted proteins | sample TARA_R110000868 | Tara Oceans TARA_R110000868 (sample SAMEA4397489) | marine metagenome | biome: Polar Biome; feature: [SRF] surface water layer (ENVO:00010504); material: water (ENVO:00002006), including particulate matter (ENVO:01000060) such as... | depth 5 m | reverse complement strand
TACATCTATTAAAGGTGATGAGCTTACCTATGGCAATGAAAGAACAGCAGGTGCTCAACACCTCTACATCACTGATGATTCAAAACTAAAGAAGGGTGATTGGTATCTATTAACTAGAAATGGTATTCCACTTGCGGTTGAGCAATTTAAACATGATTACGAGTTACCAATTACTGATAAGAAAATCATCGCAACTACTGACCCTGACTTAACCAAAGGTAAATGTTGTGGTGTTCATGCTGGACAAGATTGCAGTCCAGACCCGTTACATGGATGCTCTAATTATCCAAAAAACCTAGTACCTCAACTCCAACAATCATTCATCGAAGCTTGGTGTAAGAATCCTGTTGATAAGGTGATGGTTGAGTATGAAGAAACATTTCTTAATAATTCTAATAAAGCTGAATTACAACATAGTGAATTTGTATTCAAACCCAAACTAACCTCAAACAACGAACTCATCATCAGTATGATTGAAGAGAAGTTGTACACGAGGGATGAGGTTGAAGAGTTACTTAGACAGTATGGAAACGCCATCACTAAACATACTGGGACAGATAACGATGGTGAATCTTGTTATTGTACGTTGGATAGGGGAAAATGGATAAAAAGGAATCTATGAAAGAAGAACTAATATCATTCGAAACAGCTAAACTAGCTAAGGATAAGGGGTTTGAGGTATGGTCTCCTTATATCTATTCGTTGGAAGGTGACCTAAGGCCGAATATGGTATTGAATAAAGAATCTAGATACGAAGCACCAACACAATCTCTCCTTAAGAAATGGTTGCGTGAAGTTCATAATATTCATGTATCTGCTTTTCCTGTTATGAAAGAAAGATATTATTACAGCTTATCTATTATTTTAGATAGTGATATGAAAAAAATAAAAGGAGCACCTTATGACCCTAAAGAAAGCAAATACACTTACGAAGAAGCTCTGGAAGCTGGTCTATACGAAGCACTTAAAATAATATAACAAAAACTAGAAACAATGATTAAACTAATTAAAGAAACTATAGGCACTGACGTAGCGTATAGAAACCAATACGAAATTGAAGTAGAGTTCATGCATGGTGATGCAGATGGGAAAGCATTTGAGTGTATCAGATTTACAGACGAGCAACTCAATGACCTAGACTTCATGGTCGAACTGGAAGAATTCCTAGTCATGCTGAACGAATGTATTAGACAAGACCGTAAAGGTAGAGGAGGGTTTGACGAAATGGATGATTGTATATCACAATATGCTAGCATTAAGGACTGGGCTAGATTCAATATGAATATCTACGAATACGGATATGAAGATGAGGAACTAGAAGATATGGTAGGAGTATACTTCGATGAACCAATACCAGAATATAATGAAGAATCGTATTTCCATTTAGAAATACCTTGCGACCATTACGGATGGTATGCCTCTTATAGAGAAGTTAATATCTATTATTATGATAACTCTGGTAATGAATATAACGTTACCGTAGAATACTCTTAATATTATTTGCATAATTGAAATATTATTTGTATCTTTGTTACCATGAAGTTACATGGGCTACCGAAACATCTAGAACCTATTAGAGAGATAAAGGTTCAATGGATGAGGTTATGGCTAGGTTAAATGAAGAACGATTAAAGAAAGTATAAGTGGTGGAACTAACAGAACGTGACATAATAAAAGCAGGTACGGTGAAAGAAAATATAGTCTTCCCGTTTGGTTCACATGAATTAGATTATTTTGAGTTAAACATCAGACTAAAACAAATTATACTACTAGAACGTCATGGTTTCACACACGTTTGCGAACATGATATACCACTAAGTAGTGACGATTTTCCCATAGGAGAATATAAGAAGATATTAATCGAGGCCATCAAGGATGGTGCCAGCTTATAAGAAATTTATATAAATGACACTATTCGAAGAAACCCTTGACTCGGTTAAAAACTACTGCGCAATATGCGAAGATGGTAAACTATTCCCTAAAGATAAGTGTCAAACCTGTAAAACAAAGTATGAAGATGCCGTACCTCTAAGCGAAAGAGAAGACCTAATGTATTGGACGGAACCTAAACCTTACTTTAAGATAGTATGAAAGAAGAACTAATATCATTCGAAACAGCTAAACTAGCCAAAGAGAAGGGGTTTGAGATAGAACAAAGTTATTATTACGATAAAGGTGGTGAAACTTGGTCATTTCATACTTGGACAGAGGGACTTCCTTACCCTGAAGCGTCTTTTGCACCAACTCAATCACTACTTCAGAAATGGTTGAGGGAAAAGCATGATATTAATGTTATGGGTAGTGCCACTGTTAACGTGTGGTTTTTTCATTCTGAATATATTTCTACGGGACATGTGATAACCTCAACATCAAAACAATCATATGGGACTTACGAAGAAGCCATAGAAGCTGGTCTATATGAAACACTTAAAGTAATCGCATGAACAAACTAATAGACGACCTTAACCTAGCATTGGCAGAAGAACGTTACGAAGATGCTGAAACAATCCAAAAGAAGATTGACCAAATGTATGAAATATATTCTGACTTCTTCGGTGAAAACAGTAAACAAGAAGTGGACGCATACCTAAATTCATTTGAATAATGATAGAAGTAACCATAATACCAAACGTGGGTTGGGATAACTTAGATGTGGTTGACCTCAATACGGCAAAACAATTAAAAGGTGCTGGATATGATAAACCATCTTACTACTATTGGCAAGATAGAGATATACTCTTTACACCGAAAGGTCTCAAAAGAGTCAAACAAGGTAAGAGAAGAATGAATCATAATAAGTATGAAAGTTGGATATACTCAGCACCAACAAGAAAAGAAGTTGAACAATTCATCCGTAAACTAAACAAATAAAAACGCGATAGAATAATGAAACCAGAACTACTAACAAAGAAATACGTGTAGAACGCATGGCGAATATTAAATTAGTATTCCCGTTTGGCTCCCATGAATTAGATTATTTTGAGTTAAACATCAGACTGAAGCAAGTTACATTATTGGAAGATAATGGATTCACACATGTATGTGAAAATGATATACCTCTAAGTAGTGATGATTTTCCCATAGGTGAATATAGAACACTAATAATTGAAAGGATGAACTCTATGGGCGGAACTGACCTATTAGGCGTTAAAACCTTATAAGAACCCCCCTAAGACACGTTCTCCCTAAATAGTATATAACCACCCCCCTTACGAACTTTCATTAGCACCTGCGACCTATTTTGGTGTTGTGGTAAAAAGTGGTGTTTTGTGGGTAAATGTGGTAGAGAGTGGATATAAGTAACTAGTGTATAGGGCGTTATAGCGTTTATCTAACGTAGAAATATGACCCTCTAAATAAATTTACATACATTTTACACATTGTTATGGGCTAACAATGTATCAGTACACATTTGTGTACAAGGGTGTATGATGGGTAAAATAAATTTACATATGTGGGATTTTTAATGTACCTTTGTGTAATGAAAGACTTTTTAAAAAACTTATTATTAGGATTGCTTATCGTTGGCATCTTAGTAGTCATAGCAATAGGAACCACGACACTTTTAGTACCATTATAGTCGTTAATAGGTATTATTATTATAGGTATCTTATGGATGGCGTGGTCATTGGGGAGTTTCCTAAGAGAAGATAGGTACCCATGATGGGGTGGTTATTTGTAATAGTGGCGTTTATCTGCGTACCCATATTCACATTACTTGCTGGGTCTTTTAAGGCTGGCGTAATAGTAACCATAGTCAGAAGAGAAAATAACACTACACATTTACATATGTACACATTTGTGTACAGGCTGGGATTACATTTGCATATATGAAATATAATGCGTATCTTTGTGTCCATGAATGGATTAGCGTTAGGGTTATTACTTTCGGGGAGTTTCCTAATAGTATTCACCGTAGTCACCGAATGGGTTAACATATCGGTATATGGTAGGCTTATCGGTAAACGATATCTAGAGGCTCATTACACAGAGCTAAATACTGAAGGTATCGGGTATGGTTCTAGTGGAGAGCTTAGATATTTTAGTCAGAATATTATATTCATTGAGCCAAGAGTCACATTGTTTGGGGATTATGTTATATATGAGACTCCTTTTGATGGTACACATAGCGGTATTGTAATTAGGGGTAGTGAGCTTCATCACCTTATTGAGCGTAGGGTATTCGAGGGTAAGATACCCACAGTCATGTATGGTAAGTTTACTGAAGTAGAACCTATATAGCATGTGCAGCACTGTCATGCTGACAAGTATGTACACATTTGTGTACAAAGAGGCGTTTAGTTGCTATTTCATAGTACTAAGGTAATTATTACTTTTGACACTACCAAATATATATCACACTATTATATAAAGAAAAAGATTTATTTGGATAAGTGAAATATAATGCGTATATTTGCAGTATGATAACATTTTTAACTATTTTGAGTTGTATAGTACTAGCGTATACGATAATGACGCTATCTTCATTATTAACCTATGGGTGGTATCTATCTCCCAGTAAGTCAAAAATGTATTTGGCAAAACTACAGGATAAGGATAGTACCCATTGGGTGAGTAGTTTGAGTAGTACTACCATTTGTAGTATGGACATGCCAGCCATCCATACGACTCCATTTCCAGCAATACTATTCAAGTATACAGTTATGGGTGGTGGTGTGATATATAGGTTCAGTCCACTGCATGATGAGGTTACTAGAATTCTAAAAGAGGGTAAATAGGAGTGTTGTTATTTCATAGTACTAAGGTAATTATTACTTTTGACACTACCAAATATATATCACACTATTATATAAAAATAAATGAAAAAAGATTTGTATATATGAAATATAATGTGTATCTTTGTATCAATCATTAGATTAGTTACTAATCGTTGAGCTAACGTACCCTATTGAAGGATTGCTAGGTTTTTAATGATTCCAATCTAGTTTCCTAGTATTCCTTCATTTAATAAAAGGCTGGCACTCTGTTAATGGGTAGCTGGCCTTTTTTCATATTGTTATGTTTAACAACGTGTACGCTAGTATAGGTTACCCATCTTTAAAACTCCCTTGCGCATTTGTTTCAGTGCGAACCTGTCTCTCTTTCGAACCGACAGTATAAAGGTAGGTAAAAGAAATTTACTGTACAAGTTTTTTATTAGAAAACTTTTATATACCTTTGATGGTATGATAACACAGGAGAATTTCTTTATTAGTAGTGCAGGTGCATTTGTCCCCACTACTGAATACCCAGAACGGAAACCAGATTATGTTTCATATAGTAAGCGGTATAAGACTACCAGTAGTTACTTTTACACTGATGAAGGCTTATATAGGGTAAGCGACCATTGGGGTAAGGTGGCTAGGTGTAAGTGGGAGTTACGGGGAGTGGTGGAAGAAACAGATAAATGTGTGATGGATGAGGTTAGGGTAGGATTTATTTCTTGGAAAGATTTGGAAATGTTAAATTAATTGTTTATCATTGTAGTAGTAAGAAAAATAACACTTAAAATCGTAGGATAATGAAAGCAGTCACAGTAAGAGAAGAGGGTACGGACAGCCCTAACATTGGTACTATATCGATGCCAACTGAAAGCGTATCTCAATTCAATGAGAAGCTACGCCAAAATCTAACAGAGCATTACGATGCTGACTGTGAGTATTTCTCTGGTGAGATTAACTACGAACAGTTATTCCGTAAAGGAACTACAGAGTTAGAGATTCGAGTAGATGATTCTGGTGCAATATATACCACTACAATAACGTTGGAGTTAACAGCAATTTATTAATTTGAGCACCAAACGTTATACTGTATTCTACGAGTTCAACAATGTTGACCATCCAATAGTGAAGACCAGCGACAGCCGTATGTGGGTATGGAAACCATTAGATAAGACACTTAGAAATAAATGGCTGAAGAAACATTTGGAGTTAACAAAATAATTACTTATCATTGTGGTATGAAGAAAATTAAACCAACGTATCCAATAGAGAAACCTCAGATTACCAGTTTATATGGTAGTCATACAAACACCTCTTTCAAATGTAAAGGTAAGAAGAGTACCTATGTATGTTCGCATAATGATTGTGGGTATAGTTCTAGGATATTCATGTGGGTAAATACGACTCGTTTGAATTATATGGAATCGCATAATTGCCCAGTACACGGTGATACCTTAGTAAATGTGGGTACTGCGGCTAAGTTACCTAAAAAGGGTACTAAGGAGCGCAAAGTATTTATAGTAAGATTTATCGCGTTAAGGGATAAATAAAAGTTCCCTATATTATATGGTATAACGATATATTTTGAAAATAAATGAAAATAAATTTGGTAGTGTTAAAACTAATACTTACCTTAGTGGTATGAAAAATTATAACGAGGTTAGAGAATTAGCTGATGAGTTCGGTGTTAACACATCTGAAACCACTATCGGTATGAATGGTTATCCAATGGGATTGGAATTAGCCATAACTGATTTTGACACTATAACATCACTGAATGATGCTATGGATATTTTGAATAATAAATATCCATTATCCGACATTAGGGTTGTTGAGTTGACCAGAAAGGATGGGCAAGCCCTATGGAATAGAGGTGATACCACCGCTTCTGTGGGTAAGTATTCGGTAATAGGTGATAGGGATTGGGCGATTACGTTTGACCCTGATACTGAAAGTGCGGAACAGGTAGCGTTTGAAGTCGTATGTGAGGGGAGAGATTTGTTTGATTATGAAACTCTACAATTGATGGCTAACATCTGTGAGTCATTTAAGGATGATATCAGCCGCTATACCGAAAATGTTATAATTTTCTATGACCCCAACAATAACTATAAAATTGATTACGTTGTTGGTGACGAATCTACTGGGTACAGTTTCGATACTAGAACTGTTAAATTAGGTATTATTATTGATTTTAATGAAGAAGATTTGGTAGTGTCGAATTAATTAGTACCTTTGTTCTATCGCAATGGAGCGATAAGAAAAACAACAAACAATATGAGTAAAGAAAATTTATTTCCATTTGACTACATCGAGAAAAAGCTTCTTAATCTCGATGGTAGTGAGTCTAACTTCCGTCAGGTTTACGGATTAGCTGGTGAGAACATTGCTTGTCCTAAATCTTCATATAATATGGTGAAGACGGCAGACCTTTCAAATCTAGGTTGGGCGTTTATCGATAAGGGTCATGAAGTTACAACCTTTGACCACAGAAACGGTGAGGTTATTGGTTTGAATGTTGAGTTCGGTGACAAGCCATCTAAGGTAGGTGAATCTAATTATCACCTATTCATTACTGTACCTAATAACGGTACTGGTAAGGGGTTCTTATCCATCATGCAAACACGTTTGGTTTGTAGTAATGGTATGGTATCTAGTAAGACTGTTCATAAGGACAATCAAATCAAGATTCCGCACACCATCAACTACAATCAAAGTATTGAATTGATGAAGCAATCCATCGATGGGTTCATGTCATTGTTTGGTCAAGTTCAGTTGAAGGATGAAGCGTTGGATGGTCGGAAGTTGGAGTTGACAGAGATTCAATACCATTTGAATAAATGGTTCTTCGAGCAAGAGTTGCCAAAGTCTCAAATTTGTAACTGGACGTTAGATTCGTTCAGAAAAGCGGTGGCGTTAGGTGATGAAATTCCTTCGGCTACCCGTTACGCAGAACTTAATGCGGCTCTTAATAGAGAATGGGAGTATAATAAGGAGTTGGGGTTGAAACCTTCAATGTACACGGCTTATGCGACCATTACCAACTACCTATCGCGTAGGGTCGAGGTTTCGGGTTCTAGGGCTTCGAATGAGGTAAAGCTTTCTAGAGCGTCAGAGAAGTTAATTTACTTCGATGAGTTGGTAACGGTGTAATACCTATAAGATAATAATTGAAAGGTGCAAGAGATTGCACCTTTTTTTTGTTAAAGTCCCTGACATCGTACACGCTACTATGGGGTTCGTTCCCTTAGAACCCTATCACCATTTTCATCTGGCGCCCGTCTCTGTTTCCAACCGACACATCAAATATAGGGATAAGTTCTGGTTCTACCAAATAAAAAAGAACATTTATTTTCATCAATATGTTTGGTGGTTCGGAATAAAATACTTAGATTTGTATCATGACTGAAAAACAAGAAGAATTACTAGAAGGGTTGAGAGCATCATTTGAAGCTATGACACCAAAAGTTGTTAAGGGTAGCGGATTGATTGATATCGCAGCTATCCAAAATAAATTGGATACTGCGGCTAGGTTTGTCGCTGACATTAAAGTAGCCAACGTAACATTTGACGAACTGCGTAGGGAAAGGATAAAGGCAGCCTATGAACTCATTAAGGGTGACATTGAAGCCTTGGGGTTAGCTATAGTATATAACCATGACAGTTTTAGATTCACCATTGGCACTAAGGTGTTTACAAATGATAAGGGGCAAGTATCGGTCACTGACGATGATAGGTTAATGTTTGAAGTTGCCTACGCTACTACCCAACACACGTTAGATGGTGGTCATTATGTTATTGAGAAGTTTAGACCTAGATTTGTGCTGAAAGACATGAGTTACTTTAGTGTAGAATGTAATACCTTTGAACCTTTATTAGGACATTCTAGCTTCAAGGATAGACTTTTGAAATTGGTTGGTAAAGTGCAGCGATTAAAAGAAGTTGCATAAAAGTTTGGTAGATTGAAAATTAATACTTACATTTGAGGTATGAAGAAACTAGCATATGTGACCAAGAAGCAGGTATCTGCGTTTATCGAGCATAATCTCGAATACAATTTCAATGGTAGCGTTCAAGCGTTTATCAACGAGGTTAATGTTGTATTGAGTGACCTTAGCGATTTCCCCGAAGATAACGCCAACCAATTAAAGTTCTATCGTAGGGTTAGACTTAGGTTATCAAAACCAATTTACTGGGTATTGACCATTTATAATGGTGACGATGATATCATCAGTCAGGAGGTGATTGAGAACAAGGATGAGGGTATTGCCACTAATATGGCATATGTCATTACCGAGGGTAGTGTTGAGCACTGGGATTGGACATTGAAGCGAGAAACTTTTTGGGAAAAGTTTGGTAAAGTGCAGCGATTAAAAGAAGTTGCATAAAAGTTTGGTGGTTCGGAATTAATTGTTACCTTTGACGTGAACAAAAAAACAAAGAGTTATGAATAAGACGAACGCAGAAAAAGCATTTGATGAGTTGACAGCTATGGGAGTCCCAGTGGTGGAGTTCTCACACTACAGTGGCTACTTCCAACTATCGGCTGAGGAACAGAACAGTAGTATGTGGGTGGACTACCACAGTACTCTAGGAGACTTCGGTATCCACAATGACATTCACGCGGTACTGGATAAGTACGGGTTGTTTGCTGAGTGGGATAATTGTGCAATCGCTTGCGTAATGGACGCTTGATTTGGTAGTGTCGATTTAATTACTTACATTTACACTCATGGAAGGAAAACAACTAGTATCAGAGTTTATGGGGTTTGAATATATCAATGAGGATGTATTCTTAGCTACCTACGATTTAGCAAAGGATGACACAAGTCATTTGATGGTAGACCGAGCAGCCGAACAGTACCGAACTGATTGGAATTGGTTGATGGTTGTGGTCAAGCGTGTTGACTTAATTATACTAGATGAGTCAGTAAACTCTATTTTAGAAGAACCTGCTGAATCAAAACCCGTCAAGAATCCCGTAACGCAGCGGTTGAGAAGTTGGACAATTTAATTAACAGACAATGAAAAAGACACTTGAATTAATAAGCTGCGAGGATTATGTGATTCAATACAATTCTGATGCTGCAACATTTAGTCAGCTTAAAACAGATTTCACGGGAGACATATTCAACTACGCCCGTCTACTAAAACAACCCCTAACGCTTGGAATGTTCGTTCCGTGTAATGAAGATGGTAATGTTTTGAGTGAGCCAAGCGAAAAATATGATTTTGATACTACAGATTTTGATTTCTTATGTGAA
>TARA_R110000868_G_scaffold30056_1_pt1 | contig 9985 bp, 23 predicted proteins | sample TARA_R110000868 | Tara Oceans TARA_R110000868 (sample SAMEA4397489) | marine metagenome | biome: Polar Biome; feature: [SRF] surface water layer (ENVO:00010504); material: water (ENVO:00002006), including particulate matter (ENVO:01000060) such as... | depth 5 m | reverse complement strand
CTTCCAATCCAAGGGGGTAAGAATTTCATCCCACGTGGTTCTGGCGTTGTAATCATCTCCTGGCGAGAGAATTCCCTCGGGGCGTGGCGCTACTTCGGCAGCAATACCTTCAACCTTGGGCATCTCATCAAAGAGGGTAAATATGGCGTGCAGTGATTCGCGCTCTGCCATCGTGATCGTTGGAATGTTCTCGATTGAGCCGCCGATAAGTTGCCATGAACCACCCGATGGATGTGTGCCGCCGCCACTGGGCGCCGTGATTGTCCAGCCACCTTCTGAACGCGTCTCGGCTAGGACATCCACGCCGCCGTTCTCACCTGGCTTTCTTGCAAGTTTGGTATTACCTGGCAGTTGCCCATCGCTTACTTTGTAGAGCCAATGGATGCCGCCCGATGGAGTTAACTCGACATAGCCTGCGTTGAGTTTTTCCCAGATAGCGCCAATGCCGGAGTTAGTTGCAATCTCTGCAATGTCTAGGTGCATCTTGGAAACAACGGCGCGCCCTTCTAGCTCTAGCATCTCTAAGTTTCCTGAGACGAGTCCAGTCACAACACCGAGACCGTCGTTGCCTTGTTTGAACCAAGAGATAACCTCATTGCTAGTCGGCAGTTGGCTCTGGTATTTCTTCCACTCTATTGCCGGTCGCTTGCTGCCGTCGTTGGCGGCGGGCAGCACCGAGATGCCTTGCGCTAAAAACCTCAGTGCGATTGGCAGTAGGTCAGCCATGCTTATATCCATGCGCGTTCAAATAGGAGATGATCAACTTCGCCATGCGCCCTGGCGTATCTGGCAGTGACTCTTCATAACCCGCCCACAGTGCGTTTGCTATGCCTTTTTGAAGTTCTAATTCCTTCTCATTATCCTTCGCGCCACATGTAGCACAAGTTATTTGTCCATCTAAATCTTTCACGAAGTCGTGGATGTGTGTCATTGACTCTTACCCCCCAGAATCGTGTACTTGCGTTGTTCAACGGTTCGAATTGCATCTGCAATACCTAATAGATAAGCCATCTCTTCTTCGTGCTTTTCAAACTTGCGATGAGCCAAAGTTCTGCCGTAACCGATCCAGTCAATGACATCATCCATTTGTTGCAAGACTTCATCGTGCGTCCAATCAGGCATCACTCCCCCTAAATCTTGATACGAGTGACGTTGCGGGAATCGAACCCGCTGGCACTTCCCCAATACCAGTGACCTCACAACGCCGTTCTCTCGAACAGTTCAATGAACGAGAGAATGTTTAGATTGGCTTCGCTCCTAATTGAGCAAGAAGAGCTGCAATCTCTGGAGTCATTTCCCCATTGGATGCTTTCGCCACAGGCGCCGCCGCAGGCGCTGGCTTTGCAGGAGCCGCGCCGATATAGGCGTTTGCTTTTGCAAGTGCCTCGGCATCGCCTGTGGCATCGAGAAGAATCCAGGGCGCCGACTTTCCCGGTTTGGCAACACCTTGACCTATACGTGCAAGAACTTTCTGTCCAATCTTTGACTTCAACGAATTCTTCAGTGCTACGTTGAAGAAGAGAACATTGGTGTGTTCTTGATTTGTGTCAAGGTTGATTAAGTTGACCTCGATTGCATCAGTCATTCCGTGAACGGTGCTGATGTCTGTCTTGAATTCAACAGGCTCGATGATCAACAGTGCGTTGGCAAGGTCTGCCACCTTTACGTTGTCGCCGCCTGAGTCAGATGGTGCTGTGAACATTTGGTTCCCCCTCTATATCTTGGTCTTGGTTTTCTTTTTGTATTTTTACAAAGTCGGAGATAGTCATTTCAGGATGCAATTTGCGTATCTCCGTTGCACCCTTGAGATAAGTCAGATGAATATGGTTTGAAATATGGGCAGTAATTACATAACCTGCTTGTTTCCACAGGTATATGAGGCCACATGGACGGGTTTGATTCAACGTCAACCGTTGAAAGAAACTCGTAGATATTGTCAATGCGTCGTAGTGCGTCAAGTGCAACTTGTTCATCGTATGCAGACAGTTCAACGTGCATTTGGCTTAGATCGCCAGTGACAGGTACATAGATAAGCGCAACGTGATTTACCACTGCCCCGCTGAGTGCCTTGCCGTATCCATAGAGTTGAACTTGCACATTGTTTTGCTTGCTTGGATTCCTTCTCTTAGACTCCACATTGTTGGTTGTTTTCCAGTCAATGACGGTGCCAGATGGAATATGAAAGAGGTCAACCGTTCCCGAAAGGTTGGAACGTATTTGAACTCTCTGCTCAACTTCGTAGTCGTCCAACTTTGCGAAAATATCTGCAAGGTGGGCGTGTATTGCCGTACCGACTTGTGCAGCCCAATTGCCGCTGCTACTTGGATTGCTTACGGGCCAATCAAGTAATTTGTAGGCGAGCTTGCGTGTGCATTCTGTACCTGCCTCAGATGGACCGATGGCCTTCTGCTTTGATCGTGGCGCATAGGTTCCGGCGTCCACAATGATTTTCGTAAGGTCAAGACCCAGTTGTTTATTGGCTGAATGAACAGGTACAAATGTCATCTCTAGTCCTCTTCATCCTCATCGTCGTTTGGATTAAACGTTGGCAGGATGCTTGGGTTTTCAATGAGAGGCGCAAGAGGTGTGTAAGTACTCATTCCTGCTCCTCCTCAATAAGAGTGAAGCGACGCGTTGTTGATGTAGCTGTAAAACTTGCGAGAAGTTCAGGAGTCAAAGACTCTTTCACTCTTTTTACATCCAAACGCTCTGTGGTCACGGTTGTCCATCGAACTACTGGACGGTTGTGATGGAGTCCAACCTGGCACTCGCCCATTGCTGCCTCTATATGAGAGCGAGCAATATCGAGAACCTCTTGTAACTCCTTGATTTCTTTCTGAGTGGCCCTATATCGGGCGACCCAGTTCGCAGTGTCTAAATCGAAATCAACAACATCTGTTTCAATTTGAACTGACATATTCCCCCCTGAGTTAGTAGTAATTGTTCTTTTCCCAAAATGCCCAGGCTGCACATGGACCACCTGAGCCGTACTTGCGACCTATGTATGCAAGAGCTGCAATTGTCTGCACGACAGTTGACTTGCTCCTTTTCATACCGAGGTTTTTGTAGGTTGAATCCAGCAATTGACCTACGCCCTGCGCAGACGATGTTGGATTCTTCTTATCCATCCAGGCGCTTTCTTTACCCATGAGGCGCGTAAAGCATCTGAAATCCTTTGTGACGAGCAGCTCTTGGGCCACTTGCTTCGGATTGAGTTGGTGTAGTGGCGTTCTTTCCTTATAGACCACAAGTTGTGGAACTGCCTCCTGTGGAGTCAATGCACCTGCTATAAGTGAAATCATCGTTGAAACTCCGACGATGAGGAAAATCCTTTTAATGAGTCGTTTATCTGTTGAGTTGATTGGATTGCTCCTCTCCCATTAGCGTCACTTGCCTCAATAACCCTGCGAACATAAATTGCATGAGTATTAAGAAGTGAAGCGATTTGTTCTGTTGAGCGCCCTGAGTTGTGAAGAAAAATGATCCGTGAAGCAACTGACTCTTTTGGTTCTCTTTTGAGTCGGCCTTTCAACATTTCATCTCTCATCGCTGGAGTAGTCCCAGCCCAAATCCCGTGAGGAATCTGCCAATCAAGTGCGAAGTCCAAGCACTCCTTTCGTACGGGACAACCGCTACAGATTGACTGCACGATTGGGAGGCTCTTTGCCTCAGTTTTTTTACTGCGTGGAAAAAAGATGTCTGGATTGATAATGTCTTTGCACGCGGCGCCAGGTAGGTAAGGCAAAGTGGGTACGAAATCACGACTGATCACTTTTCTCCTGAGTCCATTGCCATAAATCTTGAATCACCCAGGATTGCCCGATGCCTGCATTGCGGCGTTTGACGACTATGTAGGCTGGTGGCACCTCTTTCAATCCACGCGCCTTTGCGTAGTTCTCGGCCTCGCCTACGGCCTCACGCCAAAACTGAGGCAATGAAAGAGTTGAACAATTTTTAAGTTCTAAAACATAAGTTTGACCAGCGATAATGCAGACCAAATCGCCTTCATCCTTGGCGCCAGTCTTTGTCAAACGCTCCGCCAAGACACCGACACTGCGCAGCCACTTCATCACTGACGTTTCAAAGAGAGCGCCCTTGCGTCCGTTTGGATTAGCCACCTGTTACTTCACCACTGACAGATGAGAGCTGCGAGTTCTGGACGGATGCCCTGCCCCAAGGACCTCAGCGCCCGCTGCTCTCATCTCATAAAGCTGCTCTAGCAGCAAATCTTGTTCTTCATAGGCATCAACTAGCTCACGTACAAGTGGCTTGTTTTTGTACCACTCATTTGATGCACCCCAGAGATAGCCAAGGGATGCGACAAAGAGAGTCCAGGCGGCGCCGAAATAAAGCCACGCCATCACAGGTCTGCGATTCGTGCGAGAACTGTGGCTTGAAATGTTTGCTCATCGGCGGGCCAGAATGTGTGTTCGATACCGCCTGAATTAACTTTGATGAGATCAACGCCGTGAGGTGAGGTGAATATCTCGGTGACTTTGCCAATGAAGGAAATCACTACCTCGTCACCAGCCTTGGCCCTCATATTGCATCCACTTGGCTTGAACTCAGTGCGGTCTGAATCTGGCTATTGATAGCAACTAATTCGTGGGGCAGAAGTCGGGCAATGATGAGGTTCTCTTTACCCTTGGCTGACTGAGCCACGTTGTAGCGGGCATTATCCAAAAGAGCCACTGATTCCGGCTCTCTGGCATCAAAGCGAAGTAGCGCAATCTGAAGGTCGCGCAGCTCGGCAATTCCTAGGTGCTTGACTATGGATTCGGCTAAATCTTCGATAGCCCATTGGTCGGATGTGGTCAAAAGGATGCCGCCCGATTGGTCGCGCTTTGCCTCGATTATGGGCCTCATTTGTCGGCCTTAAATGCCTCTTCGAAACGGCGCCATTCGGCGGTCTCATCGAGCGCCCGTTCTACGCGCATATTGCGCCATTGATCCAGAAAGTTGCGAATGGCGAAAATGGCCCAGATGAGGCCCCCCGATAAAATTACTGCTAAAACACCCTCGATTTGATTCATAACTACCCCCAGTTAGCTCTATGCTGTTGTTAGCCAAAGGGTGCGATTCAGGGCAATAAGTCCTTATTTACACGGTCGGACACAATCGTGTACTAGAAGGAATGTAGCGCTGATCGCAATCTTTACGGCTAACAACCGCAAACGATTGGAACGTGATGCAAAATGTATAGAAACAAATGGGTTTGCCCTAGCGACTTGTGGCAATTAGCATGCTACGAATCCGCTAGAAATTTGTCCGTTTTGTCTAGCACATCTCTAGCACCCGCAGGTATATACCAATGAGTAATAAGCGCGTACACCTAAGCCATGAGATTGCCCCAGTGCGAGGTTCGGTGCCTATGACCTCCTATAGCGCTTCGCTGCGCGAGCCAATTGACTCACTCTTTACCACCGGGCGCCTAGCAAATATGGCAGACCAATATAAGGATGCGCCCAAAGGTGAGGTCTATGACTGGCATGGCGAGGTCGGTGATTTATTTGCTAGGCGATATACAACAAGGCGCTGGAGTAATCTGCTCTTGCAAAAGGACTGGTCACTTCTGCGCAATCTATGTGGGCCGCGCCATCCAAGTGAGATTGGCTTTATTGATTTAGAAAATAAATTGCTAGAGCTAATCAATAGCGGCTCGCCTAACTCAACTCTTGAGTCCACAGTTGCCAGATTCAAATCCATCTTCGATACCTTGCGGCTATTAAAGGTAATCCCAGAAAATCATCGCCCCGATGATGGCCTGCCTAAGTACCGCGTTAAACGATATGAGCCAAGGCCGATCTCTCGTGAACAAGCCGTTCACTTAATGACCAATGCGCGCCATCCCTATAACGAGTTCTTTGCCTTGGCATGTTTGGCAGGCCTGCGCGCTATGGAAGTTGCCACCTTGCGCGGGTCATGGCTTGAAAAAGGTGAGATGGGATGGAACCTGCGCGTCTTTGGCAAAGGAGATACCGAGCTGGTCATTCCAGCACACCCAGAGGTCGTGCGCATCATCCAGTCCTATCACACCACTGGCTCGATCTATAACCTAGAGCCAAATTACTTATCTCGCAAAGTCAACGCCGAGATGAGACGGCTAGGCATTATCACAAGAACTGCGGGCAATGAATCTCGCCTTAGCTACCATAGCTGCAGGCACTATTTTGCGACTTCAGTGCTTAAAGCCTCGGGCGGCAATCTGGTTTTAACATCCCAGGTCATGAGACATTCCAACCCTGCGGTGACTATGCGATATGCCGCCCTAGTAGATGGTCAAAAAAGTGAAGTAATAAATAGCCTGGACCCCTTTGATGGCGCAGGCGCACAGGTTATTGCGCTGGCGCCCGCGCAGGTTATCCCTTCCTTAAAGAACGCCCCACACCTACGATTACTCAATGGAGAGAGCAAATGATTAACTATAAGAGAACACAGCACCTAAATCAGTTTCTTTTAACAGTGCCTAATATCAGCACAATCTGTAACTCTCTTGCCACACACTTTCTGCCAGGTTTTAACATCAAACACCTACGCCTGAGTTGGCTTAGCCCAGAAGATGAGTTAGAAATTATAGGCGAGTATGGCTATCTGCAATCTGCAGATGAGGCAGACCCCAATGGAGTCCAAATCGGGCGAATTGTGCCATCTAAAATATGGCGCTCTGCTACCGATAATGAAAGCATCGTTCTGGGCCTTCGCATGAAAGAGACGCAATGGTCGCCAGACTTTAGGCATTATGTGCTGCCGATGGTTTCCAGCGGCTTAACCCTGGGCTTTGTCTCCTTCTGCTTTGAGCCTGGAATGGATGATCAGGAGCGAATCATTGATTTTGAGGCAATCATTGAAAATTACGGCTCAACGCTGACGCTCTATTTCAAACTAGAGCGCGAGTTGCGCAGGCGAGAGATGCAACTCATCGAACTTGAGAGCCTGCGCCGTGTTACTAGCGCCATGCAAGCTGCCCGTTTTGCCGCCCTTTCATCGCGTGAGGCGCAGATTATGGACGAAATGGCAGAGGGTAGGACAAATAAGGAAATCGCTGAGATTGTCGGCTTCTCTGAGGCCACCATTCGCTCAGAAATCAGTGAAATCTATCGAATCCTGCACATCCATGATCGGGGCGAGGCCGTTGCCCTCTGGCGGGCGCGTGTGAAATAGGGCAAACTCACCGACTTATCGCAGGGCTAGTGTATTGACAACGTATAGACAGATGCTATTGTTGGGGTATGGGCAAAGAGCCCAGGAACTAACAAGGGGGATCAAAATGTCAACAAGGGCCAACATAGGAATTCAAACAGAGGGCGGCGTCATCGCCATCTACTGCCACTCAGATGGTTATCCATCACACGTTGGAAATATCCTAAACAATCACTACATGGACAAGTTTAAAGTCGGAGAGCTGATGGCACTGGGCAACCTTTCCAGCCTAGCTCCTGAAATCGGAGACACCCATGATTTCAATGATCGCTCATCGCAGTATGAAAACTGGTGCCTAGCATACGGGCGCGATAGAGGCGAGAAGAATCAGGGCTTCAAGATGTATAGCAGCACCGCTTCATGGTTAATAGATTGCGCCCACTCTGGGATTGAGTACGCATACTCCTTCTTTAACAAGGAAGAGGGCTGGACTTGTTATGAGGTCAACTCAGGCAAAATCATCGACTTAAAGGTAGCGGCAGAATGACTAACCACGAAATCCCAATACCTGTGGAAATTACAGTAAAGATGTCAAGTGAAGATTTTGAGTACTTATATGAAACCTCAATGAATTGGAAAGATGAAGATTGGCGAGTTCAGGATGGGCGATTTGTGCCAATGCCTAATTACACTAAATGGCAACGCGCTTACTGGTTTGACAATCGTGTCACTCTGATATTAGCCAAGTCCTACCTCAATCATTTTGAGATTGAATACGACGAAACTTTAGATGACAACGAAAATCAGTTCGTACTCTTAACCGACTTCGGTGGCGCGCTATGACCAACACACCCGCACGTTCTGTTCGCATCCCTGATGCCCTATGGAAGAAGGCGAAGGCGAAGGCAAAGCGCGAACATACATCTGTGAGCGCAATCATCATCCGCTTACTCGTTGAATGGATAGAGCAATGAGTACCGCGCAAATCGCCGTAGCCTATGCCAAGCGAGGCTGGCACGTTCTGCCCGTATTTGCAGGCGATAAGCGCCCCTATTTTCCTTTGGCACCTGCTGGATATAAGAGCGCAACCAATGATGTGGCAACCGTTGAGAAGTGGTTTAGCGATAATCCGCATCTGAACATCGGCATCGCCTGCGCCCCCAGCGGATTGGTGGTCATGGATATTGACTATCGCAATGGAGGAACGAGTCAGGGTCTGAATCTTGCGACGTTCACAGTTGCCACAGGCGATGGGCTTCACCTCTATTACAGCGTGGGCAAAGATGCGCACTTTAAGGGGATGTTGCGAGGCGGTGTTGATATTAAGCACAATGGCTATGTCGTAGCAGGTGGATCAACGCACCCCAATGGAAAGTTCTATGAGGTCATCTGCGATATGGAGCCAGTCGCATGTGAGGTGTTCGCATGAATTATCTACACATTATCAGCGCATTGCTAGTTCCAGTCTTGGCCTTCGGCGCAGGACGCAGCATTATCTTCTGGTCCATCCTTGGCTTCTACTTTGGAGTCATCGCTTTAGTAGTTATCTTCATACTTCCAATTAAAGCGCCCAAGCCCATCCCCCCATTTATCTATCACGCAGTAATCAAGCGCGATTTCAGAAAGTGGGCTAAGTCCTTTGACTCTAGTAAATAGAAAACGAACCCCCTAAGTCTCAGTGTGATGTGAGTCTTAGGGGGTTTTCTTCTGCCTTTTTACGGGCGCAGTTCGCCTGCGATTGCAGCGTAGGCGCATAAATCGTGGACGCTATCTAAATGCCCTGGCGATTGCATCAATCTAGCAACTTTGACCAAGGCCATCATGAGTGCAACATCCTGGGGTGATATTTCGTGTTCGAGAAACGTGGACCAGAAACTGGCTATGCGTTGATGATTTTGCGAAGGAGAACCGTAGGTCACCTCACGTTCTGCCATCGTAAGGCGCTTGGCCTCATCGAGAATATCCCCCCGATTCATCTGACTACTTATCCGCGCCAATACCGAAGGATGACTCCTTTGAATCAAGTGCTTTAAGGAGTGGACCAGCGGCGGCAGCGATACCAGCAGCAAGATAATTCTTCAGCGCCTGATCAGGGTTTGCCATGTAGAGAGCTACTATGGCAGCGGCTGCTGCACGTAGATAGGTTTTAACCACTGCTAATACTTTTGCTTTATTCATTTTTTCTCCTTGAAGGTTGGTTTACCGAAGCCGACAATGAATACGGGAAGTGAAGGCATGAGTTTGTTTCTGTTCTTTTTCTTATAGGCGCGTACTTTGCGGCAGACTTGCCCGCCGTTTCTTTGATCGCCTTTCTTATCGGGGGCAGTATTTCCCTCGATAGTTACTACCGTTCCATCTCCGTTATTTTTTACTACGATTCCGATATGAGAGATGCGATTGACGTTATCTCCTGGGAAATCGAAAAATGCAATGTCGCCAGTTTCAGGCGTTGAGTCGGGTGCGAACTGCCATTGTTTCTTTTGTTGAAAGGCTAACGCGCCAGCCATCGTGCTAACACAGTTGGGGATTTTCAAGCCAGTTTCGTTTGCGAGCCACATAACGAAGGAGCCACACCAAGGTTGAAAGTTTGCCTTGGTAAAGGCTCCATATTTTGTTTGATTATTTTTCGGCCCTTCAATCAGGCCGAGTTCTTTCTTTGCCGCTTCTACGAATTCAACCCTTGTGGGCTTTATCCTTGACGCTCTTTTTCTTTTTACTTGTGGCTGCACAGTAGCCTCCAATGTGTAGTTCAAAGTGATTATCTAAAATTAACTGTTTCTACTTCTTAATCAGTTCAATGACGAGTTCATGGAGCATGGAGACTTTTTCCTCTAGGCGAGCGATG
>TARA_R110000868_G_scaffold144389_3_pt1 | contig 9986 bp, 10 predicted proteins | sample TARA_R110000868 | Tara Oceans TARA_R110000868 (sample SAMEA4397489) | marine metagenome | biome: Polar Biome; feature: [SRF] surface water layer (ENVO:00010504); material: water (ENVO:00002006), including particulate matter (ENVO:01000060) such as... | depth 5 m | reverse complement strand
AACCATTAAGTAGAGCTGCATTTTACAAAGCTATGTTAAGAGAAAAAGTGAAAGGAATAGAAGTTAATGTAGAAGAGGTAAAAGACATAAAAAAAGATAAGGATGTCTAGTGCTCAAGAAACCGTTCTAGAAATAAATTTAAAAGCATTAGAACATAATTATACTTATTTAAGAAGCAAAATAAAGCCAAATACCAAATTTTTAGGTGTTGTAAAGGCTTTTGCATATGGTAGTGATGCTGTAAAAATTTCCCAAAAACTAGTTGACTTAGGGGTTGATTATCTAGCCGTTGCCTATACTGAAGAAGGAGTAGCATTAAGAGATGCAGGAATTCAGATTCCAATTCTTGTTTTACATTCACAACCTGTAAGTTTTGATATTATTATAGAGCGATGTTTAGAGCCTAGCATCTATTCTGAGCGTATCTTGACCGAATTTATTTCCGTTGCGGAAAAACATGGTCAAACTAATTATCCCGTCCATATTAAATTTAACACAGGTTTAAATAGACTAGGGTTTCATATAAAAGATATTCCATCAATTCTTGAAAAATTAAAAAACACTAGTACGGTAAAAGTCTTATCTGTTTTTTCACATTTAGCAGCATCCGAAGATAAGAATGAAGAAGAATTTACTAGAAATCAAATAGATAGTTTTGTTAAAATAGTAGCAGAAATTGATGCTAAATTAGGGTATAAGACTTTCAAACATTTATCAAACACTTCAGGAATTTTAAATTATCCTGAAGCCCATTTTGATATGGTACGAAGCGGTATAGGATTATATGGTTTTGGTAATAATCCGGTAGAAGATGAAAAATTAATACCAGTTGCTACCCTTAAAACCAATATATCGCAAATACACCATTTAGAGCCTAAAGAAAGTGTTGGGTATAATCGAGCCTATATTTCTCACAAAAAAACGAGTACTGCCACATTACCACTTGGTCATGCGGATGGTATCGGTAGAGAATATGGAAATGGAAAAGGAGTAGTATATATTAACGGCAAGTATGCTCCAATAATTGGAAATACTTGTATGGATATGATTATGGTTGACATCACAGATATTGATTGTAATGAAGGTGATGAAGTAATAGTTTTTGGAGCAAATCCAACAGCTACAAAATTCGCTGAAGGAGCCAACACGATATCATACGAACTCATTACAGGAATATCGCAAAGGGTTAAGCGGATAATTATTGATTGATAAAATTTTATATTGATTTTAATTAAGGTCTAATTTTTTAGTACATTGCATTGACTGAATAATCAACTAAATTAAATCATTACATCATGTTAAAAGAATTTAAAGAATTTGCCATAAAAGGTAATCTAGTAGATATTGCTGTTGCTTTTGTTATGGGTGCTGCTTTCAATAAAGTTGTAGCATCATTTACAGGTGGAATTGTATCTCCTTTAGTAGGACTTATTTTTAAATCTGATTTCAAAGATTTAAAATTCATAATTGAACCTGGTACCATCAATGAAGCTGGCGAAAAAGTTGGTGAAGTTGCTGTATTGTATGGTGATTTTTTAACAAATATAATCGACTTTGTAATTGTTGCTTTTGTAATGTTTATGGTGATCAAAGGCGTGAATAAAATGAAGAAGCCTAAAGAAGAAGCTCCTGCGGCTCCTGCTGGTCCTTCTCAAGAAGAGCTACTTGCTGAAATAAGAGATTTACTGAAAAAATAAAAATATTTTATCCTTTAAAAATAAGGGTAATACCGCTGCACTGCAGTTCTAACTTTAAGCCGTTGACTATATTTCGCTAATATGGTTAACGGTTGTTTTTAATTTGAAAAAATTAAACTATTGAACCAAATATACTATCAATACTAACTCTAGAGAGAGGTTTATCAAAATAACCATGAACTAAAGGATGTTCTTTTGCGATAGTACGATCTTTATAATTGGTGAATGCAGATAAAATGTAAATCCGCATACTATTTTTTACTTTGCCAGATTTTTTTAATTCTTTTAAAAATTCCCATCCACTCATTTCTGGCATTACAAGATCTAATAATAATATGTCAGGTAAATCTTGCTTATGAAAAGATTTATCTTTTATAAGTAATAAAACCTCTAAAGCACTTTCAAAAACAGCAATATTAAAATCACTAGCAAATTGTTGCACGCCATATTGTGTTGCAAATCGTGATACTAAATCATCATCAATAATCCATATGGTCATATTTCTCTTGAGTAGCTTATTTTGCTGTAAATTTATGTTTTTTAATGATGTATTTTCATATAATTAGAAATAAAATATATTGTTGTATTTGTAACAAATTGTTATATTTTATTTATTCATTACATTCTCTCTTGTTCAATAGCATGTATTAAACTACATTTGCGCCTCTAAATAGTTAAAAAATGAAAGTAGCAGTTGTAGGTGCAACAGGAATGGTAGGAGAAGTAATGCTAAAAGTATTAGCAGAACGCAACTTTCCTATAACAGAATTATTAGTAGTTGCTTCAGAACGTTCGGTAGGTAAAAAAATGACCTATAATGGCGCAGAATACACCGTTATCGGCTTAGCTGATGCTGTAGCTGCACAACCAGATATTGCTATTTTTTCAGCAGGTGGAGACACCTCAACAGAATGGGCTCCGAAATTTGCTGAAGCTGGCACAACAGTAATAGATAATTCTTCTGCTTGGCGCATGGACCCTACAAAAAAACTTGTAGTACCAGAAATAAATGCTAGTCAATTGACAAAAGAAGACAAAATTATCGCTAACCCAAATTGTTCTACTATACAATTGGTAATGGTTTTAGCTCCTTTGCATAAAAAATACAAAATGAAAAGAGTTGTGATTTCAACGTATCAATCTGTATCTGGCACAGGTGTAAAAGCTGTTCAACAATTAGAAAATGAAATTGCTGGAATTCAAGGAGAAATGGCATACCCATATCCAATAGGCAGAAATGCGTTACCACATTGTGATGTTTTTTTAGAAAACGGTTACACAAAAGAAGAAATGAAATTGGCTCGTGAGCCACAAAAAATATTTGACGATAAAACATTTTCTGTAACCGCAACTGCCGTTCGTATACCAACTTCTGGTGGTCATTCAGAATCTGTAAATGTAGAATTTGAAAACGATTTTGATCTTGCAGAAGTACGTAAATTATTAAGCGAGACTTCAGGAGTTATAGTTCAGGATAATCCAGATACAAATACCTACCCAATGCCGATTTATGCTCATGACAAAGATGATGTTTTTGTAGGTCGTATTCGTAGAGATGAAACACAAAGAAATACATTGAATATGTGGATAGTTGCAGATAACCTTAGAAAAGGAGCCGCTACCAACGCTGTTCAAATTGGCGAATATTTAGTGGCTAATAATTTAGTATAAATAAAAAGCTAAAAACAACTAGATTTAATCCTTTGTAATGGTTTTATTACAAAGGATTTTTTTATTGTATTTTTAACTTGACTAATTATAACTAAACCAATGAAAAAAATAACTCTTATTGCACTTACTACTATTATTGTGGTTAGTTGCGAAACAACTCCTAAAAAAGAAAAAATTACTGTGAATTACCCCATTACCAACAAAGTTGATACTGTTGACACCTATTTTGGCACTGAAGTTAAAGACCCATATCGCTGGTTAGAAGATGATAAAAGTGAAGCAACCGAGGCATGGGTGAAATCAGAAAACAAAGTGACTTTTGATTATTTAGATCATATTCCTTTTAGAAATGATCTTAAAAAAAGATTAGAAAAACTATGGAACTATGAAAAACTAGGCTCCCCATTTAAAGAAGGTGACTATACCTATTTTTATAAAAATGATGGCCTTCAAAATCAATATGTAGTCTATCGTAAAAAAGGTGATGGCGATGCTGAAGTATTTTTAGACCCAAATACTTTCTCTGAAGATGGCACTACTTCATTAGCTGACTTAAGTTTTTCAAAAGATGGTTCTCTTGCTGCCTATTCAATTTCTGAAGGAGGTAGTGATTGGAGAAAAGTGATCATTATAAACACTGTAAAAAATGAAATCATTGAAGATACCCTTGTAGATATTAAGTTTAGTGGCATCTCATGGAAAGAAAATGATGGCTTTTATTATTCTAGTTATGATAAACCAAAAGGAAGCGAATTGTCTGCAAAGACAGATCAACATAAACTCTACTACCACAAACTAGGGACTTCACAAAAAAACGATAAATTAGTTTATGGTGGCATTGCTTCAGAAAAACATAGATATGTTAGCGGATCAGTAACAGAAGACGGTCACTATTTATTTATATATCCGAGAACATCAACCTCTGGAAGTAAATTGTTAATGCAAGATTTAACAGACCCTAATTCGCTTTTTGTAACCATTTTAGATCATACGGATACTGATAGTTATGTGATAGAAAATGTGGGTACAAAATTATTTATAATGACCAATATGGATGCCCCAAACCAAAAGATTGTAACAGTAGATGCTTCTAATCCTATTCCTGAAAATTGGGTAGATTTTATTCCTGAAACTGAAAATGTACTTTCTCCAAGTACAGGCGGCGGATATTTTTTTGCAGAATACATGGTTGATGCTATCTCAAAAGTATTACAATACGATTATAGCGGAAAACTGGTAAGAGAAGTAAAACTGCCTGGAGTTGGTACTGCTGGTGGTTTTGGTGGCAAAAAAGAAGATAAAGAATTTTATTTTTCATTTACAAACTATAATACTCCAGGTTCTTCATATAAATACAATGTAGAAACTGGTGAATACAAACAATACTGGAAGCCAAATATCGATTTTAATCCAGATGATTACGAATCAAAACAAGTTTTCTATACCTCAAAAGATGGCACAAAAGTACCAATGATTATCACTTATAAAAAAGGGCTTGAACTTAATGGCAAAAACCCAACTATACTTTATGGATATGGTGGCTTCAATATCAGTCTAACTCCTTCTTTTAGTATTACCAATGCTATTTGGATGGAACAAGGTGGCATTTATGCCGTTCCTAACCTACGTGGAGGTGGAGAATATGGAAAAAAATGGCATGATGCGGGTACGAAAACTCAAAAACAGAATGTATTTGATGATTTTATAGCTGCTGCGGAATATTTAATCAAAGAAAAATATACTTCATCAGACTTTTTAGCAATTAGAGGTGGTTCTAATGGAGGTTTATTAGTTGGCGCAACTATGACTCAACGCCCAGAACTCATGAAGGTGGCTTTGCCAGCTGTTGGTGTTTTAGATATGCTCCGTTACCATACTTTTACAGCTGGTGCTGGTTGGGCATATGATTATGGCACTTCAGAAGAAAGCAAAGAAATGTTCGACTATTTAAAAGCATATTCTCCTGTACATAATGTAAAAAAAGGAACTGCCTATCCAGCTACGCTTATAACAACAGGAGATCATGATGATCGCGTTGTACCTGCTCATAGTTTTAAATTTGCAGCAGCATTACAAGAAGAACAAACTGGCGATAACCCAACTTTAATCAGAATTGAAACCAATGCAGGTCATGGTGCTGGTACACCTGTAAGCAAAACCATTGAGCAATATGCCGATATTTATGGTTTTACTTTATATAATATGGGTTACGAGCAATTACCAAACCAAGCTGTTTTAAAAGAATTTAAAGAGTAATTTTTTTTGAAATTTAGAATTAAATCCGTTTCAACAAGAAACGGATTTTTTATTTTAATTTTGTTCAAATTATTAGAGAACATATGTTACAAGTATCCAATATTTCTTTTTCTTATGAAACAAAAAATGTGCTTCAAGATATTAATTTCAATGCTGAAAAAGGAAAACATATTTCTATTATTGGAGAAAGTGGCTGTGGAAAAAGTACGCTTTTAAAATTAATCTATGGTATACTTCAACCAAATGAAGGTTCCATTTTTTGGAATGAAAATCAAATTTTAGGACCTGATTTTAATTTAGTTCCTGGAGAAAAATTTATGAAATACCTTTCTCAAGATTTTGATTTAATGCCTTTTTTATCTGTTGAAGAAAATGTAAGTCAGTTTTTATCCGTTTTTTATCCTGAAGAATTAAAAAAAAGAACTTTAGAACTTTTAGGGATGATAGAAATGACAGAATTTGCAAAAACTAAAGTGAAATACTTAAGTGGCGGACAACAACAAAGAGTAGCTTTAGCTAGAGTTCTTGCTCAAAAACCTGAGATTTTACTTCTAGATGAACCTTTTAGCCATATTGATAATTCTAGAAAAAATAGCTTACGCCGAAACCTTTTTAGCTACTTAAAAGAGGAGGGTATTACTTGCATTGTTGCATCGCATGATGCTAATGATATACTTTCTTACGCAGATAATATCATCGTTTTAAAAAATCAAACAATTTTTGCGAATGGTAGTCCAATAGAGTTATATAATTTTCCTAAAAGTAAGTATGTTGCATCTTTATTTGGCGATGTTAATTTAATACCTATGTCACTATTAAAACCGTATGCTACAATTGGAAAATCAATTTTAGTATATCCATCTGAATTAGTTATTTCTGAAAGAAAAGGGTTAAAAGTCTGGGTGAAAAATACATACTTTAAAGGGTCTCATTATTTAAATGAAGGAATGTTAAATGAGAAAGACTCCATCTTTTTTAATTCTACAAGACTATTGAAGATTAATGAAGAAGTTTATTTAAATATCGCTTTAGAAACAATTAATGCTAGAATAAAAGATTAATCTTTGGATAAAGAAATTATTATAAAAGAATTACAATTTAAAGCTGTTCGAAGTAGTGGTGCTGGTGGACAGCATGTAAACAAGGTTTCAAGTAAAATGGAATTACTTTTTGATGTTTCTAATTCTGAAAGTTTAACAGATTTCGAAAAAGAAAAAATTATTTTAAAATTAGGAACTCGACTTACCAAAGAAAACATTCTATTATTACAATGCGATGAGAGTAGAAGTCAGCATAAAAATAAGGATTTGGTTATAAAACGATTTTTACTTCTTATTGAGAGCGCTCTAAAAGTTCCGAAAAAACGCAAACAAACAAAACCATCCAAATCTGCTATAGAAAAACGATTAAAATCAAAAAAGAAAGCGGCAGAAAAAAAAGTAAATAGAAATAAACCTAGCTGGGATTAATGGCTAAGCCATAAATTTTTCTATTATATACACAGATACCAAATATTCCTTATTTTTATACTATAAAGCATCTAAATGAAAAAGTACATTTTATTCGGCTTAATTGGATTATTTTTAATTTTTAATTCTTGTGAAGAAAAGAAAGAATTAAGCTCTTTAAATCCTGTTAATTGGGAAAAAAGAATAGTACCTCAAGCGCTGTCTGATTCATTAGTTAATGGGAGTACTTACTTGTCTGTTTATTCTCAAATATATAGCTTATCAGAACATTTAACGCACAATCTTACTGCAACAATTAGCATACGAAATACAAGCAAAACAGATTCATTATATATTAGAAAGGCTGAATATTTTAATACTCATGGCGAACATATTAGAACTTATATTGACAAGCCAATTTTTTTAATTCCTTTAGAGACTGTTGCTATTGTTATTGATGAAAAGGATAAAGAAGGAGGCACTGGAGCAAATTTTATTTTTGATTGGAACATAAAACAACATACTTCTGAGCCACTTTTTGAAGGGATTATGATTTCTACCTCTGGTCAACAAGGATTATCTTTTACCACTCAAGGTAAAAGAATTCAATAATTACTTTTTTTAAAACTGTTTGTTTTTAGTGGTTTAAAATTTAGATTATAAAGATATTCGAGAAGGTTTTACCTTAATATTTGATGTCAACCTTATCTCTGTTAATTAATAAAATACTGTAGAATCGATTTTCATTCTACAGTATTTCTAAAATTTTAATCTTAGCATCATTAAAAGTAACCTCTTCATTTACTTTTTTTCCAAATACTAATTTTCCTATAGGGGTTTCTGATGAAATACAGTAAACAGAGATGTCATCTCCTTTAAATTCTCCAGCGGAAATTGCTAGAAAATAATTGGCTTTTGTTGTTTTTACCAAATTCCCCAAGCCTACAAAATTAGCTTGAGTCTTTATATTTACTAAATCTAAAACTTTAGTCATCTTTTCAGCCTCTGCTAATTGTACTCCCGATTTTTCGAGTTCTAATTGCAACATAGCTCTTCCTGTTTCGTATTTATCACCAGCACTACTTTTAGTTTCATCATCTAATGATTCTTTAAAATCTATCATTTCTTTTCGAATACGAGATATCCTTTTATCTGCAAAATTTTTACAAAAATCAAATAATTGTCTTTTTATAGTCTGTTCCATTATAAAATCAATATTAAATTAAAAAGCAAATAGTGGAGATTTAAACCTACTATTTTGCGCGCGCAAATCTAGACTAAATCTGCCAAATCTTTACCAATAATACTCCCAATTGCAATTCCCATACCGCCTAAACGAATTCCGCAATATACATTTTCAGAAATTTGCTTAACAATGGGCCGTTTTTGCTCACCCATACCCATAATACCGCTCCATCTTTGGTCAATAACAAAATCTGAATCAGGAAGGATTATATCTTTAAGCATTTTTTCTAATGTATTTTGGACTAACGCTGTTTCACCAAAAACAGTAGTTTCTTCCGTATCAAAATCTAAATTTCGTCCACCACCAAATAATATTCTATTCTCTATATTTCTAAAATAATAATAGCCTTCATCTAAATGAAAAGTACCTTTTATTTTAAGGTTTGGTATTGGCTTAGTAATTAGAACTTGAGCACGAGCCGGCTTAATATCTTCATTAATTAATTGAGGAGCGAATCCATTTGTCGCTATTATAAGCTTCTTAGTTTTAAACTCAAATAAGTTTGTTTGTAAGCTTATAGAATTTATATTCTCACTATAATTTTCTACAGTAACTGAATTTAGAATATTAATATTATTCGATTGGACAAGACTTAATAGTCTATGCATCATTTTTCCAGTATCAATTTGTGATTCAAAATCGCTAGTTATATAATTTTCTTGAATGCCTTTAAAGTTGAAAACATTTTTGTGCTTTTTAAAAGAATCTCCTTTAAAAATTGGTTGTAAAAGAGAATTAATTGTTTCTAAATTTGTTAAGCAACTCTCATATAAATTAGCTTTTTGTACAGTAAAAATCTCATGCCCGCCATGGTTTTGAAAATCGATATGGGTATCTCCTAAATTTTCACGAAGTAATTGAACCCCATCCCATCTTTTTTGAACTAATTGTAGGACTTCTTCTTCTGAATGCTTTTTTAAATCTGAGATAATTTCAGAAATACTCCCAAAACAGGCAAAGCCTGCATTTTTGGTACTTGCTCCTTGGGGTAAAATACCTTTCTCTAAAATTAGTATTTTGGCTTTGGGAAATCTTTTTTTTAATTGAAAAGCACAATTTAAACCCACAATACCACTGCCAACTATAGTAAAATCTATATTTGAAAGCCACGTTTTATATTCCCAATAGCTTAAATTCATACTACTAATTTACATACAAAATAGCTTCGAAAAGATAATTTATAGAATAGAATCTTTTGCCTGAAGACTAAAAAATAATTGACTGAGAATATTAATATCGGCATTCATTCCTTGTAAGTTTCCTCTAAGTTCTATTTTATTTTCATCCCCTTGCCGTGCATTTATCTCTAAAGACTCTAAAAGAGTAGTTACTTTATTCACTTTAGGAATTGATATATCTTGTTGTAAAAGACGAAAATCTGTTTTAAGACTCAAAAAATAACTCCCAGTCATTTTTTGAGTAGCTATATTCTGTTCAACTGTTGTAAAGGTTGCATTCAGTGCGTCTTGCTTCGCATAAAAAGTATAATAAGGTATCGCAGTTAAAATTCCTTGTTGAATGGCTCCCTGACTCGTAAGATAATCATTTAGCTTGTTCTCAGAACTTATGTTCATCATGATTGCAGGAACCTTCTTCTCTTGGATTTGTTTTATTTCAACTTTCTCAAAATTATCATCATACTCATAGGTAATGATGGTGTCTTTCTGA
>TARA_R110000868_G_scaffold85479_5_pt1 | contig 9987 bp, 18 predicted proteins | sample TARA_R110000868 | Tara Oceans TARA_R110000868 (sample SAMEA4397489) | marine metagenome | biome: Polar Biome; feature: [SRF] surface water layer (ENVO:00010504); material: water (ENVO:00002006), including particulate matter (ENVO:01000060) such as... | depth 5 m | reverse complement strand
GAATGACATGGGTGGTGGTGGATTTTTAGGATTAGGGCCTGCGCCTAGTGCGCCTGCCGCACCAGATTACACGGCAGCAGCACAACAGACGGCAGCAGGTAACTTAGACGCTGCAAGACAAGCTACGGCTGCAAATCGTGTAAATCAAGTAACTCCTTACGGAAACCTTAACTACAATATTAGTGGTCAAGACCCATACGGCAATCCTACATGGACAGCTACTCAGTCTTTAAGCCCTGACCAGCAACAACTTTATGCACAACAAATGCAAACTAGCCTAGGTTTAGGCAATCTGCAAAATCAAGGTCTTGGCTATGTAGAAAATATGTTGTCAAAGCCTTTTGACACAAGCACATTACCTCAGTCAGGTATTAATCCTGGCGAAACAATGCAAGACTCTGTATTACGCAGACTTCAGCCACAAATTGCACAACAGCGTGAAATGACTACTGCACAGTTGGCAAACCAAGGTATTGTGCCAGGTACTACTGCATACGAAAACGCTATGCGTATGCAAAACCAAAAAGAAAACGACTTGCTTACAAGCGCTGTTATTCAAGGTACAAATACAGGTTTGGCAGCAAACCAACAAGCATTTGGACAAGCTGGTTATATTCGTAACGAACCTATTAATACGCTTAATGCTATTCGTAGTGGTTCACAAGTAACTAACCCTAGTTATATTTCTAATATTCCACAGCAAGCTACCACTCAAGGTGCTGACATATTAGGTGCTGGTCAAATGGGTTACAACGCACAAATGGGTGATTTTAATGCTAAACAAGCAGCCCAAGCTAACTTTAATCAAGGATTAATGGGATTAGCTGGTGCTGGCATTGCGGCTTCTGACATTCGCATGAAAGAAAATATTTCAAAAGTTGGTGTAATGCCAAATGGTTTAAATGTATATAAATACGAATATAAAGATGAATTTAAAGACCATCCATTAGCAGGTCATGGCAAGCATTATGGTGTTATGGCGCAAGAAGTTGAACAAGTATTCCCTTATGCAGTTAAAACACTTGATAACGGCTATAAAGCCGTAGATTACGGATTGCTATGAACCCATACATTCAATTTCAAAATCCACAAGATATACAAGGTTTACAACCTGTATTTCAAAATATTGGGCAACAACAAGCAATGCAAAATGCTGCGCTTGCACAACAAGGTCAACTTGTAAATGATGCTGGAATGACAACAAAAGGCAAACAAGCTGGCGTTGGTTCAGACCCTATGGCTATGGCAATGGCATTGCGTGGGCAACAACCACAAACAGGTGCAGATGCAGCAAAAATGAATCAATTTGGGGCTTATATGCCTTGGAATCAAATGTCTGCTGCCAATCAATATGGCACAGACCCATATTCACAACAAAGTTTAATGTTGGCTTCTCAAGATTTAGGGATGAAATAACATGGCAGACGCATTTAACTTATCGCAAATGGGTAATTTAGACCCAGATTTGTATGAAAAACAGCAAAATTTAAACCGCCAACAACAAATGGCGCAGTTGTTAATGCAACAAGGTCAACAATCCCCACAGGGTCAAATGATAAGTGGTCGCTATGTAGCGCCTAGTTTTACACAGAATTTAGCAAACTTAGCCCAAACAGGTGTAGGTGCTTATTTGCAAAACAAAGGCGATAAGCAAGCATTGGAATTGGCTAAACAACTGCGTGAAGGCAGATTAGGCACACAACAAGCTATTACTGAAGCTGTAAATGAAGGCGATATGAAAAAAGCATTAGCCCTTGCTACTTCTGCCCCATATGGCGCTGGTAAAGAGTTTATTCCACAATTAATTAAATCATCTATTCCAGAAACACCAGCTTCTGTGCGTGAATTTGAATATGCACAAAAAAATCCACAATATGCTGAATACCAAGTTGGATTAAAGCGTGCTGGTGGTACTAACTTAAATGTTAATACTGGTCAACATGGATTTGATAATGCACTTAAATTGCGTAGTGATTTTAGGGCTGAACCTATTTACAAAGGATTTGAAGAAACTAAAGCTGCAAAACTTCAAATTGACCAAGCAGCAAAAATGGCAACACCTGCCGGTGACTTAGCTGCTGCAACAAAAATAATGAAAATTTTAGACCCAGGTTCAGTAGTAAGAGAGTCTGAATTGGGTATGGCTATGGCTGCTACTGGCGTAGAAGATAGAGTTAGAAACTATGCACAAATGGTCATTGATGGAACAAAATTAACTCCAAACCAACGCAAAGATTTTACTGAATTAAGCAGTAAACTTTACAACGCTTCTGCTGAACAATTTAATCAAAAGCGTGGAGAATATGCTGGTATTGCAGAACGCAATAAATTAGATGTAAATGCTGCGGTTGGTTCACCTGCTGAAATTAAAGCCCAACAATTAACTTCTCAAGACCAGCAAGCGTTGCAATGGGCAAACTCAAACCCTAATGACCCAAGAGCAGCGCAAATTAAGAAAAAATTAGGACAAAAATAATGGCATTTGACCCAGATAAATATTTGGCAAAATCTGCACCATTTGACCCTAATGCTTATTTAGGGACTGAAGGTCGTGGCAACATTATTAATACTGATGTGCCTACAGTTGTTGGAGAAAGACAAAATCCACAACCTATAGCAGAAACGCCTCGCACAATGGCTGACAAACTAAAAGCCTTGTATGAAGTGCCTGCAACTATTGGTAGCGCTGCTATTGCACAACCTATTGGCGCTGCTTATGGTGTTTATAAAGGCATGACAAGCCCTCAATATGGTACACAACAAGGTGTTCAGCAAGGGCAACAAGCAGGTGCAGAATTAGCCCAAAAACTACAATACCAACCTACATCACCTGTAACTCAAGATGTATTGCAAGGCGTTGGCGGTGCTATAGAAGCCGCTAAATTACCACCTTACATGGGTAATATTGGCATGATTCCTTCAATGGCTCAAGCTAGTCAAGTTGTGCGCCCATTAGCACAAGAAGCCGTACAAGCTACCAAACCAGCAATAAACACAATGGCACAAGCATTACGCAGAGAACCATCTATTGTAAAAACTGCCCCAAGCGCAGAACAATTAGCACAAACTTCTAAAAATTTGTTTACAAGTGCAAAAGAATCTGGTGTTGAATTAAATGCTAAAGACTTTGCTACTAATATGGCTGGCATTGGTAAAGAATTGCGTAATGAGGGATATGACCCTAGGCTTTACCCTAAAATAGCAGTAGCTTTAGATGAAATGACACAAGCTGGAATTCCTAAGGATTTCAATGAGTTAAGCACTTTACGCAAGTTTATTCAAGGCGCACAAAAAAGTTCAGAACCTGATGAAAGACGCTTGGCAACTATTCTTAAAGATGACTTTGATACCTATGTTTCTAACATTCCTGAATCATCTGTTGTTGGTGGTAGCAAAGAAGGTTTAAAACAATGGAAAGAAGCTAGAGATACTTACGCAAAATTAAGCAAATCTGAAGTGTTTACCGATATGCTTGAAAACGCACAACTTGATAAAAGCAAATTTAGTATGTCTGGTATTGAAAACTCATTGGCACAACAGTTGCGTCAACTGTCTAAAAATGACAAGAAAATGCGTTTGTTCACACAAGAAGAACAAGAAGCTATTAAAAAAGCTGCAAAAGGTGGCGTTGGTCAAAATGCTTTAAGATTTGTTGGAAAATTTGCCCCCACAAGCGCAGTAAGCAGTATTCCAGCTTTGTTAGCTACTTCAGTTAGTGGCCCAATAGGATTAGCTGCAACAGCAGCTTCTATGGGTGCAAGAGTAGGTGCAACACAAATGAGAAAATCTGATGTTAATAAGTTAGCCGCATTAATGAGGGCTGGAGTAAAAGGAAAAGAAAATGAGTAGAAACGGTAGCGGTACATATACACTTCCTGCGGGTAATCCCGTAGTAACAGGCACAACTATATCTAGCACATGGGCTAATAACACCCTTACAGATATTGCTACAGCCCTTACAGGTTCTTTAGCGGCAGATGGACAAACTACCGCTACTGGCAACCTTAAAATGGGTGCTAACCGCATTACTGGTTTAGCTGATGGACTAGCCGCTACTGATGCCGCAACAGTAGGGCAATTACCTTCAATTCCAGCTTACGGAACAATGGCTACTCAAAACGCTAATAATGTGACTATTACTGGTGGAACAGAAACAGGAGTAGCAATTACAAGTAGCACTATTGATAGCACTTCAATAGGCTCTACAACACGGTCAACTGTAAAAGCAACCACTTTAGACTTAGGATTGTCTACTCAAAGCGTAGCAATCGGTCAAGGTAATGCTTCTATTATGAAGAATCGCATTATCAATGGTGCGATGTATGTAGCACAAAGAGCTACTTCAGCTACTTTGACTGCTGGTGGCACGATTGCTAATGGTTATGCAACTGTAGACCGCTTTTATGGTTATTGCACAGGTGCTAACGTAACAATGGCACAGGTAGCAGGAACAGGAAATAATCGTAACCTATTGCAATTTACAGGTGCGGCATCTGTTACAGCGATTGGTTGTGGTCAGCGTATTGAATCATTAAATTCATACGATTTAGCTGGTTCTACAGTTACTTTATCTGCTTACCTTGCAAACAGCCTTTTAACTTCTGTTACTTGGACAGTTTATTACGCTACTACAACTGATACTTTTGGTACTTTGGCAAGCCCTACTAGAACTCAAATTGCTACAGGTACATTTACTGTTACTGGTACGCTAACGCAATATAACGCACAAATTGCTATACCAGCGGCCGCAACAACTGGTGTTGAAATTGTGTTTACTGTAGGAGCGCAAACAAGCGGAACATGGTCGTTAGGATTAGTTCAATTAGAAACAGGTAGTTCTGCTACTGGTTATGAGTATCGTCAATACACTACTGAATTACAGTTATGCCAAAGATATTATCAAAAAAATACAATTAGTTATGGCGGTGCAATAACGGCAAGTCTTTTGGCTACTTGTTATCAATTTCCAGTCTATATGCGGACTGCTCCAACTGTTGCTTTATTAACTTCTACTCCTTACGCAGAACTTCCAACTGTTACAGGATTTACTGGAAGCGGTTCAACTATAACAAGTTATGTTTATACAGGTGGAGTAGATTTAAGAGTTACTGGATTTAGCGGAATGACTGCTTATCGTGCGCCAATGTTGTTTGACGCTAATCAAGCGTCTTTATCTTCGGAGTTATAAAATGTATAAATTACAAAAAAATCTAAGAGGTGAAGTAATTAGTGTTTGGCATCAAGAAACCTTGTCTTGCATTCCTTTTGACCCAGCCAACACAGATTACCAAGCCTACCTTGCATGGTTAGCTGAAGGCAACACACCATTACCAGCGGATGAATAATATGAACTTTACATTTACTTGGATATTAGACAAATTTGGCTTTCAACCTAAAATTGAAACTTTTGATTTGCCTGTTAAAAAGCCTGCCGCTAAGAAACCTGCCGCCAAGAAACCAGCAGCTAAGAAAACTGTACGAAAGAAATCATAATGCCTAGCCTAACCGACAAAGAAATAGAAGATATTGTTGAAAAAGTAACTGAAAGAGTTATTGAGAATGTCTATACCTCTGTTGGTAGGTCTGTAGTTACCAAATTTTTTTGGTTTATTGGCGTTGCGGCAATAGGCGTTGTAACTTATTTAGCTGGCGTAGGCCATATAAAGGTGGGCTAATAATGTGGACTATGGAATATCAGAAGGCGTCAAAGGACTTACAGACAGCCTTGAAGCAAGCAGAACTGCAAGTAAGGGCTTATCTCAGTCTATTAGCAACATACAGCAAGATGGAGTGGATGTTGCCAGAGAAAAAGCCAAAGAAAGAAGATTTGCAGAAAGAGAAGCAGAATTAAAAAAAGAAAGGGCTTTAATAAAAGCCTTAGAGTCCTGGAAGCACAAAAAACAAATAAGTGACGAAGAAGCTAAATTAAAAATAGACTTTGTTAAAAAATACGGTGCAAAAGAATGGGAATCGGTGCTAAAGATTAAGCTAGACATTGAAAACATGGAAAGAAAATCAAACGAAGCATACCAACATGATTTAAAAGAAGTTAGGCGTGTACAGTTTTGGTGTTTTTTTATAGCGGCATTAATAGCTTGGTATTTAACTTGGGGAATTAAGGAGTAATTATGTTTGGTATAGATGACATTATTGGCGTAGGAATGAAGCTAGTAGACAAGCTAATTCCTGACCCTGCGGCTAAAGCACAAGCCCAATTAGACTTAGCTAAATTAGCCCAAGAAGGTAAATTAGCCGACATTCAAGCTGACATAAACGAAGCACAAGAGTTAACTAAACGTTTACAAGCGGATATGTCTAGTGACTCTACGCTATCCAAAAACATTAGACCAATGACCCTTGTATTCATATTGGTTGTTTATTCTACTTTTGCAATGATGTCTGCATGGGATATTGAAGTAAACAACAATTATGTGGAATTGCTAGGTCAATGGGGTATGCTTATAATGTCTTTTTACTTTGGCGGCAGAACCCTAGAAAAAATTATGGACATGAAAAAGAATGGCAAGTAACTTTAAAGAGTGTTTAGACCTTGTTTTACAATCAGAAGGTGGATGGGTAAACCACAAAGATGACCCAGGCGGTGAAACAAATTTAGGGGTCACCAAGCGTGTTTGGGAGGAGTATGTAGGTCATCCTGTAGAAAGCCTTAAAAAGCTAACCAAGGACGATGTAGCCCCCTTGTACGAACTTAAATATTGGAGGCCTTGTTATTGTGAAGTATTACCTAGGGGACTCGATTTTGTTGTTTTTTCAATGGGAGTTAACGCAGGGCCAGGAAGAAGCGTTAAACTGCTTCAGCAATCTATTGGCTGCGTACCTGACGGAGTTATCGGCCCAAGAACAAGAGAACTTATTTCCGCCAGTAATAGCGCAAATCTTATCGCAAAATTCTCTGAAACTAGACGCGAATACTATAAGTCATTAAAAACCTTCCCTATCTTTGGCAAAGGTTGGATTGCCAGAGTAGACAGGGAAGAAGCCGAAGCATTAGATATGGCTAAAAACGGCTAACGAATACGCATTACTTTAGCTTTTTTCATTACCATTTCGTATTCTTTTTTAGCCTGGTCATCTAATTTGCGTAATGGCAATTCTTGGTAATATTTCCATTTGTTTAAATATTCTTGCTGTTCTGAAGGCGCAACCCAACCGGCTAATTTCCAACGCACAGTAATGTCTGTGCCTACAGGCGTATAAATGTAATCGTTGTCCATTATTTATTCTCCATGTGAATTAAAACCACAATCACAATTACTATTGACCAAGCTATCATTCCGCTTAACGCCATTGCTGTTATAAATACAGTCATTTTTTACCCCTTTTTTTAACAGGTGTGTCTATTGTGGTTTTATAATGTTTAACAGCTTTATTTAGCATATCTAAAATGCCGTACTGCACCAAAATAGCTAGACCTTCTTTGTCAAAATGCACTAAAGCATCGGCTGACCCATCTTCATGTTCTTTTACAATTTCAACTTGGATTTGCATAAATTCCTCACATCTGCTGGTGCGTTTTTAGGAAGGTCGGTACAAGCAAAAACTTCTGTAGAAGGTGCGTTATGTGACCACATTAAGAATATAAGCATTATTAGCAAAAATGCTGCTATAGACACCTTAAACATACCTTTCCTCATAGTTTAACCAAGGTTTGCTTTGTAATTCATAGCCAAAAACATAAATAAATGGGTTAAACTTTTCAATTTCTTTGCGTTTTTCTTCAATACTTAGGTGTTTAATGTCAAACATAATAGTGTTGTCATTTTTAAACATCTCAGTATTTTTAGACATCAAGTTGATTACTCTGTTCAACATCTTGGCCTTTCCTACGCCTTTTGCGTACATTTCGAAGATAAGTTTGCATTGATTCTTCATTATTAGGGTCAAATACCATTTGAAACAACTTTTCGTTAGGTTCATCTTGTTCTGCACAAACCCACCTTTCCTCATTGATATACCAAAGAAAGCGCCTACAGGCTAATTCTTCTGTAGCGCACTTTTCCTTGTATTGGCAATGTTGGCATGGGTATGGTTCGTTATGCAACCTGTTATATATGTCATTCCGCATTAGTTAAATATTCTGTAGCGTGGGTGGCAAGTTACTTCTACAGGCACATCACTTGTAACGCCATTAATCTTGCGTTTGGCGCTAATGACAACTGGTCTTGTACCTGATGACTCACACTCATTAATGCCCAAAATAACTTCTGCCCTAGTCATGTGATACGCAGTTTTGTCAGTTTCTAAACCAACATTAGGTGGTTCAAAAGAACTGCAAGCTGTTAATGCCAATAATGCTAATAATAGTAAATATTTCATAAATTTCCCCTTATCTTTCGTTTTCTGCCAAAGCCTCAACTTGAGGCCAAACATCTAAATGATGCAACATTTCTGTTATGTTTTCATCGCCAATGTAAGCGTATTCTATTTGCCCGTTATACCCATACAGGTCAACCGAAGTATTGCCAATATAAACGCTACAAATGTGATAACCGTCTTTTTCCATAAAATTCCCCTTTAAATTAAACAGCCCAATCAGTTTCTTAAAATTTCATGCACTTTAGTATTAGGACAAACCCTAATGTGTTGTATTCGTGCAAATGTGTACACTTTTTGCGTTTTTTTATACATATAGCTATCAATATGTATACGCAATCAATATATACAAAATATATATGGGCTGTATTTGGCAGTTGCTGTCAATGGGCGAGAAAGCCGCAAAATTACCCAATTACTGCATCCTACATTGACGGCTTAACGCCCAGAATAAGGTGAGGCGACAGAACACTCCGTGATGTGTTTGGTTTGGCAAGGGGATAGCCAATCTGCCGCCTCTTGATTAGTTTAACTTATTTTTTAATTTATAAACTTTTAACAAAGCTAAGAAAGCCTCATAGCCATCTTTAAGGTCTTGTTCTTTATGTTCGTATATCGCGACTTCATTTGTATCGCCATTAATGTACACATTCGCGCACCTAGCTGATGGGGCTAAGACTTCTCTATAGGCTGCAAGCTGTAGTGTATTCTCGTAATAGGGTGTTTGTTCACCAGGGCTTTTTATTGTCGTTTTGAAATCTAAAACTACCCCAGCAAAGTCAAAGCGTGGCTTGCAATAGAGGTCGCAGCGCCCACCATAGCCTTCTTGGTTGACCAGACTCTGTTCAGGAATCCAAAGCTGAGTGCCAAAATGCGCTTGTATGGCTTTGTCTACTACTTGAACATACGTTGGCATCTCCGGCATATATTCTTGGTTGTAAAACGCTTCCATGAAGTCATGTATAAGAGTTCCCCTAGCCATAGCATCTTGGGACTTTTTCTTAGCTAATTCAATAACGCGACTTAAATAAGACTTTTCATCTTCTCCATCTAGGCAAGGATTAGCAAGGGTGGCAAGGATAGCTTCTTGCTGAAAGTAGGTTTGTAGGCCGTCTTTTGATAATTGTCCTGTAATAGTGCTGACACTTGGTACAAGCGTTCCAGGCGCAGCTTTTGCATCTCTAAGTGTAGTATTGCGGACTTTTCCAGTTTTTTTACTGACAGTTGTATATCTAGGTTGGCCCGTTTCGGCACAATACCAATGTTGTGACATATGTTTCCCCTTATGTACATTTAAATATATATTTAATTAAGTAATTCTAAAATTGCTTCACGGTCTGTATCATTTAAGCAACAATCAGCACAAGTCTGTATAACATCTTTAATAATAGTAGCTAGGTCATTAGCCTCAAATGCTATTAACTGCCTTTCTTCATCAACATTAAAATTCTCGTTAATTACTCGACATTTATCACCAATAACATCTTTAATATGACCTAGCATGGTTATCTCCTAAAAAGGTACATCGTCAAGGTGTTTTGGCATTTCATCACCACCTTTAGGGGTAAAGCCTTTAGGTTGTTTTTCTTTGCCAATAGACACGCTAAAAAACTTGCCCTTTGTGCCTTCCTTAACCCACGCAGATAGATAACA
>TARA_R110000868_G_scaffold14387_8_pt1 | contig 9987 bp, 9 predicted proteins | sample TARA_R110000868 | Tara Oceans TARA_R110000868 (sample SAMEA4397489) | marine metagenome | biome: Polar Biome; feature: [SRF] surface water layer (ENVO:00010504); material: water (ENVO:00002006), including particulate matter (ENVO:01000060) such as... | depth 5 m | reverse complement strand
GCTTTGCTTGAGCGCGCCACCTGGCGAACCATGTTCAGCTCTTCGCTCTGCTCGGGGTAATCCATGCGCAGCTTGAGCATAAAGCGGTCGAGCTCGGCTTCCGGCAGCGGGTAGGTGCCTTCCTGCTCAATCGGGTTCTGCGTGGCCAGCACCATAAACGGCAACGGCACATTCAGCGCGCGGCCTTCCAGGGTCACCTGACGTTCCTGCATGACTTCCAGCAACGCCGCCTGGGTCTTGGCCGGGGCGCGGTTGATTTCATCCGCCAGCAGCAGGTTGGTGAATACCGGGCCCTTGCGCAGCTTGAACTGCTCGCTCTGCAGGTCATACACGGCGTGGCCGGTGACGTCGCTGGGCATCAGATCTGGGGTGAACTGGATGCGCGCGAACTCGCCGCCAAAGCAGCGTGCCAGGGCACGCACCAGCAGCGTCTTGCCAAGGCCGGGAACGCCTTCGACCAGCACATGGCCGCCGGCAATCAGGGCGCTGAGCACGTCATCAATCACCGCCGTCTGGCCGATCAGGGCTTTCTGCAACTCCGCACGCAGCGCCTGAGCCAACTGGCTGGCGCGCTGGCGCTGCGCATTCGGGTTGGCAGCTGCAGCTGCGGCTGCCGGGGCAGCTGGTGCTGGGGCCGGTACAGGCGTTTCGGTGGCCGCAGCTTCGACGGTTTCAGCGGCGACAGGGGTTGACTCGATGTCGCTGTCTGGCTGTTCGGGTGTGTGTTCGCTCGTCATAGGGCATTCCTGAGGGTTTGCAGGTTGGCGACCTGGCGGGTGAAGTCGGCGGCGGCCAGGCGCTGCTTGGGCAGCGGCCGCATGGCTTGGCTGATAACGCTGGATGGCTGGCGGGTCAGGCGGCTCAGCACCTGCCACTGCTCGGCCACCGCGAGGCGTTCGAAACCGGGGTGACGATGCCGCGCGCGGCGCTGGATGTCTTGTTGCAAACCTTGCAACAGGCTGTGCTGACCGTTGTGGCGCAGGAGGAAGTCAGCGCTACCGCGCAGGTGTTCCTGCAGTTGGCGGCGATTGCGGCTGGCGGGCAACAGCAGCGGGCCTTGGCGCATGCCCAGATGCCATAGGCCGAATGCCAGTAACAGCACGAGTGCAACCAATGCCTGGGGGAAGTGCTCAAGCAGCAGGCTGAACAGGTCATCGCGGTCCGCGCGGTAGAGCAGGGTGACCTGGCTGTCCTGGGTCATGTACCAGAGCAGCCAGGCGTTGTCGTATTCGCCGATGCCTTGGTTCTGCCAGATCCAGCTGTCGCTGACCACGCTGATCAGGCCATCGCCATGATAGAGCTGCAACAGATGGGTGGCGGCGTCGCTGTTGGCCCAGGCGTGGGCACGGTTTGCGGAATCGTAGAGGTGAAAGTCGGTGTCGAAGTTGAAGTAGGCCGGCGCCTCTTCGTTTTCCAGATACAGTTGGGTCAACTCCGGGTAGGCATTGTTTGAACCTGTGGTTGCCTCTGCCGCAGCTTCCGCTTCAGCCTGCGGCTCAGCGTCGGCCGTGTCCTCAGTCGAGGCGTCTTCTTGCGCTGCTTCGCTGGCGTCCTCGTCGAGTTCTTCGCTTTCGTATTGCTGGATGCCCAGGCTGTCGAGCAGCAGATCGCCGCTTTTGCCTTCCTCTTCATCCCACAGCCGCTCGGCGACAAACAGCAGGTGGCCGCCTTTGGCCGTCCAGGCCAGCAGGCGTTCGGCCTGCTTGGGCGTCATGCGGTTGCGGTCGCCGAGCAGCAGCAGGGTTTGCCCGGCGCTCGGCAGATCCTTCATGACCTCCAGGCCATCGGCACGTTGTACCTGCAGGCCCTGTTTGCGCAGGAAATGCTCGGCAGCGAGATAAGGGTTGGCTCGGGCCTCGGGTGCGGGGCCGTGCTCGAGGATCTCTTCATAGGGCGTGAGTTTGCCCAGCAAGTAGATGCCGAGCAGACCGACCACCAGCAATAGACCGGCACCGAGGAGGAACTGGAGACGCCGGTTCATGCCTGCGCCCCTTGTTCGAACAGGCGTCGCCAGGCATTGCACAGGCCCTGTTTGAGTGCCGCGGGCGGCAGTCGATGGCCGTAGGCGAGGTTCTGCCAGTGGCGGGTCAGAGCCTGGCTGAAGTGGCTGAGGTCTTTCTGCTGCAGCGCCTGCACCAGTTGCAGCACTTCGGCTTCGGTGTGCGACTTTTTCAGCGGCAGGCGCTGTTCGTGCAACATGCGGCTGAGCAGGGCGCGGTAAAGCAGGCCGAGGGCGGCGCGTGGCTGTTCATCCCAGAGTTTTTCGACTTCACCGGGGATATCCGCTGGCAGGCTTTGTGGCGCCACTTCCAGGCCAAATAGCTGTTCAGGTGGCTGATAGGTACGGACTTGCGGCAAACGCAGGCGACCGGCAAAGGCGCTCAGCCAATCACGGTAGCGCCACTGTAGCCAGGCGATCAGGCTGAACAGCGCGACCCACAGCAGCACCTCGAAGAACAGCGCCACAGCATCGACGCTTTTCCAGAATTCGGTAAGTTTGAAGAACTTTTCCAGCAGTTCGATCAGGGCCTTGGCGTCTTCCTCGCTCGGCTCCTTGGGCTCTTCGCCGAGGCGCCAACGGGTGACGGTTTCACGGTACTCGAAGGGCGGCTGATCGAGCAGCTGGCCTATGCTTTTTTGCGCTTCGGCGCTGGTCAGCGGCTGCTTGAGCAGGCGGTCGGCTTCTGGCCCCATGGGGTCTTCAACCGGCAGCGGGCAGCTGCTTGCAGTTGCGGTTGGGGTATCGGAGGCCATGGCGCTGTTTGGCAGCTGCATCAACAGCAGGCCGCAGCCCAGCAGCAGGGCATAAGCCACGCCCGTCAGGCGCTGGCGTAGCTGGCGGAAGACCAGTTCGATGTCCCAGGCTTCCAGAGCAGTGCGGCGATTCAGGTAGAGGGTGAAGCCGCAGGCGACGTAGATCGGTTCCCAGAGGATCAGCAGCAGAACGTAGGTCAGGTTGGACAGATGTTCCAGCCATAGCCACTCGCCAGACGCCGCATTGATCAGGCTGTCCCAGGTCCAGTCCAGCTCAATCTGCGCCGGCAGCAGCATGTAGACGAAGCTGATGATGCCGAACCACAGCGCCATTTCCAGGTGCACACCGACGATGGTGAGCCAGCTGGCGCCGCCGGCATCGCGCTGGCCGAGGACGATCAGACGCTGGCTGCGCGCCTTGCCGGACAGGCCTTCCAGCTGCATCACCGGCAGGTCGAAGCTGCGTGTGGGGCTTAGCCGGCGCCAGGTCAGGCTGGCCAGAAGTTGCGGTTTGAGCAGGCCGAGCAGGGCTTTTAGCGCCTGCTTGAGGCTTGGCGTAGCGCCGAACAGTGCATGCGAGAGGATATACAGTGGCAGGCGTTCGTAAGCCGGTTTCAGCCACCAGAAAATCAGCACAGCAATGCTTGGGTAATCCCACAGCAGTAGGCACAGCAGGGCGAAAATCGGCACGGTGACCAAGGCCCAACTGAGCATCAACAGGCCAGCATGCTGTTTGGCCAGCAACACGCCGAGGTCGACGGCTTCCCAGACGCTACGAGGGCGGATGGCGACGCTGGCATCAGTCAGGCGCATGTGCACCTCGGCCAGCCAGGAGGAGATAAGCCAGCACCAGCAGCCAAAGACCAGCGCCGACTGCATATTTGATCGCGGGGCTGGCCAGGTCCATGGATGACCAGTAGGCCTCGATAAACGCCGCCAGCAGCAGAAATACGATCACCCCGCCGACCAGCCGCACGCTAATGCCCGCCGCTATGCGCAGGGCTTCACCACGTGGCAGGCGGCCGGGAACCAGCAGTGCCCAACCGAGCTTCAGGCCTGCCGCGCCGGCCAGGGCAATGGCGGTGAGTTCGAAAGAACCGTGGCCGATGACGAACGACCAGAAGGTTTCACCGTAGCCGATTTGCGTCAGGTGGCCGGCCACCGCACCAATCATCAGGCCGTTGAACAGCAGGAAGAACAGGCTGCCCAGGCCAAACAGCAAGCCGCTGGCAAAGGTCTGAAAGGCGATGCCGATGTTGTTCATGATGTAGTAGCCGAACATCATCCAGTCATCGCCGGAGTCGCGTTCGCTGAAGCGGCCGATGCGCCTGGCGTCGGGGTCGTACATCTTTTCCATCTCGCCGACCTGGTCAGTCGCCATCACCCCGTAGACTAGGTCGGGGAAGTGATACACCAGCGTGCCCATCAGCAGCAGGCTGCCGAAAAACAGCAGGCTGGCGACCACGACAAAACGCCACTCGGCGCGCACCAGGCGTGGAAATCCAGCCAGGATAAAGCCGAGCAGTTGCGCCCCCAGTGGGCTGCGATGGCGATAAAACTGCTGATGGCCGCGCATGGCCAGCAGCTGCAATTGCTCGATCAGGTGGCTGCTATAGCCCCGGCTCTGGGCCAGGGCTAGGTGCTGGCACAGGCTGCGGTAGTTGGCGGCAAAGGCCTTGCATTGCTGGCTATCGGCCTTGCCGCGCTCAATGGCTTCTAGCTGCGCATTAAAGGCTTGCCACTCGGCTTGGTGCTGGTGTTCAAACAGGCTCTGTTTCATGTCGGCCCCAACAAGCCACGGGCAATCCCGTGGATCTGCTGTTCGGCCAGCTCAGCAGGTACCTGCAAGGGCTCGGCAAGAATGCTTGCCAGCTCCTGACGCCGTGCACTGGATAGACTCTGCGCTCGCTCGGCAAAGCTGAGCAGGGCGCGCTGCTCACTCAGGCTCATGCTGAACGGTGCACGGATGGGCTCGGCTTGCGGTAGCTCGGGTGCTGCTGGGGCGTTATCGCGGTAAACCACCAAGGTGCCGGCGGCGATATCGCCGAGGCGTTTGAACGCTGGGTGATTCAGGCAGCTGAGAATACCCAGGGTGTAGCCAAACGGCAGGATGTCGACGAAACGCAGCAAATTGCGCGTAAGCGAGGCGGTCCAGCCAATTGGCGTGCCGTCATCATGAATCACCCGCAGGCCCATCATCTGCTTGCCCGGTGAGCGGCCCTGGTTGAGCACCTCAAACAGCACCATGTACCACCAGGTCACCAGAAACAGCAGGATGGTGCCCAGGCCCATACCGAACTGGCCGAGCAACGCCAGCACGGCAAACAATGCGCCGAGCAGCGCACCGCGAATCAGCAGGTCAATGCTAAATGCCAACGCGCGCGGCACTACCCCAGCTGGGCGCAGGATCAGGTCGATGCCTTCCGGTGTTTCCACCTTATAGCGGGTATCCAGCAGCGGGCGAGCGGCGACTGAAGCAGGGGTTGGCGTGGGCGACATCGGCAGACTGCGTCGAGGAAAGCCCGATGCTAGCCAGCAGCAGGCAGGGAAGCAACCGGCTCAGTGATCTGAACCGGCGCAGCGGGGTTATTTAGTCAGGATTATTGCGGCGCGGGCAGTACACCGAAGATGGTGCGATAGAGCACGCCCATGGCGATGACAAACAGCGGAATGCTCCACACCAGACCAATACCGAGCGGAATAGCGCTTATAAGCGTGATCAGGCCCAGCAGCAGGAACAAGCCGAACACCTTGAACCAGTGCTGGGTAATCGCCTTGCGCGAGGCTTCCAGGGCTTGCCACGGCGTCAGGCCGCGCTCCACCACCAGCGGAATGGCCAGCATATAAGCGATGGCCAGGTACAGGCCGGGAATGATCAACAGGAACATGCCGAGGTAGATCAGCAGCATGCTGATAATCGCGGTGATCACTAGCGGCACGGTGCGGCCGAAGTGACTGAAAATGTCATTGAAGCTGATCGGTTGGTCGGCGGCGCGACGGATACCGATCATATTGATCCCAGCCATAAAGGGATAAGCCAGGGCCGAAGCCAGAATGCCGATGACCAGTTCGGCCACGACCGCGAGCATTGGGCTGTCGCTGACCACGCCCAGCAGGCCGAAGAATCCGCCAATCAGGAAGGATGCAGTCAGCAGTACGGCGTAGAACACCAGAAAACCACCGATGATGATGCCCTTGGTGCCTTTTACCCGTTGCCAGGCTTCGCTGAGCAGGTCACTAATGGTGAAGTCGTAGCCACGGCTCAGGGCTTCTTCGATGCTGGGCACCTGGCTGTCGCGCGGCGCTTCTTGCAGTGCACTGGCTGGAGCGGCGTAGGGATTGCTGGGGTTGATCTCACTCATGGGGCGTCCTTGTTCAGAGTGGTTAATCGGGCTTCCCACTTTAGTCTCCGCCAGGGTGCCCTACAAGGCACAGACCCCACGTGCGGCGTGCGCTGGCGCAAGGTTCTGCGCTTGTCTGCGTGATGCTGACGGGGTGGTAGACTGCCTGCGCCTCAGCATCAGGACATAACTGTGACTTCCAGCCTCTTTTGGTACGACTACGAAACCACCGGTATTGACCCACGGCGCGACCGGCCGCTGCAGGTCGCGGGGATTCGCACCGATGAAGACCTTAATGAAATTGCTGAGCCGCTGAACATCTACTGCCAGCCCAGCGACGACATCCTGCCGCATCCGGCAGCTTGCCTGGTGACCGGAATTACCCCGAGCAAGCTGGCGCAGCATGGCCTGAATGAAGCCGAATTTATGAGCCGTGTGCATGCCGAGTTGTCGCAGCCGGGCACCTGCGGGGTGGGCTACAACAGCCTGCGTTTCGATGATGAGGTGACGCGTTACAGCCTATATCGCAACTTCTTCGATCCCTACGCTCGTGAATGGCAGGGCGGCAATAGCCGCTGGGATCTGATCGACCTGGTGCGTACGGCCTACGCATTGCGCCCGGAAGGCATCGTCTGGCCGGAAGAAGAGGGGCGGGTGACGCTCAAACTGGAGCGTCTGACTGCGGCCAACGGCATCGAGCATGGCCAGGCCCACGACGCGCTGTCCGATGTGCGAGCAACCATCGCTCTGGCGCGCTTGCTGCGCAACAAGCAGCGCAAACTCTATGACTACCTGTATCAACTGCGCAGTAAACAGCGGGTGCAGGATCAAATACGCCTGTTGCAGCCGTTGGTGCATATCTCCGGGCGTTATGCCGGTGCGCGGCATTACCTGGCGGTGGTCTTGCCGTTGGCTTGGCATCCGCGTAATCGCAATGCGTTGATTGTTTGTGATCTGCAGGCCGATATCTCGCCGCTGCTCAATGAGTCAGCTGAAACATTACGTACGCGCCTGTACACCCGTCGCGATCAATTGGCCGACGGCGAGTTGCCGGTACCGCTGAAGTTGCTGCATATCAACCGTTGTCCCGTTGTTGCTCCGATGAATGTATTGCGCGCCGAGGATATTCAGCGTCTGCAGCTCGATGTGTCAGCATATCAGGCACAAGCCGAACAATTACGCAGTAGTCCTGGGCAGTGGCAGGAAAAACTGGTGCAGGTGTATGCCGAAGAGCAGTTCGCCGCCAATCAAGACCCTGAGCAGCAGTTATATGAGGGCTTTATTGGCGATCGCGATCGCCGACTGTGTGAGCAGGTAAGGCGTGCCGAACCGCAGCGTTTGGCCGAGGCAGTTTGGCCATTTGATGATGGGCGTTTGCCGGAGCTGTTATTTCGATACCGCGCGCGAAACTTTACCGCGACGTTGAGTGTTGAGGAGCAACAACGTTGGCGAACATTTTGTCAGCAACGTCTGACCCAGCCCGAATACGGTGCCCCGAATACGCTTGAACAGTTCAACCAAGCACTTGCGGACGTTCTTCCAGAGAGTGATTCGGCACAACAAGCTATTTTGTTGGCGTGGCGCGATCATGCAGAACAGTTACGCCAGCGTTATGCCCTGTAGTTGATAGGGCCAAATGCTGTAGGCGTGACTGAAACAATGCCCATAAAAAACGCCAGCATTGCTGGCGTTTTTGCGTGAAGCTTTTGGCGCTTAAGCGGCAGGCTTAGCCCAGCAGGGTTGCCCAGCCTTCAACGACGTCACCGCCCCACTTGGCTTTCCACTCTTTCAGCGTCTTGTGGTTGCCGCCTTTGGTTTCGATTACTTCGCCGGTATTCGGGTTTTTGTACTGCTTAACTTTACGGGCGCGTTTGGTGCCAGTTGTTTTGGCGGCGCGGGTGATTTTGCTGCCTTTGGCTTCTGGGTCGAGCATGGCAATGATGTCGCGCAGCGATTTCTGGTATTCACCCATCAGTGCACGCAGTTTGCCTTCGAATTCCAGCTCTTTCTTCAGTTTGTCGTCTTGCGACAGATTTTTCAGACGATCTTGCAGTTCTTTGATTGCTTCTTCGGTGGCGCGGTATTCGTTGATCAACGACATGATGGGTACCTGTATTCGGGATTGGCGATTAAGTGATAGCAATAGTAGTCAGGCACTTTTAACAAGTAAACCGCTTTATAGGTATTTTTTATGAATTGTATTGTTAAGTAACTGGGTGGCCGCTTGGCCTGTTGTATATAGCGAGTTATTAACTGTTTGGGCGGAAGTACTGCACTATTCCGCCAGCGACAACTGTCCTGTCCTGTTGCCTGCTCTGGCATGTGCTGTCTGAGTACTGCAGTTTTTCCATGTTGAGACTAGAATGGCCGACTTTATTTGAGCCCCGGAGCCGTTGATGCGTACTTTTCGATTGGTCATTGCCTGTCCTGATCGGGTTGGAATTGTGGCTAAGGTGAGTAACTTTCTGGCCACCTATAACGGCTGGATTACCGAAGCCAGTCATCATTCGGATAATCAGAGTGGCTGGTTTTTTATGCGCCACGAGATTCGCGCTGACTCGCTGCCATTTGATCTGGACGGTTTTCGCCAGGCCTTTGCGCCGATTGCCCGTGAGTTTTCCATGGAGTGGCGGGTTACCGATTCGGCGGTTAAGAAACGTGTTGTGCTGATGGCCAGTCGCGAATCGCACTGCCTGGCCGATTTGCTGCACCGCTGGCACAGCGACGAATTAGATTGCGATATTCCATGCGTCATTTCCAACCACGATGACCTGCGCAGCATGGTGGAGTGGCATGACATTCCGTATTTCCATGTGCCAGTTAATTCGCAGGATAAACAACCGGCATTTGATGAGGTGGCGCGGTTGGTAAAAGCCCATGCCGCCGATGTAATTGTGTTGGCGCGCTATATGCAGATTTTGCCTGCGCCACTTTGCGCCGAGTTCTCCCAGCGCGTCATTAATATCCATCACAGCTTTCTGCCGTCGTTTGTCGGGGCCAAGCCATATCACCAGGCATCGTTGCGAGGGGTCAAACTGATTGGTGCGACCTCTCACTATGTAACCGAGGAGCTGGACGCCGGGCCGATCATTGAGCAGGACGTGGTGCGCGTCAGCCACCGCGATAGCATCGAAGAGATGGTGCGTCTGGGTAAAGATGTCGAGAAGATGGTGCTGTCACGTGGTCTACGCTATCACTTAGAAGACCGAGTGCTGGTGCACGACAATAAAACAGTGGTGTTCGACTGAGGCATCAGTAGGGTTCGGTTCAGCGCAGATAGAGGGTATTACTGATGCTCAAGTCAATCAAAGTGCGAGATTACATGACCCGCAATCTGGTGACTTTCCGGCCTGAAATGAACCTGTTCACCGCGATTAACCGCTTGCTTGAGCACCGTATCTCTGGCGCGCCGGTGGTTGACGGACAAGGGCATCTGGTGGGGTTGTTGTCGGAGGGCGATTGCTTGCGCGGCATCCTTTCTGGCGCTTACTACGAGTCGGCGGGCGGTGATGTCAGCGCCTACATGACCACCGAGGTGGAAGTGATTTCGCCGGAGGCGGATATCATCGAAATATCCGAGCGCTTTCTGCGCGGCCGGCGCCGACGCCTGCCTGTGGTCGAGGACGGCCGTTTGATTGGCCAGGTCAGCCGCAGCGATGTGCTGCGTGCGGTCAAAGAGTTTGCCCAGCATGACGAAGGCCGTGTGGTGCTGAGTTGAAGACTGGTAGCGTTCATTGGAGGTGTTATGACTGATCCACTCGCGCGTGGCACATCCAGCGCGCCACCAGTGCTTGGTGAGGGTTGTACGCAGCGCTATGACCCTGAGGCTTTAAGTCCTGAGGACGGTAGCGAATTTGCCGATGCCGCCGAGTTATGGCGGCAGTTGCAGCAA
>TARA_R110000868_G_scaffold132395_2_pt1 | contig 9990 bp, 8 predicted proteins | sample TARA_R110000868 | Tara Oceans TARA_R110000868 (sample SAMEA4397489) | marine metagenome | biome: Polar Biome; feature: [SRF] surface water layer (ENVO:00010504); material: water (ENVO:00002006), including particulate matter (ENVO:01000060) such as... | depth 5 m | reverse complement strand
ACTTTTAATTCCTTTGATACGAAATTTCCCTTTCATACGGCATTCTATAAAATCACCTTGTTCTGATTTTACAGTATACCAACTTCCTGTAGATTTATATACGAGTCCTGTCATGCTGCAAAGGTAAAATATTGTTTCAAGTTTAAAGTTTAAAGTTTAAAGTTTTTATTACTCCCTACAAATAAAAAATCTCCACAACTTTAATTGAAAAGCTGTGGAGATTGATATTATTATATACTAATTGCAATTACGCATTAAGTACTTTATCTTGATGACCAATGCTCTCTTGGTGAATTGCTTTGAACATTCTAAGAATAAACTCTTCTGAAAGGCCTTTTTTCTCTCCTTCAAGAATCATTTTTCCTAGAATTTCATTCCAACGTGTGTTTTGCAATACTGCCACATTCGAGTCTTTTTTCACTTGACCAATTTCGTCAGCCACTTTCATTCTTTTTCCTAATAATTCTAATAAATTAGCATCAAGAACATCTATATTTGCTCTTAATTTTGTCATTTTATTAGCATATTCATCCGTATCTCCACTCACTTTTCTTACTCTCAAATCTTTGAAAATTTGTTTCAAAGCGTCTGGTGTTACTTGTTGCGCTGCATCACTCCAAGCGTTGTCTGGATCAATATGAGTTTCAATGATCATCCCGTCATAATTTAGATCTAATGCTTCTTGAGTTACTTCAAGAATCATATCACGGTTACCAGTGATATGAGATGGATCAATAATTAATGGTAAATCAGGGAATTTATTTTGTAATTCAATAGCAATTTGCCATTCTGGAATGTTTCTGTATTTTGTTTTTTCGTAAGTAGAAAATCCTCTATGAATTACTCCTAAATTTTTAATTCCAGCAGCATATAAACGCTCCACCCCACCTAACCATAAAGCCATATCTGGATTTACTGGATTTTTTATCAATACAATTTTATCAGTACCTTTTAACGTATCAGCAATTTCTTGAACCGCAAAAGGATTAGCAGTTGTACGAGCTCCTACCCATAAAACATCAATATCATGCTCCAAAGCTAATTTACAGTGCGCAGCTGTTGCTACTTCAGTTCCCATCAGCAAACCAGTCTCCGCTTTTGCTTTTTGTAACCATTTCAATCCAATTTCTCCAACACCTTCAAATCCTCCTGGACGCGTTCTTGGTTTCCATATACCTGCTCTAAAAACACTAACATCTGAATCTTTCAATTCATGAGCAATTTTTAATACTTGATCTTCTGTTTCAGCACTACAAGGTCCTGCAATCACAAATGGATGAGTTAAATTAAATTCATTCAACCAATTTCTCATTTCTTTCTTGTTTTCCATCTTTTCTAATTATTTATTTTATTATTTTTTGTGTGTTGTTCTTTTTTATTTTAATCTCTCAATTGAATCGAATACATATTACTTTTTTACATTCATTCCATTCAATATTTCTTTTATTTTATTGACACTTTCCATTTCTTCAAAAATGGCATTGTACTCCTCTTTTACTAACAAATCTTTAAATTGAGTCAAATTAGAAATATAACCTTCCAACGCTTCAACTACTTGTAACTTGTTTTGTTTAAAAATAGGGGTCCACATAGCTGGTGAACTTTTGGCTAAACGTACTGTGCTTTCAAAACCAGAACCTGCCATGTCAAATATATCTTGTTCGTCTTTTTCTTTGTTTATTACCGTTTTCCCAAGCATAAAAGCACTAATGTGCGACAAATGCGATACGTATGCAATGTGCTTGTCATGCGATTTTGGATCCATATAACGTATTCTCATCCCCATCGTTTTGAAAAGCTCTAATGCTTTTTCTTGCAATTTAAATGCCGTACGTTCTACTTCGCAAATTATATTGGTCTTCCCATTGAACAAATTATGAATAGCTGCCGATGGACCTGAAAATTCTGTTCCTGCAATAGGATGGGTAGCTATAAAATTTCTTCTTTTTGGGTGACTAGCAACTGCTTCACAAATAGGTGCTTTGGTAGAACCCACTTCAAAAACAATAGAATTTTCTCCTACAGCATCCAATACATTTGGCAACAGTGTTAAAGCTACATCTACTGGAACCGAAACAATTACAAAATCAGCATTCGATAGGTCTTCCAATTGAGCTCCTTCATCAATAACCCCTAAATCCAATGCTTGTTTTACATGACTTTCATTACTGTCAATGCCATAAACAGTTGCTGATGGGTACAAGGTTTTGATGTCTAATGCCATCGAACCACCTATTAATCCTATTCCTATTATATAAACTTTCATTTAATTAAATCTATCAATTGCTTCTTGTACTTTTTCTTCCCCTACACATAATGCAAAGCGAATATATCCTTCTCCATTGCTTCCGAAAATTGTTCCTGGTGCGATAAAGAGATGTTTCTCATGTAAAATCTGATCTATAAATTTTTCAGCTGAAGTTATTCCATCTGGTAATTTGGCCCAAACAAACAATCCAACGCCTTCTTTATATACTTTACAATTCAATTTCTCCGCTAATTTTTCTGTCAAAACGCGACGTTTCTTGTAAATTTCATTCATCGAATCAAACCAAGCTTTATCACTTTTCAAAGCAGCTATTGCCCCTTTTTGTATTCCAAAAAACATACCGCTGTCCATGTTGCTTTTTACTTTCAAAACAGCATCAATACAAGCAGCATTTCCAAGAACCATCCCTACTCTCCATCCTGCCATATTAAAGGTTTTACTTAAAGAATTTAGCTCTAATGCTACATCCTTTGCTCCTTCAACTTGTAACAAACTCATAGGTTTATCATTCAAAACAAAACTATATGGATTGTCATTGATTAATAATATATGGTGTTTTTTGGCGAAAGCCACTAACTTTTCAAATAAAGCTAAACTTCCTCTCGCTCCAGTTGGCATATGTGGATACCCAATCCACATCATTTTCACTTTAGATAAATCTAATTTTTCTAAAGCATCAAAATCAGGTTCCCAATTTGTACTTTCTTTTAAATCATAATATACTGGAACAGCACCCACTAAATTAGTTACTGAAGTATAAGTAGGATATCCTGGATTTGGTATTAAAACATGATCTCCTTCGTTCAAGAAAGCAAGTGATATATGCATAATTCCTTCCTTAGAACCCATCAAAGGCAAAACTTCAGTATTGGCATTCAAATCCACATTATAGTTGTTTTTATAAAAATCAACCATTCCATTTCTCAATTCTGGTAATCCTTGATAACTTTGATACCCATGAGCATTCACATCTTGCATGGCAAGAACCACTGCATCAATAACTTCTTTTGAAGGTTGCAAATCTGGACTTCCAATTCCCATGTTTATTATTGGATTCCCTTCGGATGCCAATTGTCTTACTTCCCTCAATTTAGAGGAGAAATAGTATTCTTCAATTATATCTAATCTTTTTGCTGTTGTAATCATTACTGTTTTTTAAATTCTTTTGACCTTGATAATTTTATAACTTTTGACTAATTATGGTTTTGTGTTTTTATATTCACCCAAAACTTTAAAATATTCAGCCATAATTTCTAATAATGATTTTGCCTTTTCATAATCAGCATATTTTTCAAAAGTTACATCTACAAAAAAGGAATATTTCCAAGGCGTTTCTATTTTTGGCAAGGATTGAATTTTCGTCAAATTCATTTTGCAATCACTCATTACATTAAGCACAGCTGCTAAACTCCCTCTTTTATGATCCAATTCAAATTTCAAAGACGCTCTGTTTATATCTTCCTTTGCTACAAATGCATTCTCTTTTTTGATTATAACAAAACGAGTCATGTTATTTTTAATCGTTTGAATTTCTGGTGCCAGAATTTCTAAATCATACATTATCGAAGCCGTTTTACTTGCAATTGCAGCGATTCCTTTTAATTGTTTCTCCTGAATTCTACGGGCTGTTTCGGCTGTATCTTTATCTTCAACTAATTTTATATTAGGATATTTTTTTAAAAAATCCATACACTGTAACAATGCCATTGGATGAGAATGTACCTCTACAATATCTTCCAATTTTTGTCCCTTAAGTGCCATCAAATTTTGATGAATACTTAAATAATGCTCTCCAATAATGTGCAAATTATTCTTATCAATCAAAGCATAATTAGGAATTATAGGTCCTGCAATTGAATTTTCGATTGCCATAACAGCCTGATCCGATTTTCCCGATAATAAGCTATCTACTAATTCTTCGAAAGAGAGGCATTCGTCTACTGTTATATTTTGCTCAAAATATTCTTGTGCCACTTGATGGTGAAAAGAACCTAGTATTCCTTGAATTGCAATTTTTGTTCCCATTTATTCCAAAAAAAAATCCTGATTTTCATCAGGATTGTATATTATTTTTATTTGTTTCTTTTATTTCAAATAACCATAGCACAATCCTTACTTCCTATAAAAGAAGAAATAAGTGTTGCTAAAATAAAAACGGTTATTAGTTGACATTTTGATGTTTTTTTCAATGTTATCAATGCAAATGTATAAACATATTCAATACAAACACATAAAAAAATATGATTTTATCTAACAAAAAACGAATTCTTTGTGAAAGCGGCTTTTGATTATCATATACTTAAAAAAAGCGGTTTTAAATTACCCCATTTTAAACAATTGCAAATCAAATTTACAGTCATTTAGAAAATAACTGAACTTTATCGTGCTAATTTAACCGAAAGCCATTCTTTTCCTTCCGAAATACGCGTAATTAACATCGCTGATACCACATCTCCGTTCGCATTTAGCAAAGTAGCCATGGGATCAACTAATGTACCTACAATCATGGCTGCAGGTAAAGCTTGCTCCATTGGAAAACCATATATAGTTATTGCTAGAATCTCTCCAATATATCCACCATTAGGAATCCCTCCTTCAACTACCGATACAATTATTGTAATTCCCAATGCTAAAAGCAGTGTATATGGTTCAGTAAAATCTTTTCCAAACATAGCGAAAATGACAGCTATCTTTATAACAGACGACATACTCGATCCATCTTTATGCAAAGGAGCTCCCAGTGGAATTGCTATGTTGCGTATGTGTGAAGGAACATTCATTTTCTCTGTTGCTTCCAGATTTGCAGGAATTGTTGCAATACTACTACAAGTTCCTAAAGCCGTTAAAGCGGGCGCAATATTGTTACTCCAAAACACTTTCAATCCGTTTTTTCCTCCTGCAAGGAAAGCATACAAACTAAAGAACACTACAAAATAGAATCCACATACTGCATAATAAAGCCCTAAGGGTTTCGCATATGCCCCAAATAATTGTGGCCCAAAAATCCCTACTTGATACGCAAAATAAGCACCCAATCCTACTGGTGCCGTTTTCATAATCAGGTGTAGTAATTGTTTCATTACCTCATTTCCTGAATTTAGGAAAGTTCTAAAACCTTCTCCTTTTTCACCCGAACGCAAACTGGCAAAACCTATCAAAAATGAAAAAATGATTAAAGCCAACATGCTTTTTCTAGAAAGCAATTCGTAAAAATCATTTGCAGTAAGCAATTGCGTAATTTGGGATCCAGGACTACCGGTTTGCATACTCTCCAATGGAATTTTGGAAATGATAATATCTTGATGAATTGGAAAAAGCAAAACACCTATTATCATTATTATAGCCGATACTAATACCGTACTTAAAAACACTCCAATAACGACTACAAATAACTTCCCTAATTTTTCTGATTTTTCTAAACTGGCAATTGAAGATGCTATCGTAAAGAATATCAAAGGTATAATTGCCGTAAAAAGTAAATTTAGAAATATATCGCCAAGTGGCTTAATCACTTCTACATCTTTCCCAAAAACCAACCCTAATACACTTCCTGCAGTAATACCACATAACAACCATATAATACCACTATAGGTTTTAAACAAACTCTTACTTTCTTCCATTTTTAGATTTGCTTTTTATAATTTTTTATAAATATATCATTCTATTTCTCAAATACCAATAATTAAAGATTAAGTAGTAATCGCTTTTTGATATTGTCTAATAAAAACAATAAATCAATATTTTTCTTTTTACTTTTGCTACAAATAATTCATCATGTCAATAGCCGTAAATAATATCTCTAAAAGTTATGGTGCCCAAAAAGCACTTGACAACGTTTCATTTTCTATTAACAAAGGAGAAATTGTAGGTTTTCTTGGCCCTAATGGCGCTGGGAAATCAACTTTAATGAAAATATTGACGACCTATATCAATGCTGATCAAGGTACTGCGCAAGTGAATGGGAACGATGTAAACTTGAATCAAAAAGCGGTTCAGCTTTCTATAGGTTATTTACCAGAACACAATCCATTGTATTTGGATTTGTATGTTAGGGAATACCTTGCTTTTAATGCCGAAGTCTATAAAGTTGCTAAATCCCGAATCGAACAAGTAATTCAACTAACTGGTTTAAGCACTGAAAGCCATAAAAAAATAGGACAGTTATCAAAAGGTTTTCGCCAACGTGTTGGTCTTGCCAATGCTTTATTGCACAATCCAGATGTTTTAATTCTGGATGAACCTACAACTGGCTTGGACCCAAATCAATTAATTGAAATTCGTAATGTGATTAAAAACGTAGGAAAAGACAAAACTGTTTTCCTTTCAACACACATCATGCAAGAAGTGGAAGCACTTTGTGATCGCGTCATTATCATCAATAATGGCAAGATTGTAGCCGATAAAAAACTGGACAACTTAATTTCAGAAGACAAGGAACAAGTAATCGAAGTAGAATTTGATTATAAAATAGAAGAACAAGTGATTGCCAAAATCGAAAACTTGTCTTCTTATAAAAACACCCATGATATGATTTGGGAGCTGACTTTTAAAACGGACAAAGACATGCGTCCCGTAGTTTTTGATTTTGCCACAGCTAATGGTTTAAAAACTTTACAACTAAATCAGAAGAATAAAAATCTAGAAGCTATTTTTAGAGAGATTACAAAATAAGTTAGCCTAGAAATCAAGTTACCCGATAAAAAAAGCTCGTTTAAACTAATTTTAAAGGAGCTTCTTTATAGATACTAAATATGATTTATGATTTTGGCAAAAGATCTCCAACAGCTACATCACAACGATGTCCCTCTTTTCCGTGTGCTGGATTTATACCTGCAGCTGTTTCCGTATCGGCGGTAGCAGTTGACAACAAAGCGGGCACTGGTTGCTGAACTGTATATTGTTGTGGAGCTTGTGTTGAATTTGAGCTAGTAGCTGTTGCTGTAGTTGTAGATGAATTTAACGGAGCACCAACAGCAATATCGCAACGATGATTTTTTTCTCCATGAGGTGGATTCATTCCTTTTGCAGTGACCGTTTTGGCTGGACTATTTTGTGTGGGTCCCATTTGAGGAGATTGCCCATTTGTAGGCTGTACCTCAACATTTTCATTTACTGGCGAATTCAATGGTGCTCCAACAGCAATATCACAACGATGATTGGGTTGTCCATGTGCTGGATTAATTCCTGCTGCAACTGAACTTGCTGTTCCATTATTGTTTTCATGAAACAAATTATGGTTTTGGGTTGCAACTGGTGTTGACTGGCTTTGAAGCCCCGTACTTATTTGTTGGGTGAAAGGCACAACTAACCTTGGATCGCCTTGTTCTTGAGCAACATCATTATTTTTACAAGAAGTAATTAGTATCGCAACTGCGAGGAGGGAATAATTAAAATATCTCATAGTAAAATCATTAAGAGCTGACAATCAAATATAAGGATTTAAAATCTCGCAAGCAAGCTCCAAAATAACTTCTCATTTGACCTCTATAATTCTTAAATTGATAACAGACTTTCCTTCATTTCGTTTATCACAATTTGAATGTCATTTTCATTTGTTCTCCAATTTACAAATGAAGCCCGAATCCCCTTTCTATTTTCATAAATCGTTGGTGTCATAAACACTTTCCCTTTATCATTCAAATGTGTCAAAAATAGATTTACTTTTTCTTGGTTATGGTCTCCCGCCAAAGTAAAACAAACGTTATTCAAACGCGTTGGTGCTAATAATTCAAGGTTTTCGTTTTCACTAATAAAACTATCAAACTGTAATGCCATCTCAACACTATTTTCTATTATATCTTGATAGCCTTGTTTTCCATATGCCAATAATGAGAACCAAACCGGCAACGCTTTTAAACGTCGAGAATTTTCAGGTAAAAAATTGAGGTAGTTAAAATTATCTAGCGGATTCCCTAAATAGGGTGCATTCGAGTTTTGAAAAGATTCAATTTGAAGATTTTTATGTTCTTCCTTTACCAAATAGAAAGCACTTTCATAAGGAACATTCAACCATTTATGACAGTCAATAGTGATGGAGTCTGCATTTTCCCAGCCACTAACTAAATGCTTATATTTTGACGAGCAAGCAGCAAAACCGCCAAAAGCCGCATCGATATGCCACCAGAAATTGTATTTTTCTTTCAGCTTTGTAATTGCACTAAAATCATCAAAATCAGCTGTATTTACGGTTCCTGCACTAGAAATTAGAATAAATGGTTGTCCGTCTAAACTTTTTATGTTTTTTTCTAAATCGGCAATATCTATTGCTTCCCGGTTTCCTTCTATTGTTTTTATCTTAGTGAAATTCTGACTCCCTATTCCTAACATTGCTAAACATTTTACAGAAGAAGAATGTGGTGTTGCAGACAGAACATGAATTGGTTCCGAAATTCCGGATTTAGCAAAATCTTTCCCTAATTGGCTACCAAACCATTGTCTAGCTACTGCTAAACAAGTAAAATTAGACAAAGTCGCTCCAGTAACAAATCCTCCAAGATAATTTTTAGGCAAATCTAACAATTGCAACAACAGATTAATTGTTTCTATTTCTATCAAAGCAGAAACACCTCCTTGTGCATTAGTAGCTTGGGTATTTTGATCATAAATGGTGGCCAACCAATCACCAACAATTGAAGCTGGAGTTGCTCCTCCGGTTACAAATCCCCAATACCTCGGCCCCGTTTGTGAAACCATCAATGGTGCTAATCGTTCATTAAATTCTTCCAAAGCTGACAAAGTGCCTAATCCAGCATCATTAAGATTTCGATCTGCCATTATCCTATTTTTATTTGAAGTAGCAATAGTATCAATTGAGTCTAAAAAATCAATTCCTTGTTGCTTTACTTTTTCTAGAATGTTATTAAGTTCATTTAGGTCTTGTTGGAGTGTTGGATTCATTTGATTGTCTGAATTAAATTAAAAAAAATAGTCCCGACAGGTTTATAAAACCTGTCGGGACTAGTATGACGACATCGATTTTATTTTATAATTAAAAAACCTTAGAGGCTATTTGTCTAATATTTTCTGATTTTCCCATAGAATAATAATGCAATACAGGAACTCCTGCTGCTTTCAACTCTAGAGATTGTTGAATTGCCCATTCGATTCCCACTTGTTTAATCTCCGTATTATTTTTACATTGATCAATTGCATGAATCAAATCTTCGGGTAAATCGATACGGAAAATTTGAGGTAAAATTTGTAAATGTCTTTGCACTGCAATAGGTTTAATTCCTGGAATAATAGGCACTGTGATTCCCATTTCTCGTGCTTTGGCAACAAATTCGAAGTATTTTGCATTGTCAAAAAACATTTGTGTCACCACATAATCAGCACCTGCATCAACTTTTTCTTTCAATCTTTTCAAATCGGAAATTAATGAAGGTGATTCTAAATGTTTCTCTGGATATCCTGCAACACCTATACAAAAATCAGCTTTGTTATCAACATGCATCACATCATGCAAGTATTTCCCTTCATTCAATTGATGAATTTGAGATACTAAGTCGACTGCATAATTATTTCCACCTGCTTTTGGAACGAAAGACTGCTCGTCTTTCATTGCATCGCCACGTAATGCCATTACATTATTAATTCCTAAATAATGACAATCTACTAATAAATACTCGGTTTCCTCTTTGGTAAAACCACCACAAAGTACATGAGGAACTGTATCAACATTATATTTATGCTTAATAGAAGCACAAATACCTAAAGTTCCA
>TARA_R110000868_G_scaffold327701_1_pt1 | contig 9993 bp, 18 predicted proteins | sample TARA_R110000868 | Tara Oceans TARA_R110000868 (sample SAMEA4397489) | marine metagenome | biome: Polar Biome; feature: [SRF] surface water layer (ENVO:00010504); material: water (ENVO:00002006), including particulate matter (ENVO:01000060) such as... | depth 5 m | reverse complement strand
GATCATTGGGTGGAACACGCCAGAAGCGCCATTCCACGGTTCTGTACGCTCTTCGTACTGAAGACCCAAGAGCTTTAAACCATCCGTGTAGGTCTTTTCCCAATCCTTACGGCTATTCCTGTCGTTATCAATGTCGCCTTCAAGATCGCCAGCTAGGGACTGGAGTGTTGCTCCACTTAGTTCTTCAGCTAGGTTGGCGTCAAAATCTTCAATCCCGTCTTTGAGAATACTGATTTCCAGATCGCCAATGCCAATGTTTACTTCTTCTGGATCAACAATCTCAATCTCAATTTCTGGCTCGTTTTCTTCTTCCAGACCTTGAGGGGCTTGATACAGTGCTTTGTCAAAATTCATTTGATGCCTTAGTAATATGACGCTTTTCTAGGAAACGTAATTGTGTCTTCTTTTTCGTCTGTGTTCAAACGAATAAAGCCACCTTGGCGAAAGCGAATAAGGGCTTGAGTGGATGAGTCCACGAGGTCGTCGTGTGATCCATTCGGAAAGGATGCCATCTGTTCAATTACTTCCTGCGCCCATCTAGTCTCTGGAGCCCATACTTTACCAGACCGGAACAGGTCAGTAACAGAATTGAGCCGAACGAACTTATCGTTACCTCTGCTGGGAGTGTACTCTGAAACAACTAGTCCCATTCTCCGCAGTTCAAATATGAGTGGAGTACCAGCCGCTTTCGCCTCAACTACAAAGGCATCCGGCTCCCAATCCATATAGTGAGCATAGGCTTTTTCCTTCAGTTCAGGAAACTCCATACGCTTTTGAAACGCATCTAACAAGATAACGTTTACATCGTTAGGATCATCGTTTAAGTGGAAAACGCCCCAAGTCGTACAGGCTGAGAAGTCACTCCTTTCCGATTTTGTAAAGGCAGTATCCCAAGACTGGATGACAAACTCACAAGCTGGAGGATTTTCTTTTTGCCATACCTGCCACCAGTCTCTTTTAACCAAAGCACCCTCTTCTCCTGTGGGAGATTGCTGGTACTGAGCATTCCACTTGGCTGGAGGTAGTTCTTCTTTAAGAGCTAATAACTCTTCTAAAGACCAGAACTCAGGCCATAGAGGACTCCCGCTTGGCATGATCGCCGGGAACTCTACTACCTCCCACTCTTCTCCTTTGCCTCTCATTACCGAATCTTTGATGATTCGCCCACTTAAATCCCGATCACCCCATCGTGTCATTACCACGATTATGGCCCCTCCCGGCTGTAGACGCTGACGAGGACCAGACGTATACCACTCATACGTCTTATCAAACACATCAGCATTCCCAGAAGCCATAGCCGCTTCCTGTTCAGAATGTGGGTCGTCAATGATCAATAGATCAGCACCCTTACCCGTAACAGTACCTCCCACGCCAATAGCGAAATACTCGCCGTTCTGGTTAGTAGCCCAGCGACCAGCACTCTTACTGTCCTGTCTTAGGGAAACGTTAGGAAACACAGTCGAATACTGCTCCGAGCCTACTAAATTTCGCACCTTACGGCCAAAGTTCACCGCCAGATCAGAAGTATTGGAAGACTGAATAATCTTCTTCCCCGGGTACTTCCCCAAGAACCAAGATGGAAGTAGATACGAAGCAAACTCAGACTTCGTATGCCGAGGAGCCATGTTGATGATTAAACGTTTAAGCGTTCCGTTCGCAATGGCTTCGAACTTCTTAGCCATGACAGCATGATGCCTCCCGTGAACAAATCCCGGCCACATCATCTTCACATATGCCATGAAAGAAGACTGTGCTTTCTCCCTCTCTAAGGCACTTTTGTACTCAGACACCTGAGCGAGTAGTCCTTCTTGCTCATGTAGCGGCAATTTAGCCAGCATTTCTTCTAGACTCATACACTCATTTCCCATTTGAATTTTGATTGACCAGTTACTTCTTGCCAATCCCGACCGGGACGGGTTTGCCAGCCAATGCCGCTAGTTCCCTTTAATTCAGCCACAACTTTCCAGCCAGCACCCTTCAGCGAAGCTCCAGATTCAGATTGCAATGTGTATGTAATTAACTTTTTCCAACCCAATGCTTTAGACGCTTGCCAGCATCTTGCATATAAGAATGAACACGAGCCCTTTGGCGCTCCATCGTTTACACAACACCTAATTACTTCCACAGTTTCACCGTTGTCCATATGCCTTGATACAGGCCTTGAAACAATAGCTACTCCAACCAAAGAATTACCATCTGAAACCCCAACAGCAAACAATCCTCCAACTGGAGGCTTATTGTGCCGGTGAAAATTCCTGACGTACTCTATGGCTTCTGATAGTTTCATAGGAACTGCATAGAGACTCATTCCAACACCTTGAAATTGATATACGTCGGACGGATAGACCTACCACCACCCCTAATCTTCTTCAAAACACCCAGTTCCACTAACTTATCCACCAAGTTCATCGTATTCCCTAAGCCCATCTTCCCTCGCTGACGCGCTATATCCCTAATAGTCGGGCTATACCCAAACCTCTTCCACCATTCATCCACAATTAAGAACACTTCCTTCTGCGCGGGACTCATCTCAACCTCCAAACACTCTTCATAACTCTTATCCGACCTCTTCGAAACCATCTTTTTATTGATTTCTATATGCTTTACAGTCATATCAACTCGTTTCTATATGCACTTTTCCCCGAAAAGCATTAAACGTTTAATCTGTCCCCAATTGTTTTGCGATTTTTTGGAAAAATATACCCCCCCCCACCTTTTTTTCCGACTTTTGGTTTGGTTTTCCTAGTTGTGTGGAATCAAAATCATTTGTGTGGAATAGTATGTAGTAGGAATCAGGTCACGCTGCCCTCATTAGGGGGCATACCGGGTGGGTGGGGGTCGTCGGAATCACCCGGCTGGGCCACCAGCTCGGCCAGCAGTGAATCAGCCTCCTTCGCTGTCACGTCCTCAACGTCTGTGATCATTAAACGTTTAAGCTCATCCATAACACGGGCCTTCACGTCAACACTAGATGAGATGGTCCTGACTTCTTTGCGCTCAGTGAACGCCGCTACCTCAGTCACGGTCCCGAGAACCTTCGCCGCTTGTACTCTTACTGCACCTTTTTCGTCGGGGTCTGTGATCACTGAGACAAGGGATTGAATGACTAATTCGCGTAGTGCTGCAGGGGTTCTCTGTTTTGCGCTCTCTATTGCGTGCTGGTACGCTGCTATTTCACGGGCAATCCGAGGGTCAGCCGTTAGCCTGTATGGCTCATTGTTGGTGGTGCTCTTACTGGCATCTTGTTTGTACGACCTGCGATAGGCGTCAGCTTTAGTAGAACCCTTTGCTACCTCCCTGGCAAACGATCGCATCTTCGGGGTTAACGCCTTTGATGGCACTGAAAGTATCTCTGCCATTGGTATCTGATCTAACCCCTCGGTGATCTGCTTGCGGCTAAGTGTTTTCATTCTGTCTCTCTATTGTGGAAACGGGAACGGGAACGGAACATCCCTGATAGAGGGATTATTGCATAGCTCTATCTATGTATAGGTGCGGAGAGGGTACAAAGCCATTCCGCTTCGCTTTCCCGCTTTCCCCAGCTTATACAGACTTATCAACAGGCTATCCACAAAACCATTAGGGTTTGTCCTATGCAGATATTTTTTTATCCACAGGATGTCCACGGATTCCTCGACACAATTGATACCAGACGCAGCAATAGTGCAGTGTCATAAGGAGCAAATGAAATGAGCGAAATTCTGAACACTATTGATATGACCCCTTCATGGGAAGCGCTTATCCCGCTTTTCGTTATGGTGCTTCGCAATCCAGGTGCGCCAGAAGATTCTGTCCAGTGCATCAAGGATGAACTAATTCGGCTAGCTCGGCATGCAGATAAACAAAAGGAGAAACAAGAATGTACTTAATCACAGACGACTATGGCACATACCAAACCTGTTGGCGCTGGTCTACGGTGCTTGTGTGGCTTTCCTGCGCATCCCCTGATGCAGCCGTTTTTAATTATTTCACCGGGCGGCTCTTGGTTGTCCGTACATTCAAAAGGGTTTACTAATGAACGATTACAAAGCTAATGGTTTTGAGTCTCGCAAAGCCTACTTAGAGTCACTTTGTGAAGAATACGACCGGTCTATCGTGTATGCGCTGGCCGGAATGCTTGGACCGTCAGAGGACTTCGACGGCTTGGTAACGTCCCTTGAAGATTACGCAGAGGAATACTAGGAAAGTCTATTAGCTTCGCGTGCGGAGCTAATGGGCCATTCCCGGCCAAAAGGAAAACAATCATGCAACGCATCACTATTAAAGATTTACGCGCTGTCTGCGCTCGTTTGAACCGAATCACCGGATCGCCAGATACTTACTCCAGCAACAAACCCGGCGAACCGTTCAAGGCAAACATCGGAAATTATCATATCAGTCAGGCATATGGCGGCTATTGCCTTCACAGAGTGCATAACACTGGCGGCGGTGTTTCTGCTCCATTGTCCAGTGGACATATCCCGGCGCGGGAACTTTACAACCTTATGCAGGCATACATTTCAGGATTGAATGAGGTGCAAGCATGAAAAAATACCCATCATACGAAGCTCTACCATCAAACCCGGTTTACCTAGGCTCGGACGACATGCCCGGGCTATTGAGCGAAGGGACAGCGGAGCATATTGATGATGAATCATGCGGCCATGAGCTGGCCTACATCATTGACGAAAACGGCTTCCGGTCTTTCTTTACATGGGGAAAATAATGTATTACGGAATGATTGTCTATCAAGACGACGAACCCTCAGACCTCGAATTATTTGATGATCTTGAAACGGCTATAGAGTACTTTCAGGAATCAGTTGATATGCGGCTCGATGGCGCTCTGGGTGATGTTTACCGGATCGCCTATGGTCGCATTAAAGACGGGAAACGGATTCCCATTAACTCTATTAAATTTAATTAGGTGAAACCATGCAAGCATACATTCGAACAGATTCCGGTCTCACGCAGGTAGAGTGCCAGACAAAACCCTTATGGTGGCAAGATCGCGGCTTGTCATACACTGCTACAGGCTATGGCAAGCGCATCCCTACCCGCCACATGATCCGGCATGGCGGTAAGTGGCGCCGGGTTTACTGCTGCATTTTTTCGAACATCGGAACCCTTTACATAGGGAAATTCTCTGACGGCAATACGGTAGATATATATGAGGTCGAATGAAATGAATGCTTTCATCAATACAGACTCAGGTCTATTCAAGGTCTACCGGCACGGCGACGACTGGCAGATAATCGGGCCGCGTTTTGAGCGCTGGTTTTCCGTCTGGAGCGCCGACGTTCAAGGTTCAATTGATCGCGCCATTGACTCTGTACCGGGCGCAAATCGAGTCATTCACATTATCCATTTATCCTAAGATTTCATCCGGAAGTTAATCATGTACTTTGATCGTTTTGATATTGTTGAGGCCCATTATCTCGCATATTGTCATTATCATAGTGGGCAATGGTCTAGAGAGTATGCTAGATTATCTAAGATATTATCTTATTTCAAACCATCACCCATGTTATCGGTTGATTCTCTGAGCGAAAACGCAAAAGAAATATACGATAACGTATGCTCTAAACTGCTGGCAGAATAACATTTCATCCGGAAAATAATCATGAAAGAGTCCGACATTATTCACGAAGCTGGCCGGTACTGGGTCTGTAAGGTACAAAATACCTACACGGTTTACCGCTCAGGTATCACTCATTCAACCCCTGAAAGCAGCTATAGACCAGACCCTGACGGACTGTCAATCGCAATCGCAAGGGCCAACTATTTGAACAAAGTAAACCATGATTTACAAACAATTAAAGACAGGTGAAGCATTTCAATTTCATCCTGACGGAATGGTTTATATCCGGTGTCGAGGTGGATTCCGTCCCGGGTCTGGTGGTCAGTTGACAAAATTTAACTATTTAACAATGCCTGTTTTGCCTTACATTTCATCCGGAAAATAAACTATGCACTCAACTATATCCCGCAATTGGTATACCGCAGATAGTGCTGCTTTATATGATTTTGGAGACTGCTTTCGAGCGCATATTTATTGGAATGATGGGCATGAAGCCTATACTCTGCACGATACAAAAGAAGCAGCATTGGCTGATCTGGCTCGTTGGGGCTTTGAGGCAACCAAGTGAACCATACTGAACTATTCGCCATCGAACAGACTGCCAGCGAGGCATTTAAGAAATCAGGCATGGATAGCATGGACTTAGACCTAGCTCTGCATATCCTGTCTGTCATCCGAAGCGCAGCGTATCATCTGGAGAATGGCGGGAAACGCCAGGAAGCAATGGAAGAAATCATGGAACTATTTGAATGAAATTCCTGATACTTTTACAGGAAGATGAGACAGGCCACATCGTGATTTCATCCGATCACGTTGGGCCTATGTCCAAAGCGTTTGATATTGGCTGCGAGATCATGAACCACCTGCTGGCGGCTGAAGCTCAGAACCCCGGAATTATGACTGTCCAGCCGCTTATGCTTTCATCCGAACTTCAATGATTGGGTCAGGCTTTGCCCTGCGCGGAACAATCCTATTCGCCTTTGACAGTCGTTGAAGTCCTCTCCGATCACCTCGCTGATCCAGAATGGCAGGCCTATGCGCTTCGCTGTATTCTCCCCAGTCTTTGATTCGTCGTTGTCCGCGACAATGTGACCTTGCATTCCATCCGAAACTTTCAGCATATTCCCGGCTGAAAAGCATACGTGAATAGTGTACCTTTTCTTTAGATTCTTTAGCGCCACCCGAATAGACAACGCCGTTGCGTATCCTTCGCAGAAGATATGCGGCCCTTTGTTGTCGAAGATAAACTCAGCGTTTGAGGTTCTCTGGCCGAACAAAAACTTTTTGTTTCCATCCGGATCAATAAGCTGGACTCCAACTAAAGCGCTCTTTACTCTCATCGGAATGACAAGTAAGGGTACACCTTGCTGCATAAACACATAGCCATGTTCATCCGGAAACCCTTTGTCCTTTAGATATTGATGCTGGGCGAACTGTGAATTTTTAAGAATGAAAGCTGCCTTGTCTGCTGCTTCCTTCTGCCTTTTTAATTTATCTCTCTCAGCATCCTGAACTGCTTTGCTGATTGATTCTTGCTTCTTTATGTCGTACTTTTCTTCCGACTGCCAGAGACTCACCTCTGTACTAAGTGCGTGGTTCTGAGCGAATCCGTGAGTGCCTAAATATTTAACGGCTCCGTTCCGTGATCGTGGATGGTCCTCTGTGGGGTATCGCTTCCATTCACCCATTAAAGGGAGGTGGTCTATTAGTATCCCTTGGACTCTGCAAAATGTCAGGAAGTCCATCATCTTCCCTTTGATTTCAAATACACCATCATCCGATGCTTGATGAATTTCTCACACTCAAGAGAGGGTAATACTGGCGTCTCATTCAATCCTTTGGGCCAAACGCCGAACTTTTCCCTATAGGTGTGTGCTGCTCTCCCGTCCGACCAGCCTCCGAACTTCTTCTTGTGGCACATCATGCTCCAGAACTCTTGCTTGCTTTCCCTGTTCGATCCAGCCAGTTCTGTCATCTCGCCGGGTACGCTTGATATTAAACTTTTAATATCTCTGACGAAGCCACAGTTCACACAAACATCCCCTCCGTGCCACAAGGCTCCGCACTTTGGACACTTTGATTCTTTCTTTTCCTTCTCAGTCTTTTCTTTCTTAGTCTTTTCCCGACTGTCATCCAGTTCTTTCACACCATCCTCAAAGACGGTATCCCAATCTTCCCGAAATCGTAAATAGTTACCAGAGTGGCATAACCATGTAGAAAATTGCTTGGACGGGTGTGGCCTCATCACTCTACCCATCTGCTGGATGTGAGAGGACAGAGACTTACTAAATGGTCTGGCTGAGATGCCTATGTGTACGTCACTACAATCGAACCCTTTTGTCAGAATATCGGTGGCTATCAGTCCGTTAATAGTTGTGTCTGGTTTGCTGAAGTCTTCGATCACATCCTTCTTAAACTGATCGTCGTCCTTGTAAGAAATAGATATAAAGTTGTAGCCTTGCTCTGCGAACTTATTTGCTAGGTCAATGCCATGAGCTACACCCGAAGCGAAGACAATGGTTTTCATTGGCTTGCCGTAGATTTCATGGGTCTTTTTTATCCATTCCGTCACTACGTCACCAGTGATCTTCATCCCTCGTTCTGTAGAGTCTGCTTGCGACCATTCTCCCGCTACCTTCTTGGCTCCTTCCATGTCAATTTCTTTTGCAATAAAGACTTTGAGAGGAACAAGAGAACCGTTATTGACAAGCTGCTTGGTGGTTATGGGAGAGACAACGTTCTGATAGATCGCACCCAGACCTTTGGTGAAAGGTGTTGCCGTCAGACCTATCACTTTAACGTGAGGATTGTTCTTGATGAACTCGATGGTCTGTTGTCTGGAGTTGTGCGCTTCATCAACAATAAGTAAATTAAGTCCCGGAAACTCTCCCTTCTTCTCCAGCGTCTGAGCAGAGCAGACCTGTATATGCTCATAGGGTCTGTACCGCCAGTGTTGGGCCTGCATTACGCCGTGGTCTATGCCGTACTTCTCTAAACGTTTAGATGTTTGGTCGCACAGAACAATACGATCAAGGATCATTGCAGACCTGCTGCCTTTTTTCTTGGCGGCTTCGAGCATTGCAATCGCTATCTCCGTCTTACCTCCTCCCGTGCCAAGATATAGAAGTTGCGACCTATGCCCTGCTGCGAATCCATCCCTCAATAAAGTCAAAGCGTTATGTTGGTAATCTCGAAGTTCTAACATTTTTATATTCCACTACCCGCACACGAAGCCTGCGGGTTTAGGCTTTTAGTTTCTTCTGTAGCATAGCTATTTGCTTTTTCATCTGGTTGTTCTCAGACTGGAAGCCATCTCTGCTAATCTTTACGGACGCTAGTTCTATCTTTAGTAGTTTGATTTCCTCTCGTAATGATTCGATGGTTTCTTTTGCCATCGCCTTGTCTTCATCTGTTCCTTCCATCGACTGAACGGCCAGCTTGTCTGAGAGCTTTTCGTTTTCCTGAGACAGGTACTCTATGGCGTCCTGCTCTTTTGTATCTGGCTCTACCCTCTGAACTTCTTTCTTTTCCTTCTTGACCTCTACCTTTTCCGGCTCCATCAAAGACTTCTTGACCATGCCAACATACATTGAGCTAACACCACACACTTTAGCAATGTCCGTATTGTTCCAGTCTGACCATTCAAAGTCATCTAGGATTGTCAAGACTGCTTTTCGCTTGTCAGCGTTGGTTCTTTTCAGGCCATGCTCTGCATTTACAGACAGGGAAAAAAGGATGGCTTCACGCAGTGTCCCATGAATTACGTCAGCCTGTATGCTGGTTTTCCCTACCTTCTTGTGAGCAAAGTACCTATGAAAGCCGTCAGTTAGATAGTTTTTTACACCATCCGTATGGACTGTGATCGCTGGGAAGGATGCTCCGTCTGTTAGACCGTCAGCGTACTCATCTACAGTCTCTTGGTCGATCTGATGGCGAGACTGGGTGCCTGCATCAATCGTGAGTGTGTGGAGGTTTATTACTTTAATCATGTCTTTTAATAAGTTCTCGGTAAGCCTGAATGGCATCCTTTAAATCGCATTGAAGTTGCTGAATTTGATCATTTTGTTCGATCAGCTTTGCCTCCGCTGCATAGCAGAAATCAACCAAGTTCTGATGCTCCCAGACCGCGAAGGCGGCTTTATTTAGATTGATGTGGCTTTGCTTGGCTATAGGCATAGACTTGGCTTCCGGGGAGATGTATGGTTGGGTTTGTGCCGTTGTCCCTGCGCTCTTGGAGTGCCGCAGATGCCTGTGCTGCCAGCTTGAGTTTCCATGCTGGTTCGTTGAGTGACATCAGGCTGGGTTGACGATTGACGTTCCAGAGAAACGGTGAGTCTGGATGGCAGGTGCAGCCGCTTTGCTTGATGAAGTGGCCTTTGGAGTTACGTAGTGGTTTTGATTTTGTAGTCATGGAAGATAGTTCCTTTGTTTGCA
>TARA_R110000868_G_scaffold51693_9_pt1 | contig 9994 bp, 9 predicted proteins | sample TARA_R110000868 | Tara Oceans TARA_R110000868 (sample SAMEA4397489) | marine metagenome | biome: Polar Biome; feature: [SRF] surface water layer (ENVO:00010504); material: water (ENVO:00002006), including particulate matter (ENVO:01000060) such as... | depth 5 m | reverse complement strand
GTGCAAACCCGCCCCGGGTGGAAATGGGTTCCCGTCGATGAAGGCCCAGACGCCAACCCGAGTGCGTTGCAGTTCGTCGCCATCGACGACGTGGTGGAAGCCAGCCGGCTGTTCCGGCAGCGCCGCCTTGCCAATCGCTCCGACGCCGAGCAGAAAGCCGCCGTTACCGCCGAGCGCGATCGCCGCCTCGCTACGTTTTTATTTGCCGGGAAGGTGTACGATTTTGGCGGCGAAAGCACTGTCAACATCGTCGGCGCTGGTACGCTAGCACTCGCCGCGATCATCAACGGCGCACAGCCTGGAAACTTGCGATGGGCCAACCCGGATCTCGATTTCAGGTGGATCTGTGCTGACAATTCAACCGTGACCATGGATGCTCAGACCTGCTTTGCGTTTGCTCAAGCAGCGGCGCAGTGGAAGAGCGGCCATATCCTAAATGCCCGTACAATCAAGGATATGACACCGATCCCGAGCGATTTTGCAGCCAATGCCCGCTGGCCATCGTGACGCGCAAGCGCTCGACATGGCGGCACGCCTGACGGCAGCTGCTCTGGAGATGCGCTTGCAGAAAAACGAAACGCTGCCGCCCGAGGTCCGCACGGCGATCGATACGATACTCGCCACGGTGCAGGGCTACGAAGAGCGCATTGCCTCAATCGAAGGGTTTCAATCCGCTTTGATCCGTGAAGCGACGACCAAGCTCAAAGGCGCAGCATGAGCCGGCTTGGCGCAATTGGCGAACTGGCAATAGGCGAACTCGGGTCATCCACGAGCAACGCCTTTACGCTGACGGCCGATCTCGGCACGTACACGCTATCCGGCCAAGCGGTTACGCTGCGCATCAGCCGCGCCCTAACGGCATCAACCGGCAGCTATACGCTCACCGGCCAGGATATAACATTCAGCCGGGATCGCCGCCTTGCTGCCTATGCTGGCGCCTATGCCGTCAGCGGCCAAGCTGCGGTCCCGCGCGCAGATCGAACGCTGACTGCCAGCCCGAATACCCGCGAAGCCTCGACCGTCTATTCGCATGTCCTGTTTGCCTCCCTCGGACAGTTGGCGATCGGCGGCAGCGCGTCGGAATCGGTGTCAGCCCCGGCGGTCACGTATTCGACGACAGGCTACGATACCACGCTTCGCCGCGGCATCTCGATGTCTGCCGCGACCGGTAGTTTCACGCTGACCGGGTTTGATGCGGGGCAACGGTTCACGCGCGCGATAGCGGCGGCGGTTGGTACATACACGATAACAGGCCGGGCGGCGATCGGCGCCATAACCATGCCCGCGGTCGTTGGATCTTACGTCCTCACCGGCCAGGACGTGGCGTTTTTGCGCTTGAGAAAGCGTATCCGAGGGTTTGCCCGCGTCGGCTCAACCATCAACGCAAGGGCTGCATAAATGGCGCTCTATCCCGGACGGATCTACGTCAACGACACGCAGCGGCTGGCAATTAATTGGCAGAACACCGACGGGACAGATCTCGATCCGACAACCGATGTTATCCTCAAGACGTTTAGCCCGAGCGGGAACGTAACCACCTATTCGTATGTCGCGGCCGAAGTCGACAAGGAGAATACCGGCGACTACTACGTCGAAGTGACGCCCGACGAGTCCGGCCGCTGGCGCTACCGCTGGCAGGCGACTGGAAGTGGGACGAAAAGAGCAATCGAAGGGTCGTTCATCGTACAGAGTTCCGTGTTTTATGATGACCCGCCAACGGATTACGGCCGATGAGCTACACCACCACGCAACTCGCTGATGCCGTTCTTCGCTCGCTCGCTGTCGTCGATGCGACGGAAACGCCTGAAACCGACCACCGGACGTACGTTACCGACACGTATACGCAGCTGTGGGAGGAACTTGCCTCGCACGGGACGGAGCTGATTTACTGGCCGTATGCGGAGATTCCGGCGCCGGTGTTCCTGATCTTGAAAGATATGCTTGTGCTTGAAGTCGGGCCGGCGTTCGGGCGCACCATCGCGCCGGCGGAGAAAGACGCACAGCGTTCGATGATTGAAAAGCGGCTGCGTAAACATACGCAGGTGCAGGCAAGCAAACTCCCCACGCAAGCGGTTTATTTCTGATGGCATATGCCCAAGTCCAGCTTGGTCTGAGATCAAATGTTCAGCGTGATACAGCAGCCGGGTCTGCCAAGCTCGTAAATTGCTACGGTGACGACGCCGGCGTGGATGCCAAAGTCAGGTACCCGGTGTTTGCGTGCGATGGGTGGTCCAGCTTCTCGACGCTGACGAGCGGCGGCGTAACGCGCGGGATGATCAACCTCGACGATACGCTGCTGTGGGTGATGAGCGGTGGCAACCTGTACAGCGTGACCACCGGCGGCACCGCGACAAACCGAACAGCGGTGGCGACCTCGGGCTATGCGTATTTCGCACGCAACCGGGCTGCCACGCCCGATATCGCGATGGTCACGAGCGATGGGCTAACGCGGCTCATATCCGGCACGTCAGTCACCACGCCCAGTTATGCGGGTGGTGTGGATCAAGCGCTGTTTAATTCGGTGTGCCAGCTCGACGGCTATTTCGTCTTCACGAAAAGCGACGGCGAGTTCTACGCTTCTGGCATCGATGCGACCACCATCGACGAACTCGATTTCGCCAAGGCCTCGACCTACGCGGACGGATTAACCCGCGGCGTTGTTCGTGGCCGTGATCTCGTGCTAATGGGGCCGAAATCAACCGAATTCTGGCAAAATGTCGGCAACATCGATTTCCCATTTCAGCGCGTGCACGTGACGGCGATCGGTGCCTATGCCGCTCCCGCGGTCGTGCCGCTCGTGGGTGTCACAGATGGCGTCACTAGCGACACCGTGATCTGGCCCGCTTCCGGTCCTGATGGGTCATATATCGGCGTGATGCTGATGGGCGGCTATGACGCCAAGAAAATCAGCACACACGAGATCGACGCCGCGATCCGCGCTGCAACCAAGGCCAATCTCCGAGCGTACAGCTACGCCACGCAGGGCGTGACGTTCTATTGCATCACTGATGCGGCGACGTTCACCTACGAGTTTAATTGCAAGACGTCGTTTTGGCACCAGCGCAAGGGCTCAGGCTTGTCGTTTTCGCGCATCGTGGATGCATGCGAGTTCAACGGCGCCACGATCCTCGGGGACTACACGTCGGCCCTGATATATCAGCGATCAGCCTCGCAAACCCCGGCATCAGCGAGTGAACTGGAACTGCGGAAATCCCGCGACAACGGCACGACCTGGAGCAGCGCCAGAACCAAGGCGATCGGCGGCAGTGCGGCGCGCAAGACGCGGCAGAAGTTTCCTTGGCTCGGGCAGTCCGGCGAGGACGGAATGCTAGTGGAATTGACCATCACAAACGCCATCGTCGAGGGATCGAACGGCGTAGCAATGTCGATCATCCCGCCGACGTTGCACGGATGGCCGAACCGCACGACATCGGACACTTTGTACGTCGATTGCATACCCGGCGTATCGTTGACGGCCTCCCCAAAGGGAATTCTGCAAATCGGTGTCGATACGAGGGTTGACGCGACATGACGGCGGAACTCACCCAAGCGATACCAGGGCCGAATCATCCGTTTGTTGATCGTTACCGCAACGTGACGTCGGTTTGGTATCCTTGGCTCGTCAAGATACTGGATTTTGTCAACGGGATTGCTCGGGGTGAGCTGCTCGTCGATGGCGCGATCACGTCGCGAACACTGGCTACAGGTGCGATTACTGCGGACGCTATAGCAGCCAATGCGATCACTGCCGCCGCCATCGCAGCCAATGCGATCACGGTGGACAAAATCGACGCGGCGAACATCGATGTGCTCGATGGAACATTCGGGGCGCTGCAAACCAACACCACGACGACCCGTGTTCAAATCACAAACGCAACGAACGAACTGCGTTGTTATGTCGGGGGGACGCTCATTGCCTCGATCGGTGCAAACGTCATAACCAACGGGGCGTTCATCGCGTGCACTAGCCCGAGTGCGGTATGGTATCCTGCGCAGTTTACAAACACATCAGCCGCCGGCGGCGCGCTGATCTGCGCAACGACCGGGGGCTATACGGTCCAGGCAGATCAGACCACAGCTAATGCCGGTCAGCATTACGCCGGATCGTATCGCAACAGTTCCGGCGGTCACGCCGTGCTAGGCGCGTCTTCTGGCAATGGCAGCTACGCGGGTCTGGCCATAACCGGAACGTGGTCGCCGTTCACGGGCTCGCATCCCGGTTTGCTCAGCAAAAGCGAGACACCGGAGGTCGGCGATATCATCGTTGACGGTGCGGTGGTCGCTAAGGCGATCGATGACGTGATCTGCTACGCAACCAGATCGAGCGCTCCAAACCAGCCGGCAGTGGGGGCCTATACGCATCGATACGCCATGGACGGCGACACTCTGACCCCAGCGCTCGGCCTGCGCGGCACGGGCAGCGGCGGCGTGCTTACGGATGAGCAATGGGATGTCCTTAAAGCCGCGCATGACTTCTGCGTCATCAACTCCATCGGCGAAGGGTGCATCAACGTGTGCGGCGAGGGCGGCAACATCACGGCCGGCGATCTTATCGTCACGTCGTCGATGCGGGGTAAGGGTATGCGCCAGTTGGATGATTACTTGAGAAGCTACACCGTAGCGCGGGCTCGTGAGGGGCATGTGTTCGCATCCCCGACGGACACCGCACAGATCGCATGCATTTACGTGAGCGGGTGAAACATGGGATTCTTCGACAGTCTGACGGGCAAGTCTACAGAAAAAGCGGTTACCAAAGCCGCGGACGCCAACGCCGCCGGCATTGCGCAGGCCGCGCAAACGTCAACCGCGGGAAAGCAGGAAGCGCTTGGCTACAATCAGCAGGGGCTAGACAAATCGTTATTCGCTTCGGAAGGCGGGTATAATCAGGGCCGCGGCGATATCACGGGTGGAACCCAGATCGCGCACCAAGCGCTCAACGCCGGCGGCACGAACGCGCGTAGAGACATCTCGAGCGGGTTCGGCAGCGCGCGTGGCGTGACCGAGAACGCGATGCAGCGGATTCAGGCAAACTATGATCCATACCTGGAAGCCGGCAACCAAGCTCAATCGATATACGGTGATTTTCTCGGATACAACGGGGCGGACGCGGCGAAGACGGCGGCAAGTAATTTTGCGGGCAACGATCCCGGCCGAGCGTTTAGGGAAGAACAGGCTTCTAAGCGCATCGCAGCACAACAGAACCAATCGGGCTTTATCGGATCGGGGCGGGCTCAACTCGCGGACTCGCGGGCGCAGAACGAGATCATGTCGGCGGATTATCAGAGCTATCTCAACCGCCTCGCCGGTCAGTCGCAGCAGGGCCAGCAGGCAACCGGCCAGCTCGGTCAATTCCAGATGCAGGGCGCGGGGCAGATCGGTCAAGCCTACGGTCAAGAAGCGCAAATGAACGCGGCCAACGAACAGCGGCACGCGGAGAGCCTGAAAAATCTCTACACGCAAAACCAACTCGGAACCGGTCAGCTGGCGATCAATCAGGGCAAGGACGCGGCCAACCTCTACGGAGGCTACGCGACCAATAACCAGAATATCGCCCAGAAGGACACGACACAGCAGGCGCAGTTGGCACTTGCTGAGGGACAGAACCTCGCGAACATGTACATGGGCCAAGACGCGGCAAAGCAGCAGGGCCTGAACAACATGCTCAAGATTGGCGGGATGGTCGCCGGCGCAATGATCCCTGGGGCAGGGGGCATTAGCGCATTTGGCAATCTAGCGGGCGGTGTAAGCAGAATGTTCGGCCCCCAGGCGGCGACGGATGAGCTTCCGATGGGCCAGTCGCGAGCATAAGGAAACATACCATGCCGACTCAACCGTTCCGCATTCCCGAGACCCCGGATTACGTCGGATTTGCACGCCAGAACGCGATGCTCGATTTCTCCCCGATCAACAACGCGGTCTCGGGATTTCAGCAGCAGCAGCAGCGCGACGTTGAAAACAAGCGTGCGGAAGACCAGCTAGGGTTCCAGCGCGAACGGTTGGGAATGGATAGGGAGAAGTTTTCGGACGATCAGAAAAAGAACGTGCTCGAAACCTTTGGCAATGTAGCGAGGCTTTATGACCCCGCCAAAGATCTAGATGGGTCAAAATGGACAGGGATTGTGAAGGGTTACGAAGAAAGGATGCGTGCACGCGACCCGTCATTCTCGGGGGTGACGCCAAACTACTATGACCGGGTTCAAGGCCCTAATTTGATTCTTGGCGAAGCCAAGATGGCAGCACAACAGCTCGAATATGAGAGGAACAAGGCGGCGGACGCTCGGGCAAGTGCGCAACTTCAATTGAATCAAGATCAGTCACGGGCGCAGATCGAGGCCAGTCGGGCAAGCGCCAACGCATCCAATGCCAACGCTCAAAACATCGGCAAAACGGACAGTATACGGGAGTACCTATTCGCCAAGAACCCGATTCCGATCAAGAACCCAGACGGGACTCCGGGCTACGCAGAGGGGTATAAGGGCAGCTATGACGATTGGCGGAAGGTCCAGGAAACGAACGCTAACAGGTACGGTTTAAACCCGATTGCGTATAAGAAACTAGACGGAAGCATCGGTTATTACGTGCCGAGCACAAGCGGCCAGACGCGAGATTTAGAAATACCAGCCGGCGGCACGGCCTTGCCGCCGGTCAGCACGGTCAATTTGCCGGATCAAATCCAGTTTAGAGATAAGTTCGGCAATCTTATCAACAGCGTGGCGAAAAATATCGTCGGCGCAGAAATCCAAAAGGAACAGGGCCAATCTCAGGGAAAAGCAATTGTCGACCTTCCAGGCGTAGAGATGCGCGCACAGCTCATGAACGAAGCCTTGGACGCGGTAGAGGCTGGCGTCACAGCAAGCCCGCGCATGACGGGAGCTTACACGGGACGGTTGCCAAACGTCACCGGGACAGCTCGCGACGTGCAAAGCAAGATTGATCAGGTCCAAGGCAAAGTATTCTTGCAAGCCTATGACAGCCTGCGCGGTGCTGGCGCGATTTCGGAAGGCGAGGGTAAACCGGCTACGGCCGCAATTTCTCGTCTGCAGGAGGCCGCTGTCGGTACGTCGCAATATCTGGCGGCGATCAAGGATGTTCGCAAAGAAATCACGGCGCTTGTCAATATTGCCAGAAAGAAAGCCGGGGGCGGGGCTGCATCAGGTGGCGGCTGGTCTATCCAGAAGGTGCAATAATGGCGAAGTTCCGTATCAGCGGGCCGGATGGCGGCGTTTACGAAGTCAACGCGCCGGACGATGCCACGGAGGATCAGGTTCTATCCTACGTGCAGCAGAACACGGCGGGGCGCTCGTTCGCTCAGCCGAAGCTGGCCGCATCCGCCAACGCAGCCAACGAGCCGAGTTTTCTAGCCGGCGTTGCAAATCAAGCCGTCGACGTTTGGAATCAAGGCGTCGACGTTGCAAATCAAGGCGTGCGCGGTATCAACCGCGGCATCAATGCTGCAATGTCGCTTCCTGGCGAGATGGTCGGCGGCGCGGTCAATATGGCAGGCGATGCCATCAACATGATAGCGCCGGGAACTGTAGAACCTGGGCAAGGCGATCGTTTCAAATTTAACAACGCCGTATCCGAGTTCATGAGCAGCCCGAATTCGACACCGCAGACCGACGCTGGCCGCTATGCCGATTCAATTGGCCAAGCCCTCGGCGGGAACATCATTCCCGGTGCTGGCATTGCGATGAAAGCACGTCAGGCCGTACCGGCCGCGAAGACGACGATCGGCGCGATTGGGCAGAATATCGTCAACGCCTACCGCACGAATCCCGGTGCCGCCGTGGCGACGGACGCGATTTCTGCGACGGGTGCGGGCATTGGTTTGCAATTGGCCAAAGACCTCGATCTAGGGCCGACGTTGTCGCCAACCGGACAAGTGCTTGGCGGGCTCGTCGGTGGCCTAGCGCCGTTTGGTGCAGCCGCAGCCTATTCCAGAGCGGCACGCAGCCCCATGCTGGCACGCTACAGGACGAGCGCACCTGCTGGAATGGAACCACAACCTCAATCCGCAGGTGCCGCCGTCAACCCCATGCTGGCGGCTGGCGATCCTACACCGCCCGTCACGGGGGCGGATGCTGCCGCCTATCAGTATCTGGCCAACCAAGCGGCGGCCGCTGGTGTCAAGCCGGGACAACTCGGCGCACGATTAGAACAATCGGACATTGATGCGATCGGCGGACGGTCGGCTTTTGGTCTCGTCGAGCTCGACCCAAGTTACCAGCGCATAGCTGGCTCCCTCGTGCGACAGAACCTAGAAGCCTCGAACTATGGCCAACGGTTCGTGGCGGGACGCCAAACCGGAATAACGCCGCTCGACGGCATGCCAGAAAACAGCGGCATTCCAACGCGGCAGTTCATGGAACAAAAAACGCCCATAGATCCGCCGGCCGGCATGTATGAGCGGATGCAAGAAAACGTCCGCGGGTACCTTCAGGTGCCGCCGCGTTCGGCGTATCGCGTCGATCAAGACCTGTTCAACATTCGTAAACAGCAAGCTCAGGCCAACTATTCAGCCGCCTATGACGCAGCAAGCACCGTCAACATTGCTCCAGTGCTGGATACCGTGCTCGACAAGTGGTCGGCTCTCGCGAACGACCCGCGCCAGTTGAAACCTATCGCGAAGAGGATTGAAAAAGCCGTCAACATCTTCAAGACAAGGGCCGGGACGGTTGAAGACCTAAAACGCTTCCAGGATGGCAAGGAACTGCTTGACGAAGAGATTTCGGGGCTGATGGAATCGCCGGTCGGACGCAATAAGAAACTCGGCGGCGTTCTGAACGACTTCAAGAAGGAACTGCTTGCAGCGGTTGATGAAGAAGCGAACATCGGACCAGCCGGCCCGCTCTACAAAGGCGCTCGCGATGTGTTTAGTTCAACGTCTGAACTGCGCGACGCCCTGGAGATGGGTCGCAACGCACTGAAGGACGGCTCTGAGGTATCCGCAGATGCGTACCGCGCCATGTCGGCCGGCGAACAGCAGATGTTTCGTATCGGCCTTGCCGATCCGCTGGATCGCTTGATGGCTGCCCAGAAGCGCGGGGCAGACGTTACGCAGACATTTCAGAAGCCGAGCGTTCAAGAGATGCTGATGGAAGTTGGCCCGCAAGATCAGGCAATGAGGTTCGGGCGAAACATCCAGAGCGAAAATACCATAACGCGCACTAATAACGAGGTATTCGGGAACTCCAAAACTCAGCAGCGCGCCGTTGACGATGAGGCGTTTAATCAGATGGGCGATACCATCGAGGCAATTAAAACGGCCCAGGAAGCGGTGCGATCGTCGCGCAGCTTAACGGATGCCGGGTTTAATTTAGCGAAAGGGGCGCTTGAACGATTGGGCGGGTTTAGAGCTGATGCCGCTATGGCGTTGGCAAGAAAGCTGTTCACGGCGGATCGCGCAGAACTCGACGTTATTATCCGTGAGATCGACGCCCGCATAGGGCCGACCAAATCAGCGCAATTCCAGGACATACTAGATCGCTACCGAGCCAGCGTCGCACGGCAGTCTGCCACCTCAACAGCAGTAGCGACACAACAGGTAAACCAGCCGCAAACCGGACCACTGCGTGTCGGTCCTATCCGGCCAAACCAGAACGGTCAAAACGATCTGTTCAACCGTCCTCCCGGCTAATGAGCAACGACCTGATGGCAGATCAATACAACCGCGCGGCGAAATATGTGCCCACAGGAGGAATGAACCATGGCTAAAATGACGCCGCAACTGCCCGGCACAATGATCGTGAACGGCCCGCAATCCCCGTGGGAAAGCGCGTTGGCAGAATACAAGCAAGCGCTTGTCGATCTGGACGGCGACGGCATACCCGATGGCGTTATGACGCCGGACGGACAATTCCAGCCGCTGAACAACGACATCGTTTCTACGGCGCAATCTGTTCGTCCCAGCGATCGAGCGCGAATGCGCCAAGCGGGAAATATTCCCGTGCAAGACCCTGCCGGCGAGGGACGGCTAGGCGAGCGGTGGAACGAA
>TARA_R110000868_G_scaffold5995_1_pt1 | contig 9997 bp, 10 predicted proteins | sample TARA_R110000868 | Tara Oceans TARA_R110000868 (sample SAMEA4397489) | marine metagenome | biome: Polar Biome; feature: [SRF] surface water layer (ENVO:00010504); material: water (ENVO:00002006), including particulate matter (ENVO:01000060) such as... | depth 5 m | reverse complement strand
CACCCACCGGGTGATGCCGGCGATGATGTGCGTGCCGCTGCCCGAGGGTGCTCCGGCGAAGGAAGGTGCCTCGCTGTTCGTCAATCCGATGACCGTGCAGGGCTTTCTCAACACCATGCGCGCCGAAGGCCATGAAGCCCTGGTTCATACCGCGGCGGCCTCCAATCTCGGCCAGATGCTGGCCAAGCTGTGCCTCAAGGAAGGCGTCGACCTGGTCGCCATCGTGCGCTCCGATGCGCAGAAGAAAATCCTGACCGATATCGGCCTGACCCATGTCATCGACAGCAGCAAGGACGATTTCATGGACCAGCTGATCGCGGCGCTCGCCGAAACTGGTGCGACGCTCGGCTTCGACGCAATCGGCGGCGGCAAGATGGCGAGCTATATCCTGACCGCAATGGAAAAGGCGGCGGCGGTGCGCGGCGCCGAATTCAGCGTCTATGGCTCGACGGTCAACAAGCAGGTCTATATCTATGGCCGTCTCGACACCGGCGAAACCATCCTCGGCGGCGGTCTTGGCCTCTACTGGGGCGTCGGCGGCTGGCTGCTCACCCCGCATCTCGAAAAGGTCGGTGGCGAGCGGATGATGGAAATGCGCATGTATACGGTCGAAGAGCGCAACGGCATTTTCAAGAGCGACTATTCCAGCGAGATCAGCCTGATGGACATGATCGATCCGGAGATTGCCAAGGGTTACGAGAAGAAGGCGACGGGCGAGAAGGTGCTGGTTAATCCCAGCTTGTAGATTCCAGAGGAAATATGCAGAAAACAAACCATCTAAAGCTGTCATTCACCCACGATGGTGATCCGAACGATAGCTTTGGGCGGCTCAATGTTGAGGTCGCTGCCGATGGTTTTGCGGGCTTGGGCGGAATGTGGGTTCAGTGGCAAGATTTACTTGAGTTGAGTGAAAAACTTGCTGCTTTCCCACTTCCGGAACAAAACCCTCCGACTGAAGACTGGGGCTATGGCGAAGTTGATGATTATCGATCAATCGTTAAGTTGCGTTTTGCGAACGCTGGTAAGCGCGGCCCGGTATCGGTTCTGGTTCAGATTTCTGATGACGACGAAAGCGATCTCTTTGTAAGCTGCAAATTCAAAGTTGGGTACGCAGCGCTAGACAGATTTCGCGTTCAGTTGAATGAAATGGCAAAAGATAAATCTGGATCGTGCCTGCTTTCCGATTTGGATTCTGAATCAAATTCAGGATGACGAGCCCTTCTCCCTCAAGCGAGAAGGTTCTCATCCGAATATCATTGCAATGCGAGACGTGATCAGCCGCCAGAACAGCTTCGGACCAAATGTCCGATAGCTCGGCGCATCCTCGGGCAAGGGCAGACTGGAATTCCGGAACTGCGTCTGCGTCCGCATTTCGACCGGCGGGACATCGCCTTTGAACCGCCTGGCATAAGCCGACGTCCAGTGGCCTTTTGAAAATTTCAGAAACAACGCTGTGTTGCAGCAGGATGCGACCATGCGACGGGTTGGAGCGTCGGGTGAATTCTCATAGGGCCGCAGCAGATCAGCGCCTGCGACACAGGAAAAACGATCATCGCGATAGGTCAGATAATGGGTTCCGCCGTCCTTCTCCCCTACCGGGGCAGCGCCATCCAGCGCTTCCAGCAATTCTGCACCCGCCTGACAGTCGTCACAATAGCAGACACCGCTAAGGATCGGCCGACCGATAGCCTGACAGCGCACTTGGCCGCATTGACAGGCGGAGGTCAGGATCGTGTCAGCCATGTCGCGGATAATAGTGCATCAGCCATGTTTCGTCACTCCGAAACAAGTTCAGGATGACGAGAAATGCTGCCTCTTCAAGCCCTGTGTCCCTTCTCCGCCAAAAGGGAAGGGTTTTTGTTTCATTCTCTGATCTCCGCTTCAGTCAAGCAGCACGCCGATCTATTTTTCCTGTGATATTGGCTTCACTTTTATTGATCTACTACAGATAATGATTAATGAATCGCTAGTAATATAATGGTCTATACTCTTTGACAGGAGGCAAGATTCTGTATTATCAAGTCAGAGCCAGAATGATAGTTGTAATGCCTCGGTTAGCGGGCACAGTTCCAATCTTAGTTTGACTAGTGAACCGATCTACTCAACAAAGGAGAACGAAAATGGCTATTCTCAGCTTTAACGGACGCGTCAATATTGCTGTCAGGATCGTAACCGGCGAATATCCCGAAGCGAAATTATATGAGGCTGACGGAACCGCGTCTGGCGGTCCGACCACCGATCCGGCCAAGATTGATCAATTGCGTGTCGTATTTCAGAATGTTGACGGCAGCACCGTGATCATCAAGGAGACCGGCTATGGCGAATTCGGCAAGCCGGAATTGATTGCCCACCCGTGGCTTGAGGATATTGTCATTCAATGGCCGGTCGATATGGATCTCGACAAGGCGAACAGCCTGAAAGAGGCGGCTGGCTATACGGCGCCATATGGTGCGGTGACGCTGCGCAATCCGCTGGGGCCGACGGTCAGCAATCCCTATTTCATCTTTGGCGGCAATCCGGCGGAACCCTATATTTTCGTCGATACCGTGACCGGTGACGTGCACTCCGGCAACTAGGGTCCGGGCAATATATTCCCCGCGACCGACGCAATCCAGTCCGCAACAGATTGATCAAGAAATCTGTTGCGGACGGATGACCAAGTTTGTCTTGCATTTTTCCCGGCAGAACGGTTGATTGAGCCGATGGCATCCTGATCCCGTTTCAGGATCGAGCGCGAGGGCAAGCGATTGACCGACTATAAAGTCAGCTTCAACTATCAGCAATCGTCCGGCACAGCAGCCGGGATCACGGGCTCGCCGGCTGAAAGCCCGGTGATAGAATTTCTCTGCGATCCCGCGCTTGCAGGCCGTATCCCGCCGCCGGAAAGGGCGATCCGCTTCGCGCCGGACTGGTTCAAGCGGCTCGAGCGGGAAATGGGCGTGCCGGATGCGCATGGCTTGCCGGGGCTGACCGCCAAGGCCTGCCTGCCGATGACCGACGCCTTTTCGCTCGGCTTTGTTCTGCCGCTGCCGTTCGATGTGCAGCTGCGGATTCCGGAAGACCGGGTATCGATCCAGATGGGCTGGGCGCCGGATGTGCCGTTCCAGCCGATAGAACAGCATCACCCGGCGCAGATCGGGGCACCGCAGCCGCCATTCGAAAGCGTGATGCCGCTGAAATTCATCAATCCGTGGCGGATCAAGGTGCCGCCCGGCTATTCGGTGCTGTTCACCCAGCCGCTCAGCCGGCCGGACCTGCCGTTCACCTGCTTCTCCGGCTTCGTCGATTGCGACCGGTTTGACGCGCTGGTCAATCTGCCCTTTGCCTGGACCGGGCCGACGGGGGATCATTTCCTGCCCGCCGGAACCCCGATCGCCCAATTGCTGCCGATCCGCCGCGATGCGATGGTCAAGCAAAGCGTCGCGCGCGCCTCCACCGAGGCGGAACGCGCCGAGCAGGAAGCCGCCAGCCACCGCAAATATACCGAAGAATCGACCTATGCGAAGGACTGGCGGGTGAAGAAATGAGCTAGTTGTAGCTCACCACTTCCCACTCGATCCGGTTCCAGTCGAAGAAATAGAAGCGCCGACCGGGATCGTAATCGCCATGGTTGAATGGCTCCAGCCCAGCCGCGATAACCTTTGCCTCGACCGCATCGAGATCATCGACCGTCACGCCGATATGGTTCAACGGTTCGCCCTTGTTGAACTTTGGGTCCGCCGCCTGAACGTCGGGGTTGGTGTAGAGCGCGATATAGTCGTCATCCGTCCCGATGTGGATCGTATGGCCACCCAACATTGATGGCCCCTCCCACCGGATATGCCAGCCAAACAGATCGCGCAGCAGGTCGGCGCTCTGTTGCGGGTCGCTGACCGTTATGTTGACGTGCTCCAGTTTTCCGTTGGTCATTTTTCATTACCTTTCTCCGTTGTTGATTGGTTGATCCGCCAGGGCGGGAAGCGGCGGTTGTCGCCGCCGTAAAACAGGCAGAGCGGATTGCCCGCCGGGTCGCGGAGCCGCGCTTCGCGCCAGCCCCAGTTCTGATCGATGGGCTGTGTGTCGAAGGCGATGCCGGCGGCTTGCAAATCAGCGACCTTTGCGTCGAGATCGTCGCATTCGAAATAGATCATGGTCGAAACCGCTCCGATCTGTTCCACCGCGTGGATCGAGAAGGTCTCGCCGGTCGGTGTCTCGAACCGCGCATATTGCGGCGGTGAGTCGACGATCTGGGTGAGGCCAAGCCTTTGATAAAAGGCGAGTGATTGATCATAGTCGAGGCACCCGACGGTGACCTGGTTGAGTATCATATTCTGTTTTCCTCACAATATCGGCATCATTCTATCGGAAGAACTGGAAGCATGTTTGCCGCTTTGCAGGCGGCTTTTTGAGCCCGCCAATTCTCCATGCTTGCGATTCGTACAACCTCAAGCTAAGTTGAGGTCAAGAGATTATTTCAGTGCTCCCGCGAAGGCGGGAGTCCATCTCGTGAAGAACCGTCTGGGTGTTAGGGCGGTTATAGAAAGCGGTCATAGCGACCCGTCGAGAATTCTCGAGATGGGCCCCGGCCTTCGCCGGGGAACCGGTACGGCAACCGCGTGCTCCGCACTTGATGCGGAGCTCTGGAGGTTAGGAACTGAACACCGAGAGGGCTCCGCATCAAGTGCGGAGCACAGGCAAAGGGAGACTTGAAATATGCCCGAAACCAAAGCCCTGACGATCGGCGCGCTGGCTGCGCGCACTGGCCTCTCGGTCTCCGCCATTCGCTTTTATGAGGAGAAAGGTCTGGTTGAACCCTTCCGTTCCAGCGGGGGCCAGCGGCGGTTCCTGCGTTCCGACATCAGGCGCTTAAGCTTCGTGCTGATCGCCCAGCAACTGGGGCTGAGCATCGGCGAGATCGAGCGTCAGCTCGCCAGACTGCCGCATGGCCGCACCCCGACGCAGGCTGACTGGACCCGGATCAGCAAGGCGATGCGCAAGGTGATCGAGGCAAGAATCGCGGAACTGGAACGCACCCGCGATCGGCTCGATGGCTGTATCGGCTGCGGCTGTCTCAGCCTGAAGAAATGCGCGCTTTACAATCCCGAGGATCGGGCCGGGTTGAAAGGACCGGGGCCGCAGCTGGTTTTGGGGACCTGAATTTGGCGTGCCCATTGTTGCAATATTGGACTATAGCCGGAGCTGCCGGGTCAGCATATTACCGGGAAAGGTGTCCCCATTCTGACGTTCCACAAACAGCTTCGGACATTTATTGATGGCCGGTCGTTTCCCGGCCGGGAACGCTTCGCCCGTTGGTGCGTAACCACGGTCATGAAACAGTCAAAACTGCTGGACCGGAATTGCCGGACCAAGCGCCTGGAAGAGCTAAAGGATGCAATTGCATCGATGATCGTGCAGCCCGATTTCCCGTGCGTCGGGGCGAAATCGGCTTTGGCGCGCGACAATCTCAAAGTGATCGCCGGCCACTGTCTCGACAGTGGTTGGGACGACCTGGAAATCCATCGCGAACTGCTCGGCTGGGCGAAAGAATATCGCGGATCAAGCGACGGTCTGCGCAGTCTGGCCGTGATATTTGATGGACCTCTGGATCTGTCTGAGGCCGCGTTTGAAGAATTGCTGTGGACCCGGATTCAGTCGCTGGCGGACAAGGATGCCTGGCTGGGCCAGACCTATGACAAGCGGGTCAGCGCCGACCCCAAGGATCCGCATTTTTCGCTCAGCTTTGGCGGCGAAGCCTTTTTCGTCATCGGACTGCATCCCAATGCATCCCGCCCGGCGCGCCGCTTCGCTCATCCGGTGCTGGTGTTCAATCTGCATGACCAGTTCGAACGGCTGCGGGAACATGGGACCTATGACAAGATGCGCGAAACCATCCTCGCCCGCGACAAGAAGCTGGCCGGCGATATCAACCCGATGCTGGCAAAATATGGCGAGTCCAGCGAAGCGCGCCAATATAGCGGTCGCAAGGTCGACGATGACTGGCAATGCCCGTTCCAGGATCGGCGCAGCACATGAGCAGCTTCCGCATAGCGCCGCGCTCAGGCGTCGCGTTCCGGCTGAACAAGGGCGAATATCTCGACGTCATCGATCCGGATGGTGGCCAGGTGTCCGACCTGCTTGCCTATAATGGCGAGGACGTCCGGGAAGTCCTGTCGAACGGCCGGACCTTTGATTATGAGGAGACCATCCGGCTGAGCACCGGCAATCGGCTGTGGTCGAACCGGTCGAACCCGATGCTGACGATTGTTGACGATACGGTGGGATCGCATGATTTCCTGCTGACTCCGTGCAGCGAGGATACGTTTCGGCATTTCTATCCTGACAAGCCGGTGCACCGCGGCTGTTTCGGCAATCTGGCAGCAGCGCTGGCGCCGTTTGGTGTCGAAAAGGACGCAATTCCCTGTGCATTCAATGTGTTCATGAATGTGCCGGTGGATCAGGCGACCGGAAAAATCGAAGTGCTACCGCCGACCAGCAAGTCTGGTGACCGTCTCAGGCTGCAGGCGGAGATGGATCTGGTAATCGGTCTGACTGCTTGTTCGGCTTACGCATCCAATGGCGGGACGTTCAAGCCGATCGACTATCGGGTGCTGCCGAATGGGACGGAGCATTCCCAACCACCGGTCTGAACCTGGAATCGACCGCTTGCGGTTCGCTGCGGGTTCCGAGTTCGTCGAAGCGTCTCTTTTCTGATGCAGACAGAGCCTGTGGACGGCAGGCGGTGTTCGACAGCAGCGCAGCTGGCGGGTATAGCGCAACAGGACATGACCCGCAGACTCTTTCCTCTAAGCGCGCTGTTGCTCGGTTCCCTGTTCCTGCTGATCGCTGGCGGAATCAACGGCCTGATTCTCCCGATCCGCGGATTGAGCGAGGGTTTCAGCGCCTTTTCTCTTGGTCTGCTCGGCACCGGCTGGGCCGCCGGCTATGTGCTGGGTTGCATCTACACGCCGGTTCTGGTTGCAGGCGCCGGGCATATCCGAGTGTTCAGCGTGCTGGCCGCGACGGCCGCGATCGTGATCCTGCTGTCGGCCATGTTCCCGAGCCCGTGGGTCTGGATTCCGCTGCGCGGCATTTCCGGCTTCTGCTTTGCGGGCGCGGCGATGATCGTCGAAAGCTGGCTCAACGAGGAAGTGGATTCCTCGATACGGGGCCAGGTATTCGGCACCTATACAATGATTAACCTGGCAGGGTCCACGGGCGGACAATTGCTGTTGATCGGTGCGGATGTGTCGACCGCCTGGTATTTCATGCTGGGCGCGATCTTCTATTGCCTTGCGCTGATTCCCACGGCGATCAGCACGCGGCGGGCGCCGGCGCCGCTGTTCGAAGTGAAGCTCAAGCTATTGCAGCTCTGGCAGAATTCGCCGGTTGCGGTATTTGCCGTATTGATGATCGGTATTTCCAATGGTGGGTTTGCGGCACTGGCGCCGGTCTATGCCCAGCGAATCGGCCTCGACCTGACCACTATTGTCCTGTTCAGCAGCCTGCCGATCCTGGCGGGCGCCGCCGCCCAGATCCCGGTGGGCAGGGCTTCGGACCGGTTCGACCGGCGCAAGGTGCTGGTGCTGACGGCGCTGATCGCGATCGCGGCGGGCAGCGGTTTCCTGTTCATGCAGCCGGAGACGGCCAATGCCAATCTTCTGCTTGGCGCGGCGCTGGGCGCGATGATCTACGCGATGTATCCGATCGTCGTCGCGCATGCCAATGACCATGCCAGACCGGGGGACTATATCACCACCAGCGGCGGGCTACTGCTGGTGTTCGGGATCGGTTCGATCATCGGGCCGTTTATCGGCGGCCTTGCGATCACGCTCTCCGGCCCGCTGGCGCTGTTCGTGACCATGATGGGTGCCCATCTGCTGATCCTGCTGTTCTCGATCTGGCGTATCCTGCAGCGGGAAAAACCGGACATGGCGGACAAAGGGAGCTTTCAGAATATCCCTCAGGCGCGCAATTCGACTCCGGAAACCGGGGTGCTGGCTGGCGGGCAGGACCGGAAGTAGGGGGCTGTGGTCGTAGGGAGCGGTTAAGACCATTAGTCCCGAGACTGTCCAAGGGCGTTTTTCCGCAAAAGGCCATCCGCACCTTTAGAGGCGAGGCGGGATTCGACAGGCTCACCCCTAACGAGAAAAGGGCAATTCCCATAATACCGTTAGTCCTGAGCCTGTCGAAGGGCGTTTCGCGTATAAAAGCGGACTGCACCTTCAGCCGATGGTCGGGGTTCGACAAGCTCACCACTAACGGATGTTGGGTTCGGAAAGCCGATCCTGGTGATTGATAGAAGCGGTCAATTGCGGTCTTCCGTTAGTCCTGAGCTTGTCGAAGGACGTTTCAAGGCTAAAACGCAAATATGGCCTTCTTCACCTACATTCTGAAATGCTCGGATGGGAGTTTTTACACCGGCCATAGCGACAATCTGGAACAACGCATTGCACAGCATCAGAGTGGTTTCTTCAAAGGCTATACGTACAAGAGATGACCGGTGGAACTGGCTTGGTCAGAGAATTTTCCCACTCGTTATGAAGCGCTTGAAGCGGAGAAGCGGATCAAGGGGTGGACCCGGGCCAAGAAGCAGGCGTTGATTGACGGCAACTGGGATTTGCTGTGTGAGTTGGCTAGGAACTATGGTGATCGCGGATAGGCGGGGCTCGACAAGCTCACCCGTAACGGGAAAAGGGCACGATATTCGGTACCGTTATCCCTGAGCTTGTCGAAGGGCGCCTATCGTTTAGAAGCAGGCTGCACCTTTAGACGAGAAGCGGGGTTCGACATGCTCACCCCTAACGGGATACGGCTAAACCTGGATAATACCGTTAGCCCTGAGCCTGTCGAAGGGCGTTTGTCGGCTCATCACTCCGCCGCCAGCAACTCTTCCGCCGCATCCAGATCGACCGACACCAGCTGCGAAATCCCGCGCTCGACCATGGTTACGCCGAACAGCCGGTGCATCCGGCTCATGGTCACGGCATTATGGGTGACGATCAGATAGCGGGTGCTGGTTTCTGCGACCATCTTGTCGAGCAGGTCGCAGAAACGCTCGATATTGGCGTCGTCGAGCGGGGCGTCGACCTCGTCGAGGACACAGATCGGGGCCGGATTAGTGAGGAACAGGCCGAAGATGAGGGCCACGGCGGTTAAAGCCTGTTCGCCGCCCGACAGCAATGTCAGCGAGGTCAGCTTTTTGCCGGGTGGCTGGGCCATGATTTCCAGCCCGGCTTCCAGCGGATCGTCGCTGTTGATCATTTCCAGATGCGCCTTGCCACCATCGAACAGGGTCGCGAACAGCCGCTGGAAATGCTTGTCGACTTCCTCGAACGCCGCAAGCAGTCGCTGGCGGCCTTCGCGGTTGAGGCTGCCGATCGAGCCGCGCAATTGATGGATCGCCTCGTTCAGCTCTTCGCTTTCCCTGGTCGATTTTTCCCATTCGGTTTCGAGTTCGGCGAGCTCGTCAGCGGCGACCAGATTGACCGGTCCAATCCGCTCGCGGCTGAGCGACAGGCGTTCCAGTTCCGCTGACTCCAGCGAGGCGTCACCGACCGTATTTTCGTCAAATTCTAGTTTTTTCGGCAGCACCGGCGCCGGGCATTCGAATTTCTCGGCCGAAATCCGGCCCATTTCCATCCGCCGCAAATCCTGATTTTCGGCGCGCGCCTTGGCCCCGGCGCGCGTTTCGCGGGCCTGGCTTAGCATTTCGCTGGCTTGCGCCAGCCGGTCTTCATGGTCGCGCTGGGCCAGTTCGGCGGTCTGCAGCTCTGCGTCTTTCTCGGTCACCCTGGCGTTGAGCGCGTCCTGCTGCTCCGCCAGTCTGGTGACTTCCACCTCAATCACTCGCGGACGGTCAGCCAGATTTTCGACCTCGGCCTCGATCAGCGCGCCGCGCTTGGCCATTTCCTTCATTCGCGCCTCGGCCTCGCCGGAGCGATCCTGCCACGAACGGATCTGCGCGCTGGCGACGGCTTTCTGTTCCTTCACCTGCGCCAGCTTCTGATCGATTGCGGAT
>TARA_R110000868_G_scaffold33862_2_pt1 | contig 9998 bp, 7 predicted proteins | sample TARA_R110000868 | Tara Oceans TARA_R110000868 (sample SAMEA4397489) | marine metagenome | biome: Polar Biome; feature: [SRF] surface water layer (ENVO:00010504); material: water (ENVO:00002006), including particulate matter (ENVO:01000060) such as... | depth 5 m | reverse complement strand
AAGAAAGTTGCAGCTAAAGTAAAACCGTATAGGAAGAAAACATGAGAAATCTTACAGATAAACAACAGTTATTCCTTGACGTACTATTTGAGGAAGCTAAAGGAGATGCAGCACAAGCACGTAAGCTTGCTGGATATGCTGAAACAGTATCAACCTCTTCTGTTGTGAACTCTCTTCAAGATGAAATCTCAGAACGAACTAAAAAGTTTATTTCTACCACTGCTACTAAAGCTGCATTTTCTATGAAACAAATTATGGATAGTCCAACTGATTTAGGTAATAAAGAAAAAATGGCAGCAGCAAAAGATATACTTGACAGAGGGGGATTTAAACCCTCTGATAAAGTAGAAGTAGCAACAAGTAACCCTTTGTTTATTCTCCCACCTAAAAATGACTAGCATTAATAAAGTATGGAAGTTACCTGTACCTAAAGAAGGGGAAGTTTTTGAATGGAGATCTGTAGTTAGGGTAGGAAGACAAGTACCTTTTGGCTATAGACAAGACCCCAATGACTGTGATATATTGCTGCCAATAGATAAAGAACTGAACATGCTTGAAGAAGCTAAAAAGTATTTAAAGCAGTACAGTTACAGAGATGTTTCAGCTTGGTTAAGTGAACAATCTAATCGTTACATCTCTCATGTTGGATTAATGAAAAGAGTTAAAATTGAACGAAAACGTCAGAGAGAAGCTTCAAACCAACGTCACCTTGCTGAAAAATACAAAGAAGCCCTCCAAAAAGCGCAGAAACTTGAAGAAGAAAGACTTGGAGGAAAAGACCTCAAGTCCGTTACCGCAGATTAAAGTTGAAGAGTTACTTGAAAATGATATTATCTTTAAACCTAATCCCGGTCCACAAACAGAATTTCTTGCTTCTACAGAGCAAGAGGTTTTATATGGGGGTAGTGCTGGCGGTGGGAAAAGTTACAGTTTGGTTGCCGACCCTGTAAGATACTTTAATAGTCCTTACGCAAGTATGTTATTAGTTAGGCGTAGTACAGAAGAGCTTAGAGAACTTATTTCAGTCTCAAAACAATTATACCCTAAAGCGGTGCCGGGAATTAAGTTTATGGAAAGAGATAAGACTTGGGTAGCACCTAGCGGTGCAACACTTTGGATGTCTTATCTTGATCGTGATGATGATGTTATGCGTTACCAAGGTCAGGCTTTTAACTGGATTGGTTTTGACGAACTTACACAATGGCCTAGTTCTTATCCTTGGGATTATATGAGGAGTCGATTACGTACTACAAAAGCTAGTGGCCTTCCTTTGTACATGAGAGCAACAAGTAACCCCGGGGGGCCGGGACATCAATGGGTTAAAAAAACTTTTGTTGATCCAGAGGTACATAATAAATCTTTTTGGGCTACAGATACAGATACAGGCAAAGCTATTTGTTGGCCTAAAGGACATAGCAGAGAAGGTGAGCCTTTATTTAAACGTAGGTTTATCCCTGCCACTTTGTTTGACAACCCTTATCTAGCTGAAGATGGTATGTATGAAGCTAATCTTTTGTCGTTGCCTGAGACACAACGTAAACGTTTACTTGAAGGTAACTGGGATGTTAATGAAGGTGCAGCTTTCCCAGAGTGGAACAGAAACATACATGTAATTGAACCTTTTGATATACCTAACAACTGGGCTAAGTTTAGAGCTTGTGACTATGGTTACGGTTCACACACTGGAGTTGTTTGGATTGCTGTTAGTCCTTCAGAGCAATTAATTATTTATAGAGAATTGTACGTAAGTAAAGTTATTGCTACTGATCTTGCTGATATGATTTTAGAAACAGAAAAAGAAGAAAAGATTAGGTACGGAGTATTAGACTCCTCTCTGTGGCATAAACGTGGGGATACAGGGCCAAGTCTAGCAGAACAAATGATTATAAGGGGATGCAGGTGGCGACCTGCAGATAGATCAAAAGGTTCTCGTGTGTCAGGTAAGAATGAATTACACCGTAGGCTTCAGGTAGATGAGTTCACAGAAGAACCTAGAATAGTATTTTTTAATACCTGTGTTAATACTGTTAATCAACTACCTTCATTGCCTTTAGATAAAAATAATCCAGAAGACGTAGACACTCACGCAGAGGATCACCTTTATGATGCATTACGTTACGGAATAATGACAAGACCAAGAAGTAGTTTATTTGACTATGACCCAGCTAACAACGTAGGCTTTCAAGCTAGTGATCCAACTTTCGGCTATTAAGGAAACAAAATGGAAGAAGAAGATATTTTCGACAGCAACCTAACAATGGACTCAGAAGAGTCTAATGCTTTAGATGACATAGAAGAGAATGATCAAATTGATGAGCTTTCTGGAAATATTGTATCTCTAGTTAAAGGACGTTACAGTAAAGCATCTGTAGCAAGAGAGGTAGAAGAAAGACGTTGGATTCAAGCCTACAGAAATTATAGAGGTTTGTATGGACCGGACGTACAGTTTACAGACACAGAGAAATCTCGTATCTTTGTAAAAGTAACTAAGACAAAAGTATTAGCTGCTTATGGACAGATTACAGAAGTATTATTTGGCAATGCTAAGTTTCCTATTACAGTAGATCCTACAACTTTACCTGAAGGTGTAGTAGACACAGTACACTTTGAAACTAATCCTGAAATTCAAAAAGCAACTGAAGCTGGTAAAATAAAACTACTTCCGGGAGAAACTAGGACGAGTTTAAACAAACGCCTAGCATCTCTAAAAGAAACTCTTTCACCTGTAGAAGATATGTTAAAAGAAGGTCCGGGTGCTTTACCCACACAACCAACTTTTCATCCTGCTATGGTTGCTGCTAAAAAGATGGAGAAGCAAATACATGACCAGCTAGAAGAATCAAACGCAAATAAACAATTACGTATTGCTGCTTTTGAATGCTCTTTATTTGGTACTGGTATTATGAAAGGTCCATTTGCTGTAGACAAAGAGTATCCTAATTGGAATGAAGAAGGTGAATACAAACCTACTATAAAAACTATACCTCAAACATCTTCTGTATCTATTTGGGATTTTTATCCTGACCCTGATGCAGCCAACATGGATGATGCTGAGTATGTTGTTGAACGCCACAAGATGTCCCGCAGTCAAATCAGAGGTCTTAAGAACCGTCCTTTCTTTAGGCGTAACTCTATTGACCTAGCTATAGAAGTAGGAGAGTCCTACGTTAAGGAGTGGTGGGAACAAGCTATGGAGGATGACTCTCAAGAGTCAAAGGCAGAACGTTTTGAAGTCTTAGAGTTCTGGGGTCATGTGGACACAGAGGTTTTAAAAGACCATGAAGTAGATATCCCAAAAGAACTAGCTGATACAGATCAAGTAAATGTAAACATTTGGGTTTGTAATGGGCAGGTACTACGTTTAGTTATGAATCCTTTTACCCCTTCTATTATCCCTTACTATGCAGTACCTTTTGAAGTAAGTCCTTACAGCCTATTTGGTATTGGTATTGCTGAGAACATGGATGATACTCAAACTCTTATGAATGGGTTTATGCGTATGGCAGTAGATAATGCTGCTTTATCAGGTAATCTACTTATTGAAGTGGATGAATCTAATTTAGTACCGGGTCAAGACCTTTCTGTATATCCGGGCAAAGTCTTTCGTAGGCAGGGTGGTGCACCCGGACAAGCAATCTTTGGCACTTCATTCCCTAACGTTTCTAATGAAAACATGCAGATGTTTGATAAGGCCAGAGTACTAGCTGATGAATCCACAGGGTTCCCTAGCTTTGCTCATGGGCAGACAGGAGTATCAGGTGTCGGACGTACAGCTTCTGGTATTAGTATGCTTATGTCTGCTGCTAATGGTTCTATACGAAACGTAGTTAAGAACGTTGATGACTATCTATTAGGTCCATTGGCTAAATCTTTCTATAGCTTTAACATGCAGTTTAATTACAACCCTGAGATTAAGGGTGACTTAGAAATTAAAGCCCGTGGTACTGAAAGTCTTATGGCTAATGAAGTACGTAGTCAACGGCTTATGCAATTCTTAGGTGTTGTACAAAACCCTGTGTTAGCTCCCTTTGCTAAGATGGATTATATTATTCGTGAGATTGCTAAGTCTATGGACCTTGATCCAGATAAACTTACTAACTCTATGGGTGATGCAGCAATACAAGCTGAGATTCTTAAGAAGTTTAAAGAAGAGAATCCACCCCCAGCTCCACCACCACAGGCAGGTCCACCACCCTCTCCAGCAGCAGGAGGCCCACAGAAGCCACCAGCAGGCGCACAAGCGCAAGATACCCAAGGCAGCGGTGGGGGTACCATAGGTACAGGCACAGCCCCTCAGCCGGGAGAACAGGGCTTCTCAGGTAACACTGGTGCAGGTCCGGTACAATGAGCTTAAAGTTGCTGGTAAATAACCCAGAAGCATGGAAAGCTTTTGAGGCAGAAATAGATGTACGTATCCAAGCCAGTTACAAACAGTTTGCTCAATCGGATGAGCAACATGTAATGTATAGGATACAAGGTCAGATATATGCCTTGCAAGCTTTGAAGCAACTTAGATTAAAGGTTAATGCTAATGGGTGACTATAAAGAAAAAGTTGGAGAACCAACAGGAGAAATGTCTACAGTAGGCAGACCTATTTATAAAACTCCTGAAGGAAAAATGGTTTCTGAACAATCTACTACTTTTAAATACAAAGATAAATGGATAAATATTCCAACTATACATAATGGCTACTCTTATAATGATGATGAGTTACGCCTTATGCTAGACCATGATTTATTAAAGCCTACAAGCACACATAAAAATATAAAAGCTGCAGAAAAAGCAGCAGAAGCTCATAGCAATACTTTAAGTAATTTTGCCCAAGGAGGACTTACAGGTCACCCCAGTGCAATGACAGCAGATCAGTATTATGATGCTGAAGCTAAAAGAGGTGTAAACACTCAAACAGAAGAAGCATTAGGGTTAAGCTCAGTACCTTTTTCTGAAAGACCTATAGATGCTGATGAGTCTGATCGTATTGTAGGAGAAGATGAAGCAGGTAATCTTGTTAGAGAAACTATTTTAGGTAATAGGTATCTTGTATCTCTTAATTCTGATCAACGTACTGCAAGGACAAAGATTGAAGAAGATGTTATACCTGCAGTAAAAAAGTTTGCAGATAACCCAAGACTACCTACTAAAGATGAAGTAGTTGGTGCAGGTACAGCTATAGTAAAAGGTGCAGTAGAGACAGCAAGTATCCCCGGAGATTTACTTACAGGTAAACGTAGCCCTACTGATGTACAGATGGGTGATGTCTTTGAATTAACTGGTGGTAGTAGTGCTATAGGTGCAACTCAAAGACTTCCTGAAAATGCTGTGGGTAGCATGGTAGGCGCAAGAACAAAAAAGAAATCTGAAGTTAGCCCATTATTTAAAACAATAGATTCTAATCGTCCAGATAATATTCCAAACCCTTTATATCAAAATAAATTTAACCCTAATTCTGGAAATAAAAATCCTTTTTATAGTTCTGTCTATACTGCACTAGAAAATCTTCCTGTAGGTAAAAATGGCATAAAAGGTAATGTAGCTATTAAATACCTTAAAAAGAATGCACCAAATATAAATATGACAGAGTTATATTGGTCAGGTATGTTAGATAATGCACCTATGCGTGGTATAGAAGACTTTTTAACTGGGTTAAAAGGTGGTCAAAAAGGTATTGATCCTAACAAAGTATATAGTAAAAATGAACTCCTATATATGGCAGATGCATCTGTACCTCAGATTACAGTAAAAAGGTTATCTTCAAAAGACAATGATAATTCTCCATCGTGGCAAAGTACGCAAAGGATATCAAAAAGAACTAATGTCCTACAACCGGTCATTGGGCTGACAGCTCGCCCACCTCAAACACGTGTAGTTACATTTGAGGGAGAAGATAATAGAATTGATTCTGAATATGTTGAGTTACTTATTATTAATCAAAACTCTAGGGGTCATAAATATCGTTCGGCAGATTCACACTATCGTCTTGAAGATAAAAACAGTTCTCTTCTTGCTCATGTCAGAGGATCTTATGTCCCTGTATTAAAAGAAATGGGTGACCCCAATGACTTATTAAGTAATATGGCATCATTTGGTAGAAAACCAACACCTATAAATGTATTTGTAATAGAAGAACTTCAAAGTGATGCGGCTCAAAAAGAAAGACCTGCATCAAAACAAACATCTAAAGAAGTTGTAGATGCAGGAACTAATCCATCAGTTGATTTTGAGGAAGAACTAACAAATAGCATAACAGATTTTGTAAATTCTTTTGGTAATAATTTACCTCTTACTCCTAAATTTAACAGGATGTTTAATGTTGACCCTAATAGTTCTAATGCCGATCAAAGATCTGCAGAAAAAACAGGTTTTAAAGAACTATCTAGGGTTCTTACAGATGCAAAAAACAAACTTGAAGGGGGTACGTTAAGAGATAGGTATGAAGTTGCAGAACGACTTTCGGATGAACTAACTCTTTTAGGTGGAGATATGGCCCCTAGTGCAATATTAAGACGCACAACAGATGGTGATAATCCTGAAGAATATATACAAGAAATACAAATGAATATTATTGGTGATATTCTTTTTAGTAAAAAAGTAGTAAGGGATCAAGATCTACGTACCACTATGTTTTCTGATATTATTTACCCTACTTTAAAGGTAGATAAGCAAGCGCCTACAGACCTCACTCCTGCAGGATTAAGTGATACTATTAGAGCAAGTCTATTAGCTGTAATAAGAGATGCAAAACAAAACAAAAGCCATACAATAGTTGTTCCACCTTTAGAAGACATAATGAGGTCTCATTCTCTTGAAGAAGGTCCAGCAAAACAAACATATCAATATTCTTTAACAAAAGTTTTAAGATCTTTAGAGTCAGAAACAAATGGAAAAATTAGTTTTAAAACTGGTAAAGTAGAAGGACTAGAGTTTGGATCAAAAAAAAATTATCTAGTAATTAATTTTAATCCTAGTATAGTTAATGATACTAAGCAAGCAAGATTTGCCGAAGGAGGCTCAGTAAGTGCTATGAATAACCAAACAGAAATGATGCTAGAAGAAGGTGGTATTGCGGATGATGGTATGAACCGTGATCCTGTATCAGGCAATCAAATTCCTCCCGGCTCAATGGCTAAAGAAGTAAGAGATGATGTACCAGCAAATTTATCTGAAGGTGAGTATGTTGTACCTGCTGATGTTGTTCGTTTCTTTGGTGTAAAATATTTTGAAGATTTACGTGTGCAAGCAAAGCAAGGCTTGCAACAGATGGATAAAGATGGTAGGATAGGTGGTGAACCAACAACAGGTGCACCTCCTTCTGGTGGTGGAGAGATTTCTGAAGAAGAGTTGATGCTAATCCTAAAAGAAGAATTAGGTAAAGAAGCACCTCAAGGTCAACCTAGTCCACAACCTAAACCACAACCTAAACCTATTGGTATGATGAATAAAGGTGGGTATGCAAGTACCTCTATGGCATCTTACCGAAAGAACTTTAATGCTGGTGGTGTAGTAAATGCTGCAGAAGGTGTTGATGTAAATCCTAAGTATGTGCCTTCAAATAGATATGGAGAATCTAATGTAGGTACAGGTAGTGGTATGACTTCCGTTCCTTATGAGAATGACTCTGGGGATGTGATGTATTTTACTTTTATTAATGGTAGATTGTATCCTAGAGGTATTACAATACCAACAGGTTTTAGACCTATGTCAGGGTATGAAGACCTTGTACCTGCAAGTCAACAAGTTGGTCCTGTAACTCCAACAACAACAGAACCTACACCTGAAGTAAATAAAGACAGTGATCCAGAACCTGAATCAACCGAAGATTCTTCTAAATGGTTTGAAAAAAATATTGAACTTTTTGAAGACCCTAAAAGTTTTATAGCAAAACAACTAGCTCGGGGTGGTTATAAAGAAGAAGCAGGTCTTCTTTCACTTTTTTCTTCTGGTTTAGGTCTGGTTTCTGCTGCTGGTAATAAACTTAATGACCTTGGAGGAATAGCTCAAGCTAGAGCAGGTTTTGAAATAGGTAAAGCTAATGGATCTATTGATCCAGAAAGTGAATATTCAAAAAATATGGAAACACAACTTGATGCTCTTGGAGGAAAATTTGTTGCTAGTGGTAACGGTTTATTAAATATTTATGCAAAATCTTTAGGTTTTAAAAATTGGGAAGATTCTCAAACAGACAACAAAAAATATTTAACTAAGGTCCAAATTAATCGTAGGGCAGCAGAAGACTATAAGTTTGATAGGATGACACCTGAGCAAATTAAAGCTGCAAGAGATAAAAATCAACCTGAAGCAAAAAAAGATGGAACAAGTAGTTATATTGACGTTTCTATGGCCCAACAAGAAGGGGATAGTGATGAAGACTATAACAAAGCAGTTCAAGCTTCTAGGGATAGAGCTGCAGCTGATAGGGCCACTACAAGAAGTGTGTATGACAATAATGACATTGATACTAGTACTGCGGCTGGTATTCAAGACTTTAAAGAAAAAACTATAGAGGCAGGTGGTACTTGGAATACAGGTGGTAGAGCTAAAGGCGGCTTAATAACTAAACGAAAAAAGAAAAAGAAGAAGTAACAATAAGGCTACTCAGCTACGGCTGACCCCAACATAAAAGGAAACAATATGCCTGAACTACAAACAGTGGAAGCCCCAAAGATTGCAGGTTTCGTAAACTCTAATCATAATAATCGTAATCGTAAACGTATTGAAGAAGATGAAAAAGAAATTGAAAATCTAATCAGTGGTGAAGAAAAAGAAGAAGAAGAAGTTAAAGCTTCTGAAGAAGATAGTGAAGAACCTACAAGTCGTGAAGAAAAATCTTTTAAGAAACGTTACGGTGATCTAAGGCGACACATGGGAGAAAAAGAAGCTGAGTGGAAAGGTAAGTTTGAAGCTCTTGAGAAACGTGTTAGTGGAGAGTCAGTAGTCTTACCTAAGTCAGATCAAGACATTGAAGCATGGGCAAAAAAGTTTCCTGATGTAGCTGGTATTGTAGAAACCATTGCAACTAAAAAAGCAAAAGAAATGTTTAGTAGGGCTGAGAGTCGGTTTGAAGAACTTGATGCTAAAGAAGCAGAGATGTCTAGGGTTTCTGCAGAAAGCACAATCCGTGAAGCACACTCAGACTTTGATAAACTAAAAGAGTCTGACGAGTTTCATGATTGGGTAGATGCCCAACCACAATGGGCGCAAGATGCTCTATACGAAAACTCTGATGATCCAGATTCAGTAATTAGAATTATTGATCTGTATAAAATAGATAACAATTTAACTAAGAGTGACTACTCAGCAAAACGTAAAGCTGCTGCTTCTGCTATTAAAAAGGGTAAGAAGACTCAAGTAGACGCAAATAATGCAGGGGATTCTTTTAAAGAGTCTGATATTGCTAAGATGTCTGCAGCAGACTATGAGAAACAAGAGGAAGCAATCACTGCTTCTATCAGGAGTGGTAAATTTATTTATGATTTATCTGGCTCTGCACGATAATATACTATTGACAAATACTAATTTAGTAGTATAACTAGGGGTTAGTAATAAGAAGCCACCACTAAGGTCTACCTTCTCTACTAACCCTCTCACTAAAGCTTAAACAAAAGAATAAGACTACCTGTAATAGTGTAGGCCCGTATTAAAGTTAGTTGGCAAACCAACATTAATATGCACCCTGTAACAACAGCCTCTTTAAATAATGTTTAGCTCATTAAGCCTAAACTTTATAGGAGGAACTATTATGGCTTTTGCATCCGCATCAGGTTATGGGAATTTACCAAACGGTAATTTTAGCCCAGTAATCTATTCAAAAAAAGTACAACTTGCTTTCCGCAAGAGTACTGTTTGTGGTGATATCACAAACTCTGACTACATGGGCGAGATTTCATCTCAGGGTGATACCGTTCAAATTATTAAAGAACCAGAAATTTCTGTTAGCTCATACAGCCGTGGCACAAATGTCACAGCTCAAGATTTAGATGACGAAGATTTCTCATTAGTT
>TARA_R110000868_G_scaffold79604_31_pt1 | contig 9999 bp, 12 predicted proteins | sample TARA_R110000868 | Tara Oceans TARA_R110000868 (sample SAMEA4397489) | marine metagenome | biome: Polar Biome; feature: [SRF] surface water layer (ENVO:00010504); material: water (ENVO:00002006), including particulate matter (ENVO:01000060) such as... | depth 5 m | reverse complement strand
CCCGCGGCGTCGAGTCCTTGCGCGAGACGCGGGAACGAGGGTCGGTCGAGTTCTTCGGGGAGTGGGTAGGGCGTTCGATTGTAGTTCTCCTGCACACGCGAGCCAAAGAGGGAAAAGTTGCTAACCGTGCGGGACAGACGCGCGGCAATCCCCGCGAGTTGGGTCTTGCGCTGCGACAACTGCGTCTGCTGCACCAACGAGTCGGCGATCGTCTGACCCGGCTTCAGTGCCGAGAACTGCGCCATGTCGGACGCGGAAAAGAACTTCCCTTCGGCGGGCGCATCGATGCGGAACACTTCGGTGTCTCGTGTTGTCGTCATGCCCGACACAAGATCCGAGGTCGCGGCATCGAAATTATTCACTGTGTTGCTCATCGCCCCCGAGAGGGACGCAAGCGTCGTCTTTGCAGCGAGCGCCGCTTTCATCCCCGCGAAGATAGAACTGGGCATCGACGCCGCCTTGACAATCGCGCCGAATCCCTTGCCCGTTTTGACACCAGCGGGCGAGGAGACAACGCGAGCCGTGGGTTGCGCGGGTGCGAGAACCAATTCTGCGGCTGTCCGCATGTCGCGGAACCCGTATTTCTGTGTACTCATAGGTTACGTCTGCTTAATCGCAGGCAGCACACCGAGAATGATGGGCTGTTGCGCGAGCTTGGCGTCGAGGAAGAATCCGATCACCCAATCCCCGACACGATAGTTGGGGGTCGTCGTCGATTGTGTCACGGGCAGCAACGGGACGGCCCACGGGAGGTCATCGGTAGACAAGGTGTCCGTATTCTTGTCGTGGTAGTTGAAGATGCGGACCTTACACCGTCCCACACGGAGCGGGTCAATCATGTTCTCCACCACCCCGATAAACCAGACGAATCCATCTTGACCCATCACAAACGAAAGCGGTTCCATTAGCTTGCCTCACTGTCTACATCGTTACTGTCCTCGGTATACCCCACCATTGGAGCACCTAATGAATCGCGGCACGCCTCGATGTGCATTCGATACTCCATCACGCCCAACGAGACTTGCGTGAGGTTGTGTCGCACTCGCGTGACAAGATGCCGACCGCTCTGATACGGGGTTGGTCCCGTGGGACTACTCTCCGCCGCCACCGCAGACGCGTCTTGAATAGCTCGCGACGATGGGTACACCAGATTGATAATAGACCCCGCACGGAGGTCAGCGCGACCCGGCACGTCGAGGACCGTCCGTATATGCTGAAGTTCTTTCAACTGACGATTCCGCAACGCCACAGACTCATGGAGTCGCAACGGGGACGTATTTTCGCCCACGCTCTGCGCGTAACTGGAGTTCGCGAGATGCACGTTCGTCGGAATCACCATGCACCGCACGTTGCGGTTGATACTCTGGTCGTAGTTCTTGGGATAGACGGGGAATTCCGCTAGATGTGTCGTCTGCGGGAACGTCTCGGTGTAGCGGGAATCCTTCTCGTTCCACTTCCGTGCGAGCGGGTCCAGATAGAGCATTCGGGTTCGTAGCATACCGCCGGCAATATCCGCGAGGACATCGAAGACCTGCTCCTGATGCAGTCCAATGATGCTATTGAACGCGAGTTGACCGGGGATGGTGGGCGCGCCCGTGAGCTTGTTCGCATTCACTTCATAGGTGAGCAGGTCCGCATCCCGCTCCGTTTTCTTCTTGGCGTCCTTGATGAGCTTACTCACGCTCTCGAAATGGAATCCCTCCAGCGTTTCGTAGAACAGGAAGTTGCTCTCGTACGGGGCATCCTTCGTGAGCGCCATGGTCGCCAGCAGATTGATCGCTTGCAGCGGCGTGTAGTTGGGGATCACCACGTCGATCTTCCCCGCCGTGTCTTCAAGGAATTTCGGGAGCACCCGTGTTTGGTCGGCTTGAAGGTAGTCCACCAGAATGCCGAGTGCAGCGTCCAGACACGTTACCCCGTGAATGCGTTTCGTCATGCGGGACGACACACTCCGCATGAATTCGGGTGTCACAAGGTCAATGGTATAGGTGCGCTCTTCGTTCTTCGGATAGGTCTGGTCCCCGATACGCTGGATGCGGAAGAGACGACGGAAGATATGTTCGTCTCGGTCAATGGTAATCGAAAACTCGATGAGAATCGACTCGCCGCCCACCAACGGAAAGTATTCCGAGAACCCCTGCGTCTCGCGAATCTTCAACGACCCCGAAAGGGTGTTTTGAAACACACTCTCATAGATGTCGAGCGACATCACACTCCCAGAGATATCGATGCCAGAGGTTCGAATCTTCGACTGTTGCGCCACCGGTGCGCGGAGATGTAGCGTCGGCGAGAAGACACTACACCGACGAAACTTGACTTGCCGCGGGGACATGATGCGCTGTGACATAGATTATCTGCGGAACAGGGTTTTAACGGCGCGGTCGAGTCCCGGCAGGAACTGTGGTGAAATCACCTTGATAGACCGCTTGTTCTCGTTCTCGATGGTTTCGTGTTCAAGGGGCGTGCGAAGCTCCCCTTGATCTTCGGGAAGGAGGTCCGCGTAGGTGAGTGCATCGACTTCTATGCCGTCCGTGCGGAAGTAGCGTAGGTCACCTTCGTTCGCGGCTTGAATAGACCCGTATTTGGCGATGATATACGACTCGAACTCGGCGTAGGAGAGGGGCCAGTCATACAGGCTCATGATATTATTGACGAGCAGCACCACCCATGTGTACTTAGGGTCACCATAAATCTCCGCGGCTACGGTGTCTGGTCGCGCACCGTCTGCGATCACGTAGTCATGCATCGCAGACGCATACTGCCGCAGTCGTTCGGTCAGGACCGCTCGTTGCGAGATGTCCACAATCTGCCGCGTGGTGACGGTATCCCCCTCCGTAAACACGAACGGAATGACCGATTGGTGTTGGAAGAAATTCATTATTCGTTCCCCAGTATCTTGTCAACAGCACCCGTCACGACCGAGAGCGCGTTATCATATTGTGTGTCCCACAACTGCTGCCCCAATGTTCGTAGGTTGGCGGTACGCGAACCAATATCGGAACCGGCTCTGGGGTCGTTTTTCCCACGGTAGCTGTCGGGTTTCTGGTTCTGTGTGCCGCGCCAGATTACCGTCTGTTTGTCGCGACCTTGTAGACGCGTTTCCTTGAAGCCAAGCGACAACGTGGTCGAAGCGGGGAAATACTCATTCCCCCCGTAGCTATCAACGAATGCCACGCGATTCCCCGAGGCGTGGTCAATACGGATGTCCGTTAGGACCGACCGCTCAAACGAGTTGAGGTGATGGGCACTCCCGCTGACCTGCGAGAACATGCTAATCTCAAATTCGTAGGGATACCCAATGAAGAACGAATCGTTTGGTGCGTTGGGGACTCCGGCGGCATTCACGGAATCGTCTCCGAATGACGGGAGCATATAGTACTGGAAAATATTGAGAATGGCGTCAATAGCCCACGCTTCCTGAATCGTTCTTGGTATCAAGGTAAACGTAAATTGATGGGTGCGATATTCGACGGATTTGAAGAAGAGATCCGTGCGGGGGTTGATGACACCCCCGATGACTTGTTGCACCATGTTATCACCACCACCGCCGGCAAGGGCGTCGCCGATCGCGACCGCCGTGTTATATGCCATAACGGGTCCGAGAGCGCCAACAACATCAGTGATCGCACCGGTGCTCAGTTTCTCCAACCAATTTTCTTTGTTCAAACCTGTCGCAATCGGACCCGGTTCATTCCCCGCCTGAACGGCAGCAGCAATAGCCGCACCGGCAACGGCACCAACGTTACCTTCCTCCCACCCCACAGACATCTCTGAAGTGAGCGCGTTCGGGGGCAAGTAGAGTTGCACCGCTTTCAGTGTGCGGTCGAGATTGGTTCCTTCTTCTCCAACGACACTGTTGCGACCGATATGACGACCCGACTTGACCTCAAACATCATCCACTTTTCGTACGGGGGACTCCCCAAGTCTGCGGGATACTTGACGACCACGGGGTTATCTGACGCTGCACCGCCGGCCGAAATAAACGGCACTTGGGGTTTGAGGGATAGAGTCATACCGATATTTAGCATACCTCTCGAAACGGTCCCTAAATACGTCGAATGGCATACCAAGGTCTCTTTCGACCCGTGCGTCCCACCAAGTATATCGGGGACGCGAATAACATCGTGTATCGGTCCAGTTGGGAACGCCATTTCTTTACGTACTGCGACACCAATCCCGGTGTCCTCCGTTGGGCGTCCGAGGAATTCTCAATCCCCTACATCTCCCCGCTGGACTCGCAACTCCACCGTTATTTCCCCGATGTCTGGATGGAAGTGCAGTCCGCCGAAGGGAAAAAGGGATACCTCGTCGAAATCAAGCCCAAGAACCAGTCGGAACTGCGCGAGACAACGCGGCGCACCAAGAAGTATCTGCGGGAAGCGATGACGGTCGCGGTCAACCATGCCAAATGGGATGCCGCCAAGCTGTTCTGTAAGGAGCGCGACTGGGAGTTTATCGTGTTGACCGAGGACCAACTCTTCAACGGAGCACCGCGTTATGCCCGCCGTTAATATCTTCGACACGCTGCGGGCCCGCGTCGAAGCCTCGGACGGCATTCCGCCACAGCAGCGCCGCGCCATTAACTGGTTCCGCAATTATCACTCCGAGCTGACGAACTGGCAGTCTACCAATGCTCGACAGACGTTCCAGCAGGTGTCCAACAACAATTTCGCAAAGCGGCTGGTCCCACCTCGACTGTCGTTTCCGGGGTATCTCTACTTCTTCATGTACAAGCCGCTGGCAGCCGAAACGTTGCCCGTCTATGACCGATTCCCACTCGTGCTCGTCCTTGAGAGATTCGACAACGGGTTCTTGGGATTGAATCTCCACTACCTGCCGTATCGGTCCCGTGCGATTTTCTTCGATGCGCTCTACAGTTCACGATTCATTGCCTCCAAAGACCCCTTACGCGCCCGTATCAACGTGTCGTATAAGATCCTCAAGTCCGTGGCTAAATACAGAGCCTTCAATCCGTGCATCCATCGATATCATCATAAGGGTGTGAAGACCCCGCTCCTGCAAGTCGGTGAGACAGAATGGGATCTGGCGCTATTTCTCCCCGTTGAACGGTTTGCGAAAATGCAACGCAGCGATGTCTGGAACCGTTCGCTTCGGTCGCTCGACGACGATATCGCGTCGGATGACAGCGAGGAATTTGAGTAACCCTATGTCCTACTTTCAAATCGACCGCTTCATGTCGGAATTCCAAGACGGATTCCAGCGAATCAATCAGTTTCGCTGCATGATCAACGTGTCTGCGGTCGCGGGTGGCGCACTCACACGCGCGTACCCCCGCGCGGCGAGTTGGTTGGCACAGGGGATCTTGTGCGAGGGTACGCGTACACCGAGTCGCAGTTTTGAAACGGTGGCGCTGGAAATGTACGGGTATCAAGAGAAGTTCCCCGTGTTCACCACCTACACGGACCTTGAATGCTCGTTCCTGATGCCGCTGGCACCGGGAACCGATGGCGTCACCAATGAAGTCTCGCAACTCCTCAACGAATGGCAGAACCTGATTCAGCGTCGGCACACGTCGGGGTCTGGTGCGGATGACCCGATGGTGTTGCGGTTCCCGTCAGAGTATCGTGTGAAGCAGGGGTTCACCCTAGAACTGCTGAATCCCTACAACGGCAAGCGGAGCCAAGGTGGCATCGGCGTCAACGTCAATGCAGCGGTCCCGTATATTCCACCGCTGAAGATTCTGAACAAGGTCTTCCGCAACAAAAACGCACCGGCAGAGAGTGAATATCAGTCGCCACCCACGCAGCGATATGAGTTTTTCAACGTGTACCCCATCACCGTTGAATCCTCGACCGTGGGCTGGCAATCGATCAATGAAGTACAACGCGTCACTGTGGCATTTGCCTATTCGTACTGGGTTTCATAAGGAGTGATCATGAGTCTACCACTGATTAGCGTTCCCGAATACACCGTGCAACTTGTAAGTCGCAAAGACCCGGTGCGCTACCGTCCGTATCTCGTCAAGGAAGAGAAGATTTTCCTGATGGCGAAGGAGAGCGGTGACCCCAAGGACATCGAAGCCGCGGTGCACCAGATTATCAACAACTGCACGTTCGGCGTCATCGAAGCCGCGAAGCTGCCGTCGTTTGATATCGAACTGCTCTTCCTTCAGCTACGCGCGAAGAGCGTCAACAGCAACGTGACGGTCACCTACGAGTGCCAGAACCCCGTCGAAGGGGGCACGGCGTGTGGTGCGCGAGTACCCGTGACGGTCAACCTCGATGCCGTGACGCTGGTCACACCACCAGAACACAGCAAGATTGTCAAGCTCGACGACAAACTGACGTTGGGGATGCGGTATCCGACTGGCGATATGCTAGAGGGAATGCTGCAAGCCGGCGTCGAAGGGATCGCGAGCGCGACGGGTGTGATCGCGGCGTGCATCGAAACCATCGTGGAAGCGAACGGGACGGTGCACGAAACCTACGCCACCCCGCACGAAGAACTAGTCGCGTTCGTAGAGTCGCTCCCGACGTCGTGTCTCCCGTCACTCTATCAGTTCTTCGAAACGATTCCAGCGTTGGCATACACGACCGAATTCAAGTGTCCAAAGTGCGGGTACACGGAACCGCTCACGTTCCACGGGTTGCTGGATTTTTTCGACTAGGGCAGAGTCACGAAACTCTGCCCAATCATTACCAGATGAACTTCGCACTCCAGCAACATGGGTTCGTCCTCTCGGAGCTTGACCAGATGATCCCATTCGAACGTGATGTCTATGTGATCTTGTTGAAACAATGGATCGACGAGGAAAATCGTCGTCTTAAAGAACAGTCACGAGCACGCTAATGGCCAAAAAATTCGGTGAACTCAGTAAGCGGACCCGCATCGCCAACCGTCTCAAGTCATCGGGGAGTCTATCCCTGACGGCGCTCGGGTACGTGCTCGGGATGAAACCCGAAGAGGACGACGACGACTACGGCATGTCGGGGTTCGGCGGCAGCGGCGACGAAGACGGTTCAGAGATTCCGCGGCAGTCGTCACGACCATCGCGGATGCGAAGCAGCGAATCGTCACCACGGGAATCGGTGCAATCGTCGCTCGGTGGAAACCAAGCGATCTTGCTCCTTGAACAAATTGTCCTGCAACTACAAGGAATGCGCACGGATTCCCGTCGTCACTCGGATGTTATTCGCGGTATCGCGCAGGATACGAAAGAAAGTGCTGAACGGAATTCGGAGCGTTCTGGACTCGCGGCAGATCCATTCGCAGATAATTCAGACTCTCCCGATGGCAGTGGAAGCAATACCGTGGGTGGTAAGGGCGGCAAGTCCTTAATTGACCGCCTCGCACCCGGGCTTCCGGGCGCGTTCGGGGGGTTGTCATCTATCGTAAAATCTGTTGCGGGTAAATTCCTTCCTCTTGCGGCGGCTATCGGGGGCAGCGTGGGCTTGACAACCGCTATTGTCGGTGTCACTGCCGCGGGCGCGGTGGCGTTTACCGCGTGGCAACTCGTGAAAAACGCTATGAAGTCCCATCAACTCTTGAACGAATATAAGGACGAGGGACGTCGAGGTGTCGCGGAAGACGAAGCTAAAAACAGTGGCATCGCGACGGTAGACGAGGCAGGTAATCCGAAAACTACTGGACAACTTGCGAAAGAGATTGCCAACAAAGCACAAATGTCGGGCGAAATTGGTGACGATGACTGGAAGTCTATGGGGGTGACGCGTCACAAAAAAGACGAAGGGTTTACCGAGGAGGACGCCGGTAAATATTTGGAATGGCGACAGACGAAACGCAATGAAACACGGTCGGGAAGAAAGGGATTGCCTGCGGCTATCGAAGCGTCGTTGGTTGGTCCTGCGCGGGTATCAAAACCGAAGTCGTCAACGACATCATCGTCCGTTACACCCGAGAGTTTTGCTCCACGAACCGGCGGTGTAGTGGAAGGCTCGGGTATTGAATACGACAGTCTACCAGAGTCGAGTCGAAACAGACCGTCCATCGGCAACGTTTCATCCTCCCCGGTGAGATTATCAAGTGAACTCCACATCTCCGAAGAAGGTATTCAGGCAATCAAGGATCGTGAAGGCATACGAAAGACACCGTATTGGGACGAAGGGAGTTGGGCGATTGGCCACGGGGACCACAACTACCACGGGAAACCTATTGGGGATGACCCGACCATGTTTGGTGGGTATAACCCCAAAACACTGAGCGCCAAAAACCCAACTATTCGGTTAACAGAACCAGAAGCGGATGCCGCGATCCGCGTAAGAGCGGTCGAATTTGAAGAGAAGGTCAAGAGCACCCTCAAGGAGCCGGTCACACAGAGTCAATTCGACTCACTGGTATCCGTTGCCTATAATAAGGGGAACGCGGACGATCTGACCCGAAAGATCAACAGGGGGGAAAAGCTAACCGCGAAGGACTTCACGTCATCGGCGAATGTTCGCGATAAACGCACAGGGAAACTGGTCCCCCACGCGGGCCTTCGGGAGCGCCGTCTCCAAGAATACGCGCAGTTCTCAGCATCGCTTGCTCCACAACGCGCCGCAGCCCCGTTGCAAACCGCGTCAACACAACTCGCGCAGAACCAGAAGACCGCCGCGGCACTCAACCTGATGATGATGGGTGGGAACAAGACGACGGTGGTGAACACGCAGACGCTCCCGCCCGTCATGGTGCGTCCACGGAACGACAACAACACCACGTTGGCGGCGCTGACGTACGTGAACGCGACCTAATCCATCCGCGATCCTTCGGCGGACTTCTTCTTGTTATGTTCGTCCCACGCAGCGGAATGGAGTGCGGAGAGACCCTTCTCTGTCCCATGTAGTTTCAGGAATTTGGCTTTGTTCGCCTTGATCCACGATTCCATACCGGGCGGCGGGACTTCCTGCACGATAGGTTTCCCGTCGTCCGTCAACGCGTTCTCGCGCACGAACGATGAGAACGAGGGACGCGTGGATTCGGTGTAATTGTCGTCCGAGTCCTTCCCCCATACCTTCCCCTTGTTCTTCTTGACGCAATCGTCGCAGATCCGTCCAAGACGCATCTCTTTCGCGGACAACTTCGATTGACACTGCTGACAGGTGGTCGCTTTCTCCCACGCTTCTTTGAAGATTTCTAATGACATTAGTTGGCTCGCTGAATGTAGGAAAATTGACGACGAAGCTCCCCGATAGATTCTAGGCAGATAACAGGAGGTGCCACTGGATTTTCGGCAATCATCGGCATAGTACGTTCGACACACAAGACGGTGCGGTCGTCAACGTCGATCCCGATGATGATTCGCCCCGCGCGGTTGGATTGGATCGTCGTATTGACACTGGCAGGAACCGCAGGTGCGGTCGGCGCAGAGTGGATACACCCCGCGCTCAACGTCAAAACAAGAAGGACCGTGCTCAGATGCCGTTTCATACATCTATTTAGGGCTTCCAAAAGACATGCACGGGTTCGTGCTTGAGGATTTTTCCGTCTACTTTACATGAGTTACGTGAGGTCGCAGTCCCGTCTTCGGCAATACGATTCCCGCCCGGCATCGATGCCAGTGCCATGAAAATCGTCTCCTTAAACACAAACCCCAACGACGCCGCAATCGCTCGGGAGTCCGCTTCCAGCGGCAGATACTTCTTCCCCACCTTCAGATCGGCAATATTCCAGAGCAGGTAGCGTTCATGGTTCAACCAGTGGTAGGCGTGCGTCAGGGTCGGACGCAGGAACTCGTCGCGCCAGCGGTCATACGTCGAATACCGCTTGTAGGACTGCGCCTCGTCCTCTGAGTACGCTTCGCGGTTGAAGTAGGGGGGTGAGGTGAACACCAAGTCTCCACGCCCCTCAAACGCACCGTAGGCGGTCGTCGTGTTCCAGAACTCGCTGCCGAGTTTTAGGACGTGTGACGTATGCGGGGTGTCGAACAGGGAGTTGCCGATACGCACCGAGTTGAACCGATCGGCAATCACGCGGTAGACGCTGGTGTCCTCGGTGTAGAACGCCGGATTTGGATCAGTCGCGTAGTAGTCAAGCTGCTG
>TARA_R110000868_G_scaffold85033_2_pt1 | contig 10003 bp, 11 predicted proteins | sample TARA_R110000868 | Tara Oceans TARA_R110000868 (sample SAMEA4397489) | marine metagenome | biome: Polar Biome; feature: [SRF] surface water layer (ENVO:00010504); material: water (ENVO:00002006), including particulate matter (ENVO:01000060) such as... | depth 5 m | reverse complement strand
CAACATGTCTCAGTCGATCAAGCAGTTCACCACTGGCTCGCGTACAGCGACCGGCGGCACGACTTCGGCTGCTGTGACAAGCGAAGGCGCAACCACTATCGCCATCACAGGCGCTGGTGCTAACGCGACGGTTAAGGCTGGCGATGTGTTTACCGTGGCTGACTGCTATGCAGTTAACCCACAGACACGCGAGTCCACTGGATCGCTGTTCCAGTTCGTTGCGACGGTTGACGTCACGTTAAACGGCTCTGGCGCGGGTAACATCACTGTTGCTCCTATCTATTCAGCATCTAACGCTTTAGCTACTGTTAACAGTCTTCCCGCTACCAGCAAGGCCGTAACGTTTGTCGGTGCAGCTTCATCGCAATACCCACAAAACTTGGTCTACCACAAAGATGCAATCACGTTCGCTACTGCCGATCTGATGATGCCGCAAGGCGTTGATATGGCGTCGCGTCAGGTTCATAACGGTATTTCGATGCGTATTGTTCGCCAGTACGACATCAACAACGACCGTATGCCCTGCCGTATTGACGTGCTGTACGGCTACAGCGTGATCCGTCCTCAAATGGGCGTTCGTCTCTGGGGCTAATCAATAAGGGGGCTTCGGCCCCCTACCAAATTATTTTTTGAAAGGATCTATCATGGCAATTCCTAACGGTGCTGGTGGCTATCAGTACAACGACGGTAATACCGGCGAGGCTTTGTTGTTTGTCCAGGGTGCACCCACTGCGCTAACCGGCGCAGCAACGGTCACCGCCGCGCAACTGGCTAATGGTCTGTTCACGTTTGATGGCACCGCTGGTGCTATGACGTTGCCGACCGTTGCGTTGCTTGAAGATGAGATTTCTTCGGCAGCTAAAGTCAACGCTGCGTTCACGTTTGCAGTCGTCAACATTGATGGTACTGACGCTGTGACCGTAACCGCAGGTACGGGCTGGACGATTGTTGGTACCGCTGCGGTATCAGCTAACACGTCTTCGCAGTGGCTAGCACGCAAGACCGGCGACGGTACTTGGACGGCTTATCGTATTGCGTAATTGATAGGGGGTTCGCCCCCTGTCTTTAAAAGGATAAAATCATGCCCAATACCAAACCAGTTGGCGTCGCGTTCTCCGACCCTGAACTAGTTGCGGGGACTACGATTACCGGCGCAACGATTAGCAGTTCTACCATTGCAAGTGGCACCTTAACCAACACGTCTGTAAGCGTTGATGTCGCTAAACCTGCTGCTGCCGGGTCTACTCGCGCAGACGCAACAGCTCTTACAGCTTCTTTTAGTTGGGTCACTGGTGCAGATGCTACTAAAGGTGTTGTTCTTCCAGCGCCTACGGCTGGACGTCTTGTCGTGCTTAAAAACGATGACACGGCGAACGCTGTATTGAAAGTTTACGCTCCAGGCAGCGCTAAGATTAACGGCGTTGCAGGTTCTACAGCTTTTTCTATGGCTGCTAAAACTGCCTGTTGGTTTGTGGCGTATGACGCTACAGACTGGTTCTCCGTCCCCTTAGTTGCTTCTTAATGGTATGGGGGCTTCGGCCCCCGATTAAATTATGGCTGTCATCTATCTCCACCACCCTACGCATGGTGCTAAAGTTGCAATATCTGACATGGAAGCTGACCGTGACAGAGAGAATGGTTGGGAAGATTACGATCCTAACAAGGTAAACGTTGAGTCTGCGTCGGACGACATTGAGCCTGTTAACGAACTTCAACCTCGTCGCCGCAGCCGTAGGATTCAGGAGACTGAGGTATGACGACCGCTGCTGAAATTATTGATGGTTCTCTTAGACTCTTAGGCGTGCTAGCGGAGGGTGAGACACCTTCTGCGGCAGTCATGCAAGACTCGATCATGGCTATCAACCAAATGATTCAGTCTTGGGATACCGAGCGACTGTCAGTATTCAGTACGCAGGATCAAGTATTTACTTGGCCCGCTAACGTTATCTCACGCACGTTAGGGCCAACAGGTGACTTTGTAGGCAACCGTCCTATTGAAGTGGACGACGCAACGTACTTCAAAGACCCATCGTCAGGGCTATCGTTTGGTGTTAAGTTGATCAACCAGCAACAGTACGACGGTATCGCGTTTAAGACGGTGACATCAACGTACCCGCAGGTTCTATGGGTTAACAATACGTTCCCTAACATTGAAATGACCATCTATCCAGTGCCTATCAAAGCGCTGGAGTGGCATATTGTTTCAGTGGAAACGCTCAATGAGGTATCAAGCGTTGCCACGGATATGTACTTCCCACCTGGCTATTTACGTGCGTTTCGGTACAACCTAGCCTGTGAGTTGGCACCTGAGTTTGGTATTGAGCCTTCGCCTCAAGTGCAACGTATCGCCATGACAAGCAAACGCAATCTTAAGCGTATCAACTTTCCTGGCGATCTTATGGCGATCCCATATCCGATTGTTGCGACGCGTCAACGCTATAATATCTACTCAAACAATTTCTGATGAAAACGCCGATTCTAGGCTCGTCTTACGTTGCACGGTCCGTCAACGCAGCCGATGCGAGGATGGTCAATTTGTTTCCCGAAGTTGTGCCGGAGGGCGGCAAAGAACCTGCGTTTCTTCAGCGCTGCCCTGGTCTGCTAAAACTAGCAACGATCGGCAACGGTCCTATTCGTGGGCTATGGACTTTTTCTTCTGATAACAGTACCGCGTTTGTTGTTTCAGGTAACAGCCTGTACAAGATCAACACGAGCTACACCGCTACGCTATTAGGTGCTATTGCAGGCACTGGCCCTGTTAGCATGGCAGATAACGGCACACAACTATTCATAGCGGCTAATGGCCCAAGTTACATCTACAACAACCTCACCAGCACGTTCGCGCAGATTTTAGATGTAGATTTTCCTGGTGCGGTGACGGTCGGCTATCTTGACGGCTACTTTGTTTTTAACGAACCTAACAGCCAACGCATTTGGGTCACGCAACTACTTGATGGTACGTCGATCGATCCGCTTGATTTTGCCAGCGCCGAGGGATCGCCCGATGGCGTAGTGGGGCTTATTGTTGACCATCGAGAAGTGTGGGTCTACGGCACAGGTACGGTTGAAGTTTGGTACGACACAGGATCATCAGACTTTCCGCTTCAGCGCATCCAAGGCGCGTTTAATGAGATCGGTTGTATATCTGCCTACACCATCGCCAAGATGGATAACGGTTTGTTTTGGTTGGGTGCAGATGCTCGCGGGCAAGGTATCGTCTACCGCGCTAATGGCTACACCGGCCAACGCATCAGCACGCACGCGGTCGAGTGGCAAATTCAGCAGTACGGCAACTTAACGGATGCCATTGCGTACACCTATCAGCAAGACGGCCATAGTTTTTACGTCTTAACCTTCCCCAGCGCCAACGCAACATGGGTCTATGATGTCGCAACAGGCGCATGGCATGAACGGGCTGGCTGGAACAATGGATCGTTCACGCGTCATCGCAGCAACTGTCAGATGGCGTTTAATACTAAGATTGTCGTTGGCGACTATGAAAACGGCAATATCTACGCGTTTGACTTAGATACCTACGCCGATAACGGCCAGACGCAAAAGTGGTTGCGGTCGTGGCGAGCGCTGCCAACAGGTCAGAACAATCTCAAACGCACCGCGCAGCACTCCATGCAGATCGACATCGAGTCGGGTGTCGGTCTAAACGGTGTCCCTTTGCAAGACATGTACTTGACCACGGATGTCATAGAGGCTAACAACTATTTTCTACTGTCTGAAGGTGGCGACTCCATCATCGACGAAGACACGTCTGTGGAGTCCATCTACATCACTACCGACATCATTGAGCCTAACAATTACTTCTTAATCTCTGAAGACGGCGCTTATTTTATTGATGAAGAGATGGACGGCGTACAAGGTGCTGACCCAGAGGTCATGCTGCGCTGGTCGGATGATGGTGGGCATACGTGGTCGAATTACCGCACCGCGTCAATTGGAAAGATCGGTGAATATTACCGTCGCGTATGGTTCCGTAGGCTCGGCATGACGCTCCAGTTGCGCGACCGCGTATACGAACTATCCATGACTGATCCCGTGAAGACAGCGCTTATGGGCGCAGAACTCTTGATCAGCCCCACCAATGCCTAATCCTAGCGCCACGCCGACACCGATCACGCCACCGCGTGTGCCGTTCTTCGACGCACGCACAGGGCTGATCGATCGCGCTTGGTATCAATTCTTTCTATCGTTGTACCGCATATCTGATACGGCGGCTAATGATGGGATTGCTAGCTTAGGGCTAGAGTCCCTTATAGCGTCCTATGACGCTGCGCTCCAAGCGCTTGACCAAGACGTGCATACGCAGCCGCCTAGTGAGCTTGGCTCGTTACAGCAACAAATTGATGAGTTGCGTCAGAAGTTAGAAACACAGCCTGAGCACTTGATCAACGAGATCGCGCAACTACAAAGCCAGATTCAAGCCCTACAAGTAACGCCGCCGCCAAGAGAGTTTAAGCGGTCAAGATATGGTCAGTTCTCTGACAGTACGACTCAAACGCCCGCTTCCATCAATACGCCTTACGCGATCACTTTTGATACCACGGACGTTAGCAACGGCGTTTATATAGGGTCGCCCACATCAAGAGTTTACGTCGATGAGCGCGGCATCTATAATTTTTTGTTCAGTATTCAGCTTGACAAAACAACGGGCGGTACAGGTATCTTTTGGGTATGGCCGCGAATTAACGGCGTTGACGTGCCTAACAGCAACAGCCAACTACGTTTGCAAGGCAATAATGCCGAACAACTTGCTACTATTGGGTACTTTTTCCCGCTTAACGCGGGCGATTACGTTGAGATCATGTACGCGGTAGATGATGTGACGGTAGTAGCGCAAGCATTTGCGTCGTCTGCGTTCTATCCGGCTGTGCCGAGCATTATTCTTACTGTTAGCAATAACATTGAAGGGGTCCAATAATGGCAGTCACTGTTAAAGTGCTCGTTCCGGCCAAGACGGTCGAATCGTCACAAACCACGCAATATACCGCAACAGGTGTGACGGCGATTATTGATAAGTTTACGGCCACTAACTACAGCGCCAGCGCTGCAACGATCAGCGTCAACCTTGTCACAGCCGCAGGCTCGGTGGGTAACACGAACTTGATCACGAAGACCAAGACGCTTCAGGCGTCAGAAGTCTATACGTTTCCTGAGTTGGTCGGTCAGGTGCTTGGCGCAGGTGATTTCATTAGCACCATCGCTGGCACAAGTAGCGCCATCAATATGCGCGTCAGTGGGCGAGAAGTAACCTAATGATCCACCATCACTTCAGCGCAGGCGTATACGCTAAAGAGACGCGCATACCGGCAGGTTGTGTGCTTGTACAGCATAAACATAAGTTTGACCATCTATCGATATTAGCTAGTGGGTCCATCGAACTTATGGTTGATGGTGTTCGTTCTGAAGTTCATGCGCCTGCTTGTTTAACTATTGAAGCTAATAAACACCACGGCGTAAAATCATTGACAGACGTTGTTTGGTACTGCGTTCATGCGACTAATTGCACAGACGAAGATAAAATTGATGAAGTATTGATTGCGTCTGGCGACGAATCCCAAGCGCAGCACATGGCCCAGTGCCTAAAGGAGAATTAACATGCCTTGGATGATCGCCGCTGCCGTTGTCGGCAGTTCTTTAATAGGGTCTAGCGCATCTAAGAAAGCCGCAAGCACACAAGCTGACGCGGCTAATCGCGCTGCTGACTTGCAGATGCAGCAGTTTGAGCGTCAGGTTGAACTGCAAGAGCCTTGGCGTCAGGCGGGCATTACCGCGCTCAATAAACTAACGCCGCTTGCGACTGAATACACGCCGTTTGGGATGGAGCAGTTTCAGCAAGACCCAGGTTACGCGTTTCGTATGCAAGAAGGTATGAAGGCGCTAGAGCGGTCAGCCGCAGCACGAGGTGGCTTGTTGTCAGGTGGCATGTTAAGAGGTGCTCAACGATACGGTCAAGACCTAGCGTCGCAAGAGTACATGAACGCGTTTAACCGTTATCAGGCAGAGCGTAACGCCCGTCTTAACCCACTGCAATCGTTGGCTGGTGTCGGCCAGACGGCGACGAATCAACTAGGCCAAGCAGGTCAAGCGATGGCAAGCAACGTCGGTCAGGCGATGGGCGCAGCCGCTCAGGCAAGAGCGTCAGGGTACATGGGCGGCGCTAACGCACTGGCTCAAGGTCTTGGTACGTATTTGAATTATCAGCAGGGTCAGAACTACTTAAACGCCTTGCGCCCACAGGAAGCAGCAACACCTGCGCCTATCTATGAAGGTGGGTATTATTCTCAAGGTTATGGAGGCTAATTATGGCCCTCGTTGATCCAAACATTGCGCTGTCTTATAGAGGTATCCAACTGCAAGACCCGTTGGACCAATACAGCAAGGCGTCTGCGGCGCAGTTTAACGCGCTTAAGATGGATGAGATTATGCGAGAGCGCGACGCGTTGTCGCAGATTCAATCGTCAATTACGGCTAAAGGTGGACCACCTGATTTAAGAGTTGCTGCTGAAGCAATGTTTAAGACGGGCAGACCTGAGTTTGTAAAGACAGCGATTTCTATATTTGAAAAGTTAGATAACCAAAAAAGATACGAAGACTACGTACGTGATACAGGAGGTGCGCCTAGCCCTGCGCCCGCACCAACTCCAACCGCTGCACCTGTAAACGCGCTAGCGCCTTCAGCCGCTGCTGCTCCTACGCCAGCACCTGTAAACGCGCTAGCGCCTTCAGCCGCTGCTGCTCCTACGCCAGCACCTGTAAACGCATTAGCCGCACCTGTTGCAACCTCTGCTCCTTTAATCTCAGATTTAGAGCGTCGTTACAAAATAGTGTCTGGTATTGATACACCTGAAGCTAAAGCGGAAGCGCGACTGTTGCTAAAACGAATTGATGATGCTATGGCGGCGCAACGTGCTGAAAACGCGTCGCCAGACGATATTCGTACGTTAAGACTACTTGGTTTACCTGTTACCGTAGAAAGTTTACGTCAACTTAACGAAGCTAAAAGAGCGCCTCAACAACCTGCCCCCTTAGTACCTGTGTTACGAAATGGTCAACCTACACTTGTACCGCGTGAGCAAGCTGTGGGTCAAACACCGTTCTCGCCTGCGGCAGTACAAGTATTAGGTTTGGGGCCAGGAAGAGAAGCGCCCGCACCTACAGTCACAACAATCCAAGACCCTACTAACCCCAATCAAATGATTACGATTGACGCACGTCAATATAGGGGCGGCGGTGTAGGATCAACGGGGGTTTTAGGTTTAGCAGGAAAAACACCTGCGGCAACTGCGGCGGCAACCAAACGCGAAGAAGGTCAACAGCAAGCAGGCGACATATTAGACACGCTAGAAACCGCGTACGCTGATTTAGATAGAATGAAAGCCGTACCAAGTCAACAACGTAGCGCTATGTCTAACGTGTTGTCGTATGTTGCGGGCACGGGTGTAGGTCAAGTAGCTGGCCGCGTGGTAGGGTCGGAAGCGCAAACGCAGCGCGACATTATTCAAAGTTCAAGAAATCAATTGCTAAACGCGGTTAAAAATGCTACAGGTATGTCCGCGCAGCAGCTTAACTCTAACGTTGAATTTAGGTCTTGGCTTGAAGCGCTGTCTGACCCCACAAGGTCTATTGAAGCTAACAAGGCTATTCTTGGGAACATGAGACGATTTATCGCTAATAACACCAAGAAAGATGAAACACCTGCGTCTACCGGCGCCCGACCTTCGCCAGCACCTAAAGGTGCTAAAGAAGACCCATTAGGTATTCGATAATGGCTACGATTGCTGAAGTCCGTGCTAAGTATCCGCAATATTCAGACATGTCTGATGAAGCGCTAGCGGATGCACTCTATAAAAAGTTTTACTCAGATATACCCCGCGCAGACTTTGACGCTAAAGTTGGATTAAAACCTGTCGCACCTGCGGCTACAGCTATACCGGAATCACGCGCTGAAGGTATACCTACTGCACCACGGCAGCAATTGACGACAGGGCAACAGATGTACCGAAATATTCGCCCATATGTTGCGCCGACCATAGAAGCACTCGGTTCGGCAGGAGGCGCGTTGCTTGGCGGCGCTGCTGCGCTGCCTGGGGGTCCAATTGGTGTCGCTACTGGTGGCGTTGCTGGCGCTGGTTTAGGTTATGGCATAGCTAAAGAAGCGCTTGAATTAGGTGATGTTTATCTTGGCGGCAAGCAACCACGTCAAGGCGAAGCCGCCATAACAACGCCAATACAAAACGTGCTTGAAGGGGCTACTTACGAAGCGGGTGGGCGTGTGGTTGCGCCGTTACTTGGTAAGACTATTGGCATGTTTGCTGACTTTAAAAACGTAGCACAAAACAAAGCTGCGTCATTAGCGCGTGCATCGTTAGGTAATGATCTTGAGCAGACTTTAAGTATTCTTCGCAATGCGCCACCTAACGCTAGCGTGGCTGAGGTAACGGCAAAAATTCAAAACCCAACGTGGCAAGCGTTTATACGTAACGCATTAGAGAAAAGTCCGTCAGGTGCTCAGTACCTGAATAAATTTGCCACGATGAGCCACGACGAAGGGGTTAATGAGTTAGCCAAACTCGCGGGCGGCGCAACAGCAACAGACGTACGCGCTACAACGGATTTGATGAAACAAACACTGCGTGACATCACAAGCCCTGCACGTCAAGCAGCACTAAATCGCGCCAATCTTGGTCAGCAAGTCGCGCAATATGAAGCCGAGGCAGGTAAGTTAAGCGCTGAGGCGGCGGCTAAGGTGCAAGAAGTGCGCCGATTAATTGATCTTGGCGATCATGCAGCGGCAGCAGCGCGATTACAAGAAATTAAAGCCGGTATACCAGCAGGCTCACGTTTTGCTCCCGCTAAAGTGCAACCTGGTTACTCAAACACTTGGGCGGCTACATTTACATACCCTGGCAAACTAGCTCAAATGTCTGATGAGTGGGCGTCAAAAGCAGCGGAAGCGTCACTTGATTTGGGTCAAGGCGCAAGGTTTGCTCAGTCGGCTGCGGATAGTTTACGACAGGCGGGCATCAAACCGCTTAAGGGTGATGAAATAGTAAGCCAGATTCGAGGTGTATTAAACAATCCTGAGTTTGCAGGCAATGATCTGCTTAGTGGCGCGGCTAAGAACGTCGCAAATGATATTGCTCAATGGACTAAAAACGGTGGCGTCATTGACGCTAGAGCGTTGGACGCCATTCGTAAGAACTCAATTAACGCTGCGGTGCAGCAATTGCGACCAGGCGTAGACGCAACCACTCAACGCAACTTAGCGGCTAAAGTCACATCTGAACTAAAACCCACACTGATTAACGCTATCGAAGCGGCGGGCGGTAAAGGTTACCGTGAATACCTTGATGAGTTTTCTAAAGGTATGCAAAAAATTGCTGAAACTAAACTGACCGGCGAAGCCGCTAGACTATGGAAAACAGATAAGGACGCGTTTGTGCGCTTGGTGCAAAACGAAGCGCCTGATGTGGTTGAAAAATTCCTTGGTTCAGGTAATTACAATATCGCCACTGAACTAAGCGAGAATACGATCTCAACGTTGCAGTCGTTAGCGTCTAAACGTATCAATCAACTTGCTGCTAGCAAACAAGCGTCAGAAGGCCAAAAAGCACTGGTGACATTATTAGAAGAAAACACATCTAATTTTCGTCTACCGTCATTACTTAATTTCTGGGCTACAGCCACTAACCGAACAATTAGTGAATTAGAAAAAGCAGTTGGTGCTAAGACCATGAAAATCTTAGCCGACGCTATGCAATCGCCTGAGACAGCTAAGAATTTGCTTGAGAAATTACCCGCGCAAGAGCGAAGTAATGTATTGCGTATCATTAGCAACCCTTCATCGTTTAAAAGCAAAGGCGCACAACGTGCTGCTGAGTTTATGCGAAGCGGCGCAACTACAACTACAATCAATGCGTTAGCATCTCAACCTAGTGAAAATGCGCTAATTGATTAATGGGTAGGGAATGTCATGGAGCACGATGTA
>TARA_R110000868_G_scaffold38676_2_pt1 | contig 10004 bp, 10 predicted proteins | sample TARA_R110000868 | Tara Oceans TARA_R110000868 (sample SAMEA4397489) | marine metagenome | biome: Polar Biome; feature: [SRF] surface water layer (ENVO:00010504); material: water (ENVO:00002006), including particulate matter (ENVO:01000060) such as... | depth 5 m | reverse complement strand
GCGCTGCCAGGAATGTTAGTTACCGTAGATGGTATGTCGGTAATAACACCCATAGCTGTTTCGGCGTAGGATGGCTCCGCAATTGGTTTAGCAGACGATAGATCAAAACCGCGTTTAATGGGCTTCGCGCTTTTAAGATCAAAAGCCATTACTTAGCCTCGATAAACTTATTGCGTTGCGGATTAACCCAAGCACGGTTGCCTTGCGCGTCTTCTTCTAGCGACCAATCAGCGCCAACGCCAGCGGGGCGGTCAGCACTAGGAGGCGGCTCTGCCGGCCCTTCGCCTTCAAGCGGGTTATAAAACTGCGTATCGCCCCATTCCTTTTCGTACGCGTCGCGCACTTGCGCGTCAAGCGCGGTAAGATCGTTGGTTATAATCGCCAACTGGTCATCCAATTGGGCAGAGCTCATACTTGCAAGATCAAGATTGGCAATTGCGTCAGATACATTTTTCCACTCCTGCACAGCCATGTTGCCGAGTTTACCTTGCAACGACGCTGCTGCGCGGCCCAATGTAGCGACGGCGCCCTTGAGATTTTTATACTTGGTCTGAAAGTCATACGCGCCGGTAAAAGTAGACAGCGGAGTGTTAGGGACGTTGGACATAATAGCGCCCGTGCCCATTGCCTTCTGATACCCAGTGGTTTCTTTGAGCGCTTTGACCGTACCGCGCACTTTTTCCAACTCACGAACAGCGTTCTTGGCGGAACTATAGTCTTTAGCTTGCGTGGACTTTTGTTTGGTGTACGTTTCGCTACCCGGAACCGCTTCTACACGTCCCGTTTTAGCGTTCCACCGTTCACCTTTTTTCAACTCGGTCGGCGGCGCTTCGCCCGCCGCAATCGCGCCTTCCCGGGCTGCTTTTGCCTTGGCTTCTTCTTCCTTAAGCGCAACCTCCCGCTCGCGGAAACCGCTTTGTACTTCCTCAAACGTCGACATAGGCTTCGGCTGACCGGCAGCGGCAAGTTCTTGCTCGTAGTTAAGTTCGGCCAACTTTTGCTGCCGGTCCTGAACACCAAATGTCTGACCGCGCTGAATAGCGGACAAGGCTTCCTGCCCCCTGGGGTCGGATGACAGAGAGCCAATCAGCGCCGCCTGAACTTCCTGCGGAGACTTGCCCGTAAGCGCGTCTACATAGGGGGCCAAACTCTCCTGCATCTCCGGCGGGACAAGATTAAGCGCGCCCGCTATATCGCCGGTCTGGATGCCGTACGTGTACGCCGGAAGCAACGCTTTGAAGGTGGCGTCTTCCTGTGCCGTTGCAGCTTCCTGCGCGGCTTGCGCGGCCTGTTCTTGGCGCCCCGTCTCAATCTCGTAGATGTTCTCCAGCCCCGCCGTGCGGGTCTGCATCATGGCGTTCACGTCCGGCAGGCGCGGCTGCGCCATCTGGTTGCCAGCGAGGATGATATTCGGGTCAGTAACCATGTGTCACCTTACTTGGGGCCGAAAGCAGTCGTGCTTGTGTACCGGGGTGAGTAGGGTGACGCGCCCGGTGTGACGCCGCCCGCGCCCTGCGAGATGGAATTCAAATAGTTCATGTACGGCTGCGCGGCTTGGTACTGGCCGTAAGCATTGGCGCCTTGCGTAGCAATGCCTGAGATATTACCCAGCATGTTGTTGTATGCGTTGGACTGTCCCATGATGCCCGCCGACCGAATGTCGCCCAGCGAGGTTGTCAAGTTGCCGACGTTCGTCGCCGTCGAACCGACGTTGGCCGCCTGACCCGACGCCGCAGCCTGACCCAGACCGATCCGGTATTCAAGCGGTTGCAGACGCGCTTGGCGCTCAGTAAGGTAACGCCTGAAAGCATTATCGTATTCGGCACTGGCAAGGTTCTGGCCGTACTCCTGGATGCCCTTGAGCGTGCCGCCCGACTGAAGAATGCCGCGTGCCGCTGCCGACCGCTCCAGCCCCTTCATGCCCTCGGCCATGCGGAAGTTGTATCCCGGATCGGCCTCGAACTGCGGCATACCGAACGGCGTGTACTGGGAGGCCGTACCGTAGTCGGCCAGCGCGTTGACGCCCGTCTGGCGGAACGGCTCCTGAAGGCCGATCTGGCGCTCCAGCGCTTTTTCCTGCGCCTTGATGGTGAGCTTGGTGGCCTTCTTCTGTTGCTTGGCAGCATCCTTGGCTGCGTCGGCCGACTGTTTACCGCCGAGCAGAGATGCGCCCGCGCCGATAACGGCGGTCCCGGCAATTACGCCTGTTACGGGATCTGGCATGGCGGAAACTCCTTCAGGTATTCGTCTAGTGTTTCTCCATACAGCGACAAGACCCCGCGAGCAACCGCCAGCGCCTCGTCCCGCCCGTGCGCCGCAGCAACCGCCGCCAGCACCACGTCGTAGTAGCCCGCGCGCCAGACAAAGGACCGGGCATCAGCACATTCAGCCCGCTCGGCGTCATCGGACGCCTTCCACTTGAGAACCATCAGCGACAACGCGGGCAGCAGAGCCATGGCGTTATGCACGAAGAACGGGTTGGACGGCAGGTCAACGAACAGATCATAAATGGCGCGATGCAGGTCTTTCCGGTCGATGGGGTCGTTATCCGCCGCATCGTCCAGCACCTGGATTGCGTTCCACACGCCCAGCAGCCATTCGACTGCGGCGGGGGGCAGCCGCAGGGATATGAAGTGTTGACTGAGGTGCGTCTCAGAGGTCATCTGAACACCACCACATACACGTCTTCGCAATCTTCAACGCCGGGATCGGTGTCCACGCCAATCGTACGTACTTGCACGGACGACGTAGTCAAGGCAACATTAGGAGAGATTTCAAACGCAATACCTCGGCTATTAGCCGAACCGCGCCGCGCGGCGCCTACCACGGCGTAGTTGGCGTCCGGCATAGGGGTGGTAAATGTAATCGTGTAGGTTCCTGTGGTGTTACGGGTGACGCTGGCTACGTTGGAACTGGCCCTGATAGCCGCAGGCGATGTCCCATTAAAATTCACCCATGCCCGCGCGGCGTAATACAACGGACTGCCGCCCGTGTTGGTCAGCGCATTGGTCTGTTGGACCGCGTTGGGAAACGTGATGCCTGCGCCGCCGTCGATGGTGATGGTCATGACTTAGCTCCAGTTGCCACTGGTGGTCGCTGCGGAACTGCCGAGCGCGCGAATTTTGAAGAACGACCCCACGCCGACGACTGCCGCTGCTGCGGCGCCAAGCGACACCTGTGGGATCAGCGTGCCGCCGACCGTGACAATCACAACGCCGTGAATGCGGGCGAAAGCCACCGTGTTGGTGTTGGCCGTGACGAGCGTCGTGTTAGCCGCCGTGTTGTAAGTGACCTGCCCGGTCGCCGCCGTGGCTAGTGTGGCCTTGTTGGCAAGCGCCCACCAATACTGAGTGAGCGTTGCGCCGCCGCCCAGCGCAAAGCCAAACGAACCAGACGAACCGCTCATGCTGGACAGCGAAAAGACGCACTCGAACTCGTAGGTGCCGGCCACCAGCGTGACCTGACCGCTGCCCGTCACGTCGAACAGGGCCTGCGCCGCCGTCTGGCTGGTCAGCGTGTTGGTTGCTTGCAGTACGGTGTACTGATCAACCAACACCGCACCGCGCTGGGACGTGGCGCCTGTCATGAAGAAGGCGGGGTTTTCAAATTCAAACGTGCCAGTCGTCGCGGTGCCAAGCGGGTCGCTGGTAAGGGTCAGTTGGGACATGGTCGCTCCGTTAGAGGATCACCCAGCGCGAGCCGGATGGAATGGTGATGGTGACGCTGCCGTTGACCGTCAGCGGGCCGGTGGATGATGCGTTCTTGCCGGATGGGATGGCATAGGACGTTGTGACAATTTGGCTGTTCAGAATGAACACCTCATCGCCGCCAGCGCCCGCAGCGCCGCCGCCGATGCCCGCCCAGCCCGACCCGCCGTAGCCCTCAAAGGCGCTGGTCGTGCTGTTGTAGCGGATCATGCCGATGATGGGGCTGTCGGCAATGGACGTGCCCGCTGCCACCGTCTGCGAGGTGTCAACCGTGTAGGTGCCGACGCCGCCCGATCCGGTCAGGAAGTTGGTGACGCGGGTGCCGGACGTAATGCCCGTGCCCGCGATGGTCGCGCCGATGTAGAGCGTCCCACTGGTGACGTTGGTGATGGTCAGTGTCGTGCCGCTGATCTGACCGACGCTGCTGAACGCGCCCGCGCGCTGGGCCGTGGAGCCGACCGGCAGCTTGGCCTGGCCCGTGCCGCCCATGTAGAGGTAGCCGTCAATGTTGACGGTCTGCGAGGCCGACAGCAGCCGTCCGCTGATGGTCTTTGACCCAGTAATGTTCTCGGACGCCGTCAGCGTGGCGACCGCCGTGGTGCCCGTGAACGTCGGGTTGGCCGTCAGCGCGACCGTGCCAGTGGCCGCAGGGAAAGTAACGATATTGGCCCCAGCAACGGCGGGAGCTTGGAGTTCTACATAACCGGAGGTAGAGCCGTACAGCCGGACGAGGTTGATGTTAATGGGCGGGATGCCGTCGATATTGTCAAACGTGCCGACCAGCGTGTCGAGGCTGTCCTTGAGGATGAACTTGTAAGCGTCGCCGTAGGTCAGCCAAACCTCGGCCGGCGGTCGCCCAGCGGCGTCAAGGATTATGGGGTTGGCGTGCGGCGTGGCACCCGTAAAGTCGGTATAGGTCGCCTTCGGCGTGGTCGTGCCTGCCGCGTAGGTGAAAATCTTGCCGCCCGACAGCGGGTCGCCGTTGTCGTCGAAAAACTGCGCGCCGGGGTTGGCGAAGGGGGACAAGTTAACGGTCATGATGCAAACCTAGCGTAAAACGGGTTGTCAGGCAATCTGGTAGTTGACGTTGTAGGCGTAGGTGGCAGCCGCCGTATTAACGGCGTTCAGACGAAACTCAAGCGTACCGGAAACGGCTACAACGGACCCGATGTCGTTGGCCCCGGGCGCCGTGGTGACGAACGTGCCGGCTGCCGTGGACAGGGTCAATCCATCCAGAACCGGAGGCGTCATGCGGAACACCGTATTGCCCGCGGCGGTAGGATCAAGCGCGAACGTGCCCGTCAGCGTGACAACCGTGCCCATCTGGTTGGCAAAACTTGCGACCGCCGTCACGGCGGTGACGTTGGTGACAAGGGTGAAAACAGGGGTGAAAACCGTCGGGACCGGCAAGTATGTGTGTACGTTGTCGAAGAAGCGATACCACGCGCGGGCTACGTACACGGGTGCGGACGGCGTCTCGTTTATTGAGACGCGCTGGGCCGGTATCTGGTTGGCGTTAGGAAGAAGTGCCATCGAGGATCAACTCCGCACCCATGATGACGATCTTGGTTGGATCGGTGCCCGACACCTCGTAGACGCGGTCGCGCAACTTTAGCGTCATGCCAAGCCGGCGCCAGAAAACGCGCTGGCCGTAGCGCCCGATGGCGCCGAGGCTGGTCCAGTGCTCACGCGACCAGGTATGGCCCGCGTCGTCAGACCAGCGCAAAATAGCTTGCGGGTAAGGCCCAGCAATTAGCGTTTCATCCAACAGAAGCGTTGCGTCGTCTTCCGTTATAAATTCAATGCCCAATTCATCGTCCAAAGCAAAATCCGCGTCAATGTTGGCCCCCGTACCAACGCCGCTTTGGCAGTCAAGTTGCAGCGTGTGGTGCGCCGTGCGGCGAAGGTTGTTCTGGCCCGTTGGCAGCGCCCGCCATGAACGCAACCACTTCTGTACCCGGTCGTCGTCGGCGTACACGTCAAGGTCAAAAGCGTAAATCCGTCCGTCCTCGTAATCGCCTACGATGGTCTGGTTGTTGAAATTCATCTGGCAGTTCGCCCTGTGCCGCGTGAACACGCCGTTGGTCAGCCCCGCCCGCTCATGCCACGCGCCCGTGATCGTGTCGTAGACCCACGTTGCGTTGGCAGTGGGGAAAGACAAGACGTAGAACTTGTGGCCCTCCTGCTGGTAGGAGTAGGCCACGGCGTCCGAGATTGTGCTGTAGTTCTGGATGGCAAACTCGACCGCGTGGGTCGAAATGCGCTCGCCACGGTAACCGTTGGCCTGATAGACGATGCCCCGCCCGCGCGCGTCAGAGCCCAGCCAGAACAGCGTATTGTCCAACTTGGCAACCGAATAGACGGCGGCGCAACCCAGCTCGTTAAACGCGCCCTGAATGCGCTGGAGCGGAAAGTCAGCCGTCCCGGCGTTGTACCAGACCTCAGTTGTGCCCGTGCCAAACAGCCACGCTTCGCGGTGGTCAATGTTGACCGAGATCAACTGGTCGGGCGCACCTTCCGCGCTGGCAAAATCCAGCGGATCGACGCTGGTGCCGTCTAGCAGGCTGGTTACCCAGATGCGCTGACTGTCCGGCTCGTTGAAGACAAAGTAGCCGTCAAGGTAACCAACCGTGGATGCGCCGGGAAAATCAGGATCGCCAATAGGCGCGAACGCGCCGGTGCTCATGTTGTAGATGTAGCCGTTCGGGTTGGCCGCGATGAATATCTGCGTGCCGTTGTCCGCGATGGACACCGGGCCAGAGCCGTCGATTGTACCGAGAAACGTCGCGTTGTAGGACGTGTCGATTTTGTACATGCCCTGACCGGACACAACGTAGCCATCGGAGCCGGTGATCTGCGGCGCCCACAAACCTCGGATTGGGCCGGTGCCAATGGTGGCAAGCCTGCGCAACCCCGGCGCGCGGTTGAGGAAGGCGGCCTGTTTGCCGCCTTCCGGCACGACCTCGGGGAACAGGTTGACCATGCGGCTGTCGGCAGCGTTGACGCTGCGGGCAACATATGCGGAGCCTAGGATGGGTGTTTGCACAACGGCTCCTTGTCGCGCCGCTCACACGCGCCACACCAGTTACACGGCTCTCCCTTGCCGACGCTGATCCATGCTCGGTCTACGATGCAGTAGTGGGTCCACATCATGTGTTTTCCAATCGCAGAAATTTTAAAGCCCGCACAATGCCTCCTGCCACGCCAGCGAAAAGATGCGTCAACTTGATGCCGATAAGGCTTTGCAACGGGTTCATGAGATCACCCTGCGTTCATCACGGAAAAAGCATATTGCCCCGCACTTGTCTTCATTAGCTGTGTAGGGTGAATGGTGTCGTACAGACCGTAACCGTTTTTCACAACGATGCGGTTGCATTGGACATTATCCATGTAATCTATCACTGGCCTTAGTCCGTAGCGGGCTGTTAAGTCGTAAGCTGCAACGCGCCACTGTTCGCGATTTGCTTGTTCGGTTGGGTAGACACCCGCAGTTCCATAAGAAGCCCAACGATGGAAAGGGGTTTGCAGCCAGATCAACATGCTGGGATTGTCTGTGAACAGAGCTTCGATCACACGGGTCATTGCGCCATAATAAGTTTGAGGCGTGGTGTCGCCCCAAGCGCCAACGGTAAATGTCCCAGGGTCATTTGTGTCATTGATAGCGTCATGAAGCACCACGCCGTCAAAGCCTTGTCCAACCAGTCTTTGCTCATAGCTGTACTGAGCAGCGCCGGAACCAAAGCGAGCGGTTAGTTCAGCGGCTGTGGCAGACAGCGTGACATTTTCCATCGCCGTCCCTGTCGCAGATGCTACTTTCCATTGAAAGTATGAGCCGCCCAATCCAAGCTGCGAGGCGGTGCATTGCAGTTTTTCCGCAGCCAGCACCAAATGGCCGGTATCGGACGGGTTTCCGCCCCCTGAAGCAGTGCTAATGCTCGAACCCGTAAAAGCGATCTTCTTGTTTTGGAGCGGCAGATCAGGCGCGCGCGCCACGCTCAAGGGGAGATTTCCAGACGAGTCTGTTCGGGGAAGAGCATTTGGCCCGTCTGACGTAGCCAGATAGTCCGCTTCGATGATCCGGTAGGACCAAAGCAAACGCCGGTTTGCCCCAGCCCCGGTCATCACAAACTCTTCATCGTCGAAAGCCGACATTGTGAGGTCGGTCATCGAAACACTGTAATCGTAGTCGTTGTTGTAATCCGCATGGCCTGAATAAAATCGGAATCCAAACCCGGCTGGCCCACGCAACAACACCATGTCTCCGACTTCTACGCGGGTCAGCAGACCTTTAAAAACAATAGCAGGTGCCGATGCCATCGCCCCTAGCGAAGTCATATCAAACTCGCCTATTTTTGCGACAAGTTTGGCAGAGAAAGAGCCAGATGTACTGGCGGATACTGCAGTAGTCGGACGGATAACGAACGCCTGAAGTTTGAACCCGGCTAAGATTGTGTTACCAGCTTCAATGCTAATCTCAGAAAGATAGCCTGCTTGTTGAACCCCCGGCGCATCGCCCTTGAAAAAGCAATGCGCAGCCGTGGTAGATGTTGAATAGCTGCCCGCAGAACCATTAGCCGTATTGGTTAACGTTGTTGTGACATCCGTCGCAGACGGGCGCAAGACATATTCACCGCTTTCTATGCTGCCGCTGGTGTTGGAGGCTGAACGCTCCTCACCGCCCCCAAACAATGAGGAAACAGGCAGAGTGCGACCAGCCGCATCAAGTCGTGCTATGCCGTTAGCAGTCTGGCCCCAATCTGTTGTTGGAATAAACTCGACTGGCTGCAGTGTGTAGCTAATCTGCGGAACGTCCGTGGTCGAAGATACATAGCCGCCAACGCCGTTCTGAGCAGTTGTGCCAAGTACCGGGCGCGATACGCTGCCACTCAAGCGCAGGATGCCATCGCTGGTGGCATTATTAATATATTCGATACCATTGGCGTTTAATGCCGCATCGCAATGGACACCAATAAAGTCACCTGACTGCATCACGCCATCAGGGGTAAACGGAATGGTAATTGTATTGACGCCAACATTTTCCGTAAGATACTGGCCTGATGCCCAGACAAATGTGTAAACCCCCGCACCTGCCGGGCGACAGATATAAAACTCACATTTTCTGCCTACCAGCGCACTCAAGAACCGCACGCGCACTTTGAAAAGATAGCCTTCGTTTGGCGCGGCTTCCGTTGACTTGGTGCGAATCCATACCCCACTCAAAGCAGTGCTGGTTGTGACCGACTTAACCGTGCCTTTTGAAGATAACAAGCTTGAAAGAGGCGCAGCGCCTGTACTAGCTTTCTGCAACGACTTTGTGAGGTTTGCCACAGATGAGGGCAAGTAAAGATCACCAACCGTTGTGTCGCGAGTGGCTGTACCAGTGGCGTTGTTATAACGCTGCAGAGTGTACCCATCGAGAGATTGCACCCAGTACCCTTGACCAGACGCCACAAGATACTGAAGGGTCAGCACAACTGCAGCACTGCTTAGTCCAGCCGATGCCGCAAAGCTGACCGTAGGAACAGTCGGTGAAGCGTTGATGCAGAGGCCGGGGCCTGTAATGGTAACCGCCGACAATGCGCCGCCCGACACAGTAAAGGTTCCAGTAGGATAAATCAGCCAACCCGTACCACCTGAAAACGCAAGTGAAAAACTGCCGTTTGTACCACCGGAACCTCCGGTGATTGCTCCAACACTTGCCTGTGTTAGGCCGCGCGGCACGTTGTCTGCTGCCTCTAAAGGATAAACGCCGACCGTTGCACTTGCTGTTGTTGCAATACCAGCCTGCGTGGTCGCAATACCAGCCTGCGTCGTTGCTGTGTTAGAAGAGGCCGCCGCAGCCGCCGCGCTTGCCGCAGCCTCACTTGCGCTTGTTACAGCAATCCCTGCGATCTGCCCCGTGGTTGCCCGTTTGGTGACGTTGCCCTGCACCACCGGGACAAGTTCAAACCCGCTAAGCGGCGTTGTAGAGGCTGGAAGGTTGCTGATCTTAATGCCGCTCATCAGAAATTCCCTGCAAAAATGTTGAAGCGTTGACGTGTGGCAACAATGCTGTACGGCAGCGCCATGATGTCGTCCGGGTTGTTGATGCGCTTCAGGTTGCGCTTGGAGGTCATGGCAATGCGTTGCACCTGGCGCGACGGTTCGACGCCAAATTCAGGGGCAATTTCGCACGCCAGATTGTACCGAAACGCGCGCAGATAGCCCGGCGGGAACGCAAGGTCCGTTGCCAGATTGGCCGGCGTGCTCAGTTCATCCACCGAGACAATGTGAAACTCCAGCGCTCTGGTCGGCACC
>TARA_R110000868_G_scaffold4895_12_pt1 | contig 10008 bp, 10 predicted proteins | sample TARA_R110000868 | Tara Oceans TARA_R110000868 (sample SAMEA4397489) | marine metagenome | biome: Polar Biome; feature: [SRF] surface water layer (ENVO:00010504); material: water (ENVO:00002006), including particulate matter (ENVO:01000060) such as... | depth 5 m | reverse complement strand
ATCATCTTATAGTGCATCTTATGATTCTTATGGTAACACAATTGCTGGTGGAACTTGTAATGTAACAGTATCTTCATATTATAATGGTCAAACAATTGGTGGTGGATTTAGAAATACAACAAGTGGATATTTTTCAACCATAGGTGGTGGTGTTAGAAATACAACAGGTGGAAATTATTCAACCGTAAGTGGGGGATATCTTAACACATCAAGTGGAAATAATTCAACCGTAAGTGGTGGATATGGTAACACATCAAGTGGGTACGTATCAACTGTAAGTGGTGGGCAGAACAATATTGCCGGATTAGTTGGAACTATAAGTGGGACATATAATACTACATATCTTGGATCAACTGCCAGTGGCTATTATGGTCCATTTACTCCAACATCAACAAGTTCTGGATATGGTAGTGGTGGTCAGTTTAGTTTTAATTTCTCACCAGCAGGAACATTATCAAATGTTTATATAAATACTGTTGGTGAAAATTATGTAAATGGCGATACTCTTACTTTTGATGGGACTTTATTTGGCGGATTAAGTGGAGTGGATGATGTAACATTAAATATAAATACAACAGATTTAGGACAATTCGCAACTATTGGTGGTGGTCTAGGAAACAAATCAAGTGCTAATTATTCAACCGTAGGTGGTGGAATACAAAATACCTCAAATGGTGAATATTCTTTTATTGGTGGTGGTGAACAAAACAAATCAAGTGGTATTCGTTCAACAATAAGTGGCGGTCTTCAAAATAGTTCAATCGGTAATCTCTCAACTATTGGTGGCGGACGAAATAACACATCAAGTGCAGATTGTTCAACAGTAAGTGGTGGACGAAATAACACATCAATTGGAACTTATTCAACCGTAGGTGGTGGATATTGTAACACATCAAGTGGATATTATTCAACCGTAAGTGGAGGACAATGTAATAAAATAGATACAATTACTACACAGAGTGGTTACTACGTGTATGGATCATCAATAGGCGGTGGTTCTTGTAATACAATATCATCTTATAGTGCAAATTATAATTCTTATGGTAATACAATTGCCGGTGGAACTTGTAATACAACAGTTTCATCATATTATAATGGACAAACAATTGGTGGAGGTCGTAATAACATAACATTGGCTGATGGATCAACCGTAAGTGGTGGTCTTTGTAACACATCAAGTGGATTCGACTCAACCGTAAGTGGTGGTATTCAAAACACATCAAGTGGGATTCAATCTTTTATTGGTGGTGGTGGCTTTAACACATCAATTGGAAATTGCTCAACAATTGGTGGTGGACGAAATAACACATCAAGCAATTATTACTCAACCATAAGTGGTGGTCGTCAAAATACTGCAAGTGGTAGATACTCAGGTATTTTAGGTGGTTCTAATAATAAAGATAATGATTATATAAATACTTTTTTAATTGGTTCAAATCTTAGTGCAATAAGTGGTGATACAACATATGTTAATAATTTAAATGTTCAAGGATCAATTACCGCATCAGGTTATGATTATCTTTTAAACCAATCCGTATTTTCTTCAGGTTCTTCTGTTGGTAGTACAGTTCGTATTGGTAATGCGAATGGAGCATCAGGTGATTACTCAACTGTAAGTGGGGGTCGTTTTAATGTTACAAGTAGTAATTACTCAACCGTAAGTGGGGGACGACAAAATACATCAAGTGGTCAATATTCAACAGTAAGTGGGGGATATTGTAACACATCAAGTGGATGTCGTTCAACCGTAAGTGGGGGATATTGTAACACATCAAGTTGTTATTCTTCAACCGTAGGTGGTGGATATAATAACACATCAAGTGGGTATTATTCAACCGTAGGTGGTGGAGTTTTTAATACATCAAGTTGTTATTCTTCAACCGTAAGTGGTGGTAGAAATAACGCATCAAGTGGGTCTAACTCAACCGTAGGTGGTGGAGCTTTTAACTCTACAACAGGGGTAGCGTGTAATTCAACCGTAAGTGGTGGTGTTGCTAATACATCAAGCGGGCCTAGTTCAACCATAGGTGGTGGTGTTGGTAATACATCAAGCAGCCAATATTCAACAGTAGGTGGTGGACGATGTAACACATCAAGTGGTCAATATTCAACAATAAGTGGTGGGTATTGTAATACAACAACTGGAAAAAGCTCAACCGTAAGTGGTGGACAACAAAATACATCAAGTGGTAGCGAGTCATTTATTGGTGGTGGTAGATCTAACACATCAATAAATGATTGTTCGGCAATACTTGGAGGTCAATCTAATACATCACAACACGATTGTTCATTTATTGTTGGTAGTGGAATTTTTAGTACGGCAGTAAATACAACTCACGTAAATTGTTTACACTTTAGTAATATACCAACAAGTTCGGCAGGTCTTGCACCAGGAACTGTATGGAGTGATTCCGGAATGTTGTGTATTGCATAATATTATAAACCCCAACCCTAAAAAGTTGGGGGTTCTTTATTTTTATTCTTTCTTTTTTATTTTTATTATATGTTTGTAACAGTATGTAATAAAAATTATCTCATAGGATTTGAGGTAATGTTAAAATCTTTAGTAGATAATAACCCAAGAGTTGTCAAAGACAATTTACCATTTGTAATAATTTCAAATGATTTAAATCCAGAAGATTTAATCACATCAAGAAAAATTTACGATAATATTCATATAAAAAGATTTGATTCTGAAAAATATTCTGAAATTGAGAAATTAAAACAAATTCAAATGGCATTTGGTGATTACACCAAGTATGAAATATTTTCATTAGAAGGTGAAAATAAAATTATATTTTTAGATTCTGACACATTAATTTTAGGTAATATTGACCACCTTATTGATTTTAAAGAAGATTTTGGTGCCGTAAGAGAATTATATATTGACCAACACAATACGGGAGTTATGGTTATTGGAAAAAAATATTTAAACAATCAGATAACCCAAGACCTAATAAGTTTAACTCAAACTTACGGAATTACAGAACATTTGGATCAGGACATAATTAATAATTATTTTACAGATGTTATAACAGACATTCCAATTGAGTACAACTTTTTAAAAATTTATCACAAAAATATTTTTCAAAATACCGGACTCCCAAAATATATTAAAATTATTCATTATGTTGTTAAAAAACCTTGGCAACAAAAACCATTGGTTTTATTAGAAGAAGGGACTTTATGGACTGAAAGATATTGGTTTGAGTATTACTCTAAAATTTTAAAATATAAGCTTAATGAATTGTAATTTAATACAAGTAGGGAGTCATATTGGTAACACATCAAACGATTATATTTTTAATAATATTACCCTTAATGGTCTTTGTATTTTCATTGAGCCGGTTGAGGAATATTTTAATACGTTAAAAGAAAATTATAACAAGAAATATCCCGATAATAACTTTCTTTTTTTTAATATTGCCTGTAGCGATGTTAATCACACTTTAACTTTATATAAACCAATAGTTGATGATAAATCCCCATTATGGGCGAACCAATTAACATCTGTTTTACCTAATCACGCAAAAAATCATAATATTAATGTGGGATTAAATCCGATAGAAATCCAAGCAAAAACTTTAAATACTGTGATTAGTGAAAATAATATTGACTCAATTGATATTTTAGCCGTAGATACCGAAGGGTATGACTACGAAGTCTTACAGGGAATTGATCTTGATAAAATAAAACCAAAGGAGATTATATTTGAACACAAACATATTGATGGCACAAATCAAAGTTTTGGTTTTAAATATTATAAATTAATAAATCATTTATTCAGTAAAAATTATGAACTTATAAAACAAACTGAAGATGATACTTATATGAAATTAAGAAATGGTTAAAAGACATTACGATAATTCGGAACTATTAAATTATGTTGAGAGGGATAAAGACTGCTCTTCATTAGAAGGAAAGGAAATTCTTATGCATTTTGACTCCTTTTGTCTTGGAGATACAATTTGTTTCTCATCAATGATTGAGCCTTTTTTAAAATATCATAACCCAAAAAAAGTTTTAATCTCAACCTTCTTTCCATTTTTATTTCAATCAACGGATCCAAGATATGAATTTATTAATGCAAATCAAAAAAAAGAATTTATTGTTGATAAGTTACTTGATGTTGGTTATGACAAAAATAGTTTGGAAGATACTTTAGGTGGGATGTTTTATGCAACCAAAAGAACAATGTGGTTACCTCAAGAAACAAAACCTGGAAAATGTCCCGTTATTCCATATAAAAGAAATGTTATAAAAAATAAAATAACAATCGCCCCTGAAAGTTTAAAGGAGATTGCTCAATGGAATTATTTTGGAAGTTTTGGATGGCAAAAAGTTGTGGATGAATTATCTAACTCAGGATATGATATTTCAAACATCTCATATGAAAACACAATGAATTTAAATAATGTTAAAGGACTTCACGGTAATAACGATATAAGAATATCTTTATTTGAGATATTGGAATCAAGATTGTTTGTTGGGTTATCTTCCGGACTTTCTTGGCTTGCTTGGGCTTACGGAGTTCCGGTTGTAATGATCTCAAGTTTTACAAAATCACATAATGAGTTTGAATGTTTTAGAGTTGAGAATCCACATTCTTGTACGGGTTGTTTTAACACATTTCAAAGCATAAAAACAAAATGTCCTTTGTTTATGGGGACAGAAAGAGAAAATGAATGTCATAAAACAATAACCCCAGAAATGGTTATTAATAAAATTAATGAATCCCTCTTATTTACAAAGGATAAATAATTTCTAAATTTTATTTATGGAAAAAAAATATAGTATATTTCACGTAGAAGGTGGATTAGGAAAACACGTTATGTCAACGGCTGTTGCTCAATGTATTAAAAACAATTATCCAGATAGAGAACTTATTGTTGTGTGTGCATATCCAGAGATATTCCTTAATTTACAATTTGTTGATCGTGTTTATAGGTTGGGTAATACTTCATATTTTTATGAAGATTTTATTAAAAATAAAGACAGTAAAATTTTTAAACACGAACCGTATTTTACTGAAGACCATATTCATAAAAAATTAAACCTAATTGAGAATTGGTGTAAGATTTATAATTTAGAATTTAATGGAGAATCTCCATCACTTTCCTTTAACTTAAGACAACAACAGATCGGATTTAACAAATGGAAAAGAGAAAAACCTGTTATGGTAATTCAAACAAACGGAGGTCCGTTACAAGAACAACCATACCCATATTCTTGGACTAGAGATATTCCACAAGATGTTGCACAAAAAATTGTTGATGTGTTTTCATCATACTACCATATAATACAAATTTGTAGAAATGAATCAAACGCACTTACAGGGGTTGAGGTTGTGAAAGACCCAATGTCTAATATGGAATTGTTTTCATTACTTTTATATTCACAAAAAAGGTTATTAATTGATTCTTGTTTACAACACGCATCTGCCGCTCTCAAATTACAATCTACGGTATTATGGGTTGGGACTTCACCAAAAGTATTTGGTTATAACATGCATAGAAATATTATGGCAAATATACCAGATACAATAAAACTTCCAGATAGTTACCTATTTGATTATAATTTTAATGGGACGATACACGAATGTCCTTTATTTGATACAAACATCTTTGATATAAACGAAATAATAGAAACCTTAAAACAATAATATGACACAAAAAATATTTTTTCAGAGTTCATTGCCAAGAGCAGGATCAACACTTTTACAAAACGTAATAGGACAAAACCCAGAGTTTTATGTAACCCCAACATCTGGGGTGTTAGAACTTGTTTATGCTGCAAGAGCGAACTACACAAATTCGCCAGAATTTAAAGCGCAAGACCAAGAATTAATGAGACAAGGATTTTTAAATTTTTGTAATCAAGGGATTAACGGTTTTTTTAATGCGGTTACCGATAAACCATACATTTTAGATAAAAGTAGAGGGTGGGGAGTTCATTATGGGTTTTTAAATTCATTTTATCCAAACCCAAAAGTTATCTGTATGGTTAGAGATTTAAGAGGAATCTTTGCTTCTATGGAAAAAAACTTCAGAAAAAATCAACATATGGATGCCGGAATTGTAAATCACGCTCAAATGCAAGGAACGACAACCGAAAAAAGAATTGATATCTGGGCTAAATCACAACCGGTAGGATTGGCAATAGAAAGACTACAACAAGTTTTCAAAGAAGGATTACATAAAAATATGTTATTTGTGAAATTTGAGGATTTCAGTTCAAATCCAAAACAAGAAATGCAAAGGATTTATAAGTATTTAGACCTTCCTTACTATGAACACGATTTTAATAACGTACAACAGATCACTCAAGAAGATGATTCGGTATATGGAATTTATGGGGATCATAAAATAAAAAGTAGAATAGAACCATTAAAACCAGATTATAAAGAGGTGTTAGGAGTTAACGCATCTAACTGGATAAAAACAAATTATCAGTGGTTCTACGATGAATTTGGATATTTTTGATATTATGAAAGAAAAAAAGATTTATTGGTTCACAGGTCAACCAGGAGCAGGAAAAACGGTTTTAAGTTTAAGATTAAAAACTTATTTAGAAAAAGAATATGGAAGTGAAGTTTTTCATATTGATGGAGATGAATTGAGATTATTATATAAAAATCTAAATTACGGAAGAGAAGGTAGAGAAGAAAATATTAAAAGAGCTCAAGACATTGCAAAGTTCATACATAATCAAGGTTATGATGTAATTGTTAGTTTGGTTTCTCCTTATATAGAATTAAGAGAAAATTTTAAAACAGAAATGAAACGTGGGTTAGTTGAGTTTTATGTTCATACCACAGACATTAGAGGTAGGGAACATTTCCATACCGACGAATACGAAAATCCTATTAATAACTTTATTGAGGTTGACACCACAAATATTGATCCTCAAATATCATTAAACGAAATAATTAAACACATATGAGTTGGGAAAAGAAAAATCACGGAGGATATCCGACAACAAACGAAAGTAAAAAATATGCAATTTTTATAGGCCGTTTCCAACCTTACCATCACGGGCACGTAGAGTTAATGGAACAAAAATTAAAAGATAATGTCCCAGTTTTAATTATGGTTAGAGACATTGAACCGGATGAAAAAAATCCTTTTACAACAGAACAAACAGTTTCTATGATAGAAAAATATCACAATTCAAAAGGAGATGATGTGAAGGTTATTGTTATTCCTGATATTGAATCAGTTAATTTTGGTAGAGGTGTTGGATATGAAATAAACGAATATGTACCACCAAAAGATGTTGCCAGTATTTCGGCAACGGGAGTTAGAAACAGTATAAAAAATATGGATGACTATTGGAGAAAATTAGTTGACCCAATTATTCAAGAGGATGTTTTAAATTACCTAACAAATGAAAACACAAAGTAAAACATATCAAATTAGATACAACACCATCTCAACAAATGAGGATGAAAGATGGAGACTAATTGAAAACGGAAACGAAATTTTAATTTCAGATATTGTTATTGATGGTCATACTCATACCACAAAAGACTGGATGCCAGAAATTAATGACTATAAATGGCATATAAGTTGTGTTGGTCATTGTGTTGTAAAAAATAATGTTGCATATATTACAACAATAAAAGAAGAATCTGTTGTTGTAAGACATATTTTAAAAACACTTACTTACAGATTTTTTGCCACTTTAATAACAATTACGACCGCATTATTACTCGGAGCTTCAATTGAGGTTTCCTCCTTACTTGGTTTAGGAGAACTTTTAATTAAACCTCTTGTCTATTTTTTCCACGAAAGAATCTGGTATAAATTTATTAAGGTTAAAAAATAATATTTTTTAGGTATTTATCATTAAAAGGTGAATGCAGTATATTATTACTATTAATAGTCTTACTTATGACGGAGAATTTGCAAGTATTTTGTTTAACCCACAAGATACGGGTATTGTAATAAATTTAGGTTTAGTTCAATTACCTTTTACATTTAATTCTGGATTATTAGATCCCCCAATAGAAATATATGGGAACTATACAATATTAGTTCAAGGATCTGATTGTTCAAAAACATTAAGGGTTCCTGCTCCTACTCCTACTCCGACACCGACAATAACCCCGACAAGGACACCAACACCGACACCGACAAGGACACCAACACCGACACCGACATTTGACCCGTGTAAAGTACCAACACCGACGCCGACAACGACACCTACTAATACTCCAACACCTACTAATACCCCAACGCCTAGTGTAACATGTACAAATCCTTGTGGTTGTCCAAAACCATCAAATACGCCAAGACCAAGTAAAACACCGAAACCAACACCTACTTGTACAAATCCGTGTGGATGTACACCAACACCGACCACAACACCGACAAACACACCAACACCGACCACAACACCACAAATTCCAATATTTTATGTTGTAAGTGAAAGTGGTCAAAAAATATTGTCGGAAATAAGCGAAATAATAATTGCAGAATAAACTATTTATAATAAAAAAAAAATAAAATGTCAGACGTTAAAATATCTCAATTTCCATATATTGGTAATACCGGTTATACGCCAACTGATTTATTAGTTTTTGTTAACTATTTAAATCCTACTGGAACAACCAATAATACAAAAATTGATGATGTTAAAGATTATGTTATATTAGATTCTTATAATTATTTTCTACCATTAAGTGGGGGAACAGTAACAGGATCAACAACATTTACAAATGGATTAACCGCAAACACAATATCTGCAACAATATATCAAAACTTACCTCAAGACATATTTGTTACAGGAGGAACATACACCAATGGTGAAATGCTATTTAAAAATAATTCAGGTGGATCATTTACGGTTACAGGACTACCTATTGGGGGTGCTGGGGGAGAAGTTTATTACTTAAACCTATCACAATCACAGTCTCCTTATCAAGAATTTTCACCAATAGGAACAAATTTAACGGAACAAACAACAGGAGTAACAATAAATAGTGGTGTTACGTCAACAATCGCATCATTTTTAACACCAGTGGGTTATCCAAATACAACAACAATACCGGCGGGGTATTGGAGTTTTTATTTACATTCATATAAGGATGTGGTAAATGCTTCTTTTGATGTATTTTGTGAGGTATATACTTACACAACAGGTGGGACAGAAACATTAATACTTACAACGGAGGGTGCTGACGTAACAACCTATTCGCCAACAGTTTCAATGGAACTTACCGACGGTTATTATAGTGGGAGTACTATTGATATTACAGATAGGATTTTAGTTAAAGTAAGAACAACAAACACCGGATCTCAGACAAATACATTAACATTTTTCACTGAAGGACAACAACATTATTCATATGGGATAACACCATTTAGTAATTTTAACGCTCTTACTTGTGAAACTTTAAGTGGGTGTACAACAATAGTTAATTTAGAAAATAATAAAGTTAATAAGAGTGGCGACACGATGACAGGTACTTTATATGTCCCGACAATCTCAGCAACAACATATCAAAATTTACCTGATAATGTTACAGGATATTATTTACCTTTAAGTGGTGGTACAGTTACCGGTTCTACTTCTTTTACTAATGGATTAACAGCGAATACAATATCCGCAACAACTTTACAAGCATCAAACACATATATAGAATCAACAGGATATCTTTACTTTGGCGACTCATCTACAGATGGTTCATGGAGAATGTCAATATCAGGAGCGAACTTCATGGTTGAAAAAAGAGTGGGTGGTAATTGGATAATTTCAGGAACATTTAATTAAAAAAAATATGGGATTTAATACAGACATAATAAGCGCAACAACAATAAGTGGAACAACACTCTATGGTGATGGTAGTAATCTTACAGGAATTGGTGGATCAACAATTTATTCTGCCGGAACCGGTACTTGCTCAACAATAAGAACTGGAGTTAATAATATTGCTTTTGGTAATTATTCTGGTGTTATTTCTGGATCAGGTAATACAGCTAGTAGTGCATATTCATTTGTTGGTGG
>TARA_R110000868_G_scaffold84986_6_pt1 | contig 10010 bp, 10 predicted proteins | sample TARA_R110000868 | Tara Oceans TARA_R110000868 (sample SAMEA4397489) | marine metagenome | biome: Polar Biome; feature: [SRF] surface water layer (ENVO:00010504); material: water (ENVO:00002006), including particulate matter (ENVO:01000060) such as... | depth 5 m | reverse complement strand
ATCAACGTCCGGCGTCGCAGCCAGTGTCAGCGTATCGCCCACCGGCGCACCATGAATATCTTTGATACCGGCGATGATAAAGCCAACTTCACCGGCTTTAAGATCTGCCGTTTCAGAATGCTTGGGGTTAAATACGCCGACGCTGTCAACCTGATGCTGTTTGCCGGTAGATTTGACCAGAACCTTGTCGCCTTTCTTGATACGGCCGTGTTTGACTCGAACCAGAGATACGACGCCAAGGTAGTTATCAAACCAGGAGTCGATAATCAGCGCTTGCAGGGGTGCATCAATATTCCCCTCAGGGGCCGGAATAGTCTTGATCAGTGCTTCCAGCACCTCCTCTACTCCGATCCCGCTTTTGGCGCTGCACGCCACGGCGTCGGTAGCATCAATACCGATCACACTTTCAATCTCAGCCTTAACCCGTTCAGGTTCAGCCTGCGGCAAGTCGATCTTGTTGAGGACCGGCATCACCTCCAGGCCCTGCTCAATCGCCGTATAGCAGTTGGCTACTGACTGCGCCTCAACCCCTTGCGCGGCGTCCACCACCAGCAGCGCGCCCTCACAGGCGGCAAGGGACCGGCTAACTTCGTAATGAAAATCGACATGACCAGGCGTATCAATAAAATTCAGCTGGTAGGTTTTTCCATCCTTGGCGGTGTAGTACAGCGTCACGCTGTGCGCCTTGATGGTAATGCCGCGCTCACGCTCCAGATCCATGGAGTCCAGCACCTGGGCTTCCATCTCGCGCTCGGTCAATCCACCGCAGATCTGGATAAACCGATCCGCCAGAGTAGATTTGCCGTGGTCAATATGGGCAATAATGGAGAAATTACGTATTAAGCTCAGGTCACTCACAGCGCGGATCATCCAGACGTAGTTGCCAGACATGGCGATGAAAGGGAGAAAATCCCTTGAAAACAGCCGGCGAGTGTACCTGATTACAAAGGACGGTGCTATCGCAGCGCTAGCCGCTGAAGGACGCGCGAAGCGCCTTTCAGCGGAAACTGCAGGGGCCGAGTTACTCAGGCAAGCGGAAGGTAATGTAACTGGCACGACCCTGGCGGATCACGCGCATGGAGACAGAGCGATTGCTTGGCAGGTCCTTGGCAATCTCTTCAAAATTGGCAACCGAGTCGACTGCCTGGTTATCCAGGTTGGTGATAATGTCACCCGCACGCAGGCCTACCATAGCGCCCGGCCCCTGGGTTACTTCACGCACCACGACGCCAGCATGAATATCCAGATTCTTCTTCTGCTCGTCGCTCAGCTCGGCAACACTAACCCCTAAGCGATTGTCAGCCTTGGAAGGCGCTGCCGAGTCTGAATCACCCAGCGCAGCGACACTGTCATCCTCAGGCAGGCTGCCGATTTCCATCGTCAGCGTTTTGCGCGATTTATCACGCATAACCACCATGCTCGCCTCGGTGCCTGGACGTACGCGCCCAACGGCGTGTGGCAAATCGGCTGAACGGCTAATTTCTGCGCCGTTGAACGACATGATAACGTCACCCACCTTCAAGCCGCCTTCGTCCGCCGGGCCACCCGGCATAATCTGGGCAACCAGAGCACCGGCGGGCTTGGGCAGATCAAAAGACTCAGCCAGATCTTTGTTAACTTCCTGAATCACAACACCCAACCAGCCTCGCTGCACGCTGCCGCTGGCTTTTAACTGCTCCACTACATCCATCGCTACGTCCATGGGGATCGCGAAAGAGAGCCCCATGAAGCCGCCAGAACGAGTAAAGATCTGCGAGTTAATGCCAACCACTTCGCCATCCAGATTGAATAGCGGGCCGCCGGAGTTACCTGGGTTGATCGCTACATCTGTCTGAATGAAAGGAACATAGTTTTCATTTGGCAGACTGCGCCCTTTGGCGCTGACGATGCCTTGCGTCACCGAGTAATCAAAGCCAAAGGGGGAGCCTATAGCCAAGACCCACTCACCGGGCTTGAGATCGGCAGATTTACCAATCTTTACGACGGGCAAATCATCACCTGCGTCTATTTTCAGCAGAGCGAGATCTGAACGAGGATCAGCACCTACCAGGGTAGCTTCCATTTCCCGACGATCGGAGAGGCGTACATAAATTTCATCCGCATCTGCAACCACATGGTTGTTGGTAAGAACGTAGCCGTCTTTGGAAATAATAAAACCGGAGCCCAGCGATTGGGGCGCCTGGTGTTCACGAGGGGCCGGCGACTGCGGAAAGCTGCGCTCAAAAAACTCACGGAACATCGGCGGCATGCCTTCCAGATCCGGCATACCCTGCATACCAGCGGTCGGCACAGCCGAGGGCTTTTGCTTGGTACTAATATTGACGATAGCGGGAGATGCATCTTCTACCAACTCGGTAAAATCAGGCAGATCCGCCGCCAGTACAAGAGATTGCCAACCCAGCAGGGCAGCGCCTGCCGTTGCTACTACCCAACGTCGTAATGACAACATATGCGTGTTTTCTCCTATTGATAGAACGAGAGAAGCTGAAGCGTAACTAGCATCCTAGCGTGCTGACTCCGATACCATAGAGTATCCAAGCGCGGCGGCGATCACCTGTGGCTGCAACTGCGGATCTGACCGCACCATGCGGTCATGCCAGCGAACCAAAACAAAACCAAAAGCCAGACCCACAGCAGAAGATAGAATCATTTGTGGCTCAGACCAGCTTAGCGCTTGCGCTAACAGCGCAGCAGCAAACAAGCAGACAAGCGGAACCAGATATACCCAGATAGCGCTTTTGACTAGCGCATCTTCGGGGACGCCAATCATCACTTCATCCCCAACCTGCCACTCGCGGTCGGTCAGCGCGCGAACAAAGCCTTGAGAAGAGCCCGAACCCAGTTTCTGCAGCAACGCCTGACCACATCCTGCCTTCGCTTGGCAGCTGCCGCAGGTACTAGAGCGAATAGTTGCAACCCAGACAGCCCCGGGCTCCGTGCTTAGAACCCGACCGCGCTCCTCGATCACTGCTGCGCTTCCACAGACTGATCAAAAGAGGCAGCGATACGCTCGGCCGCAGCTGGCGGAATCTCACCAACCACTGTCGCCAGAAAAACCCCATTATTCAGGCTCAGCTTGCGACTAACCGCCACGGTAGGCCCGAGCTGAGCGCGCAAATCATCAGCCAACCCTTCTTCGCCCAACGGCTCAACAAAAACCGTAAACCGGGCCATACCGTCGGTATATACACGACTGGAGACCGGGCTCTCATCTACGGAGTAAGCCCGAACATCCTCTTCGCCACCACTAAACCCAGGCGGCAACCAGCTGGGTTCTATGCTTTCGGCCTTGCTGGCATCGTCTTTCAGGGTAACACCCACCTGCAGACAACCGGCGCCGGGCGCAAGCTCCGCGTCAGCAACGTCAGTCACAGCAATATTGGTAAACTGGAAACGCTCAAGCAGGGTGCTGCGCTCATTGATCAATAGCGACTTAAGCAATAAGCCTGTTTCATTATCCAGATACAGCTCGTAGGCGTAACGGTAATTATCCCGGGGCTTCACTGCCAGTACAGTGGCAGGTCGGTCGGCAACGCGAGTGGTACCTAACGTTTCGAGCGAATACCACTGCTCCAACCGTTCTGGGCTCATTGCTGGCTGGGCAGCAGGATCCCAGACCGGGCCTGCAGAATAGGAACTGGCACACTGTACATCGCCGTTGCGACGAACCCATTCATGCGGCTCGCCATCGGCTTGCAATAGTCGCTCAGTGACCACCTTGCTATCCGCTTGATGCCAAACTTGGTGGGTGGAAAAACTGCCAGAGCGCTCGTAGACGAACGCTCCTTTGTAGCTTACCTGTTCTGTTGCCTGCGCCATGCGCTGCAACAGATCTGCTGCGTCATTCGCCAGCACCGCAGGCGAGACAAAAAGGGCCGCCACACAGCAGCAGCCCAAACTACGCTTGGATATCACCACTATCGTCCTTCTATACTGGCCGCACGTGCGTAGGGAACCAGCTGAGGCGAAGACGATTGAGCGCTGTTCTCAGCATGCTCGCGCAGATAACGACCAATACGCTGCTCATGCCACGCTGAAGGCGCCTTGGCAGCAGCAAGCGGCTCAGCACCTACACCCGGCTGCTGCGAGTAGCCTGCCAATACCGCACCTGAACGGGTAGACATTCCACCCGCAGCCGCAAAGCTGGGCACTTCAACCGTATTCTCGACTGCCAGCGTAGGCTGTGCAGGCACATCGCCCTGGTTAACCATGCGAACGCCTACCAATACAGCCATAGTCACCGACGCAGCGACAGCCACCCGAGACATATTGCGCCACAAACCAGACTTGAGCGGCGCCGCCGATTCAGCAGCGACCTGCAACTGCGGCTCATCGCGCAACGCAGCGGCAATGCCGGCCGAAAGGTCAACCGACCCTTGCCAATGCTCTTTATGCAACACCGAGCGCGCTATTTGATAACGCTCCCAAGTACCGCGCACCGTGGGATCCTGTTCGGCGGCCTGGAGAACACGCCGCACTTCCAGTTCGTCAGCCTCGTTATCCATGAGTGCGGAAAGAGACTCCTGCAAGACTTCGTTTCTCATCGCTGTACCTCTGCTAATGGCCCCAAAGGGCTCTCTGCGTTGCGCAACCGAATACCCATCATGCTTCCAGCAGGGGCTTCAGCGCTTTATCTATTGCCTCTCGCGCCCTGAAAATACGCGACCTTACGGTACCAACAGGGCAGTCCATTACATTGGCAATGTCTTCGTAACTCAAACCTTCGAACTCACGCAAGGTCAGAGCTGTTCTCAAATCGTCCGGCAATTGTTGGAGCGTGCGATTGACAACTTGTTCAATCTCATCGCGCAACATTTCGCGTTCTGGCGAATGATTGTCCTTGAGGATGCTGTCTCCCTCGTAGAACTCTGCTTCATCCGCCGCAATATCAGAATCAGGTGGTCGGCGATTACGCGCAACCAGGTAATTTTTGGCCGTATTGATCGCAATACGGTACAGCCAGGTATAAAACGCACTGTCGCCGCGGAAGTTGGCCAGTGCCCGGTAAGCCTTGATAAAGGCTTCCTGGGTCACGTCCTGCGCTTCGTGATTATCATGTACAAAGCGCGTAACCAAGGCCAAAATCTTGTGCTGATACTTCAACACCAACAGATCAAAAGCTCGCTTATCACCTTTCTGAACACGTTCGACCAACTGCTGGTCGCTCTGCTCAGTCATATCGCTGCTCCTGCATGCCGCAGGCCTGCCAGTCGACGTTGTTATGGTAGACCCAAGATGTAACCAAAAGTTCTCCCCTCACTCAGGTACGGAATTTAAGAGCCAGCGTATTGCAGAAAGTTCCGCACATAGCATGCAAATAGCCATCATTGGCGACCACCTTAACGGTGTAACGCGATAACACCCCGCGACAGGCAGTATTGTGAGACAGACAGCTTCTATATACTAGATCGCCGTGACAAGCATTCCACGCCACCCGACGGCAAGACGAGATATTATGACGCAGCAACAGGAATATGACGTACTAGTGATTGGCAGCGGCGCGGCCGGGCTCACACTTGCCCTGCATCTGGCTGGTGATTTGCGGGTGGCAGTGCTGAGCAAAGGACAACTGTCCGAAGGCTCGACCTTCTGGGCTCAAGGGGGCGTTGCCGCTGTCCTTGACGATAGCGACACCGTCGACGCCCATGTACAGGACACCCTGATTGCGGGCGGCGGACTTTGCCATGAAGATGCGGTACGACAGATCGTGGGTGATAGCCGCGACGCTATCGGCTGGCTGGTCGAGCAAGGCGTGCCGTTCACCCGCGAGCGGCGTGAGGATGGCAGCGAAACCGATGACTTTCATCTGACTCGAGAAGGTGGCCATAGTCACAGGCGCATCATTCATGCCGCTGATGCGACTGGCGCGGCCATTTTCAACACGCTGCTCAAGCGCGCCGAAGCCCATAGCAATATTGAGCTGCTGGATAACCGGGTTGCCGTCGACCTGATTACCAGCCAGAAACTGGGCCGTCCCGGCAAGCGCTGCCTCGGCGCCTACATCCTTAATCGATCAAATGGGCATGTGGAAACCGTCGCAGCGCGCTTTACCGTATTGGCCACAGGCGGCGCAAGCAAGGTCTACCTCTATACCAGCAATCCGGATAGCGCCTCCGGCGACGGGATTGCAATGGCCTGGCGAGCCGGCTGCAGAGTCGCCAACATGGAGTTTAACCAGTTCCACCCAACGTGCCTTTATCACCCCAAGGCCAAGAGCTTTTTGGTGACTGAAGCGCTGCGTGGCGAGGGCGCATTGCTCAAACTCCCCAACGGAGAGCGTTTTATGCCGCGCTTTGACGAGCGCGCCGAGCTGGCCCCTCGAGACATAGTCGCACGCGCGATCGATCATGAGATGAAGCGGCTTGGGCTGGATTGCGTCTACCTGGACATCACCCATAAACCGGCAGACTTTATTCGCAGTCACTTTCCGACCGTGCATGAACGCTGCCTCGCCTTTGGCATAGACATTACCAAAGAGCCCATTCCAGTTGTCCCTGCGGCACACTATACCTGTGGCGGGGTGATGGTCGAGGCAAGCGGTCGCACTGATGTGGAGCAGCTTTATGCCATCGGTGAAACCAGTTTCACCGGACTGCACGGCGCCAATCGCATGGCCAGCAACTCGTTACTGGAATGTATTGTTTATGGCCGCTCCGCCAGCCAGGACATCCTGAGTCAGATCGATCAGGTAAGCATGCCGCGTGACCTGCCCCACTGGGACGAAAGTCAGGTCACGGATTCGGACGAAGACGTGATAATTTCCCATAACTGGGACGAACTACGGCGTTTCATGTGGGATTATGTCGGTATTGTGCGCACGTCGAAGCGCTTGCAGCGCGCCAAACACCGGGTCGATATGCTGCGTGGCGAAATTCACGAGTTCTACAGCAACTACCGGGTTAGTCGTGACCTGCTGGAGCTGCGCAACCTGGCTCAGGTTGCCGATCTGATTATCAGCTCGGCGATGCAGCGCCGGGAAAGCCGCGGACTGCATTACACGCTGGACTACCCCGCCCAACTGGACGAGGCCGTCGACACTATTCTGCAGCCGCCCAGCGCTGCCGACTGAAGCGCAGACGCAAGCGCAAACGACGCAGACTCTCTTCCGAGGCCGCGTCACTCGCCAGTATCACTGAAACAGCACGCCAGCGACCCTGCTCGCGCAAACGAACCACTGTCAGCATAGCGCTGACGTAGGTATCGGCGAGCAGCTTGGCTGCAGCTTCTGAGCCATCACGGCGCAACACATGCCAACCCTCGCCGTCGAATCTCAGCCCGGTAACGGAATGTGGATGCCTAAGGCTGACCTGGCGTGGCCAGATCCAGCAGCCATAGCCGCAAACAAGCAAAATGCAGAGCAGGCTCGGCAGCAAGCTAAGCGCACTCTGGAATACTGCAAGGCAGGCCAGAAGGCTGCCGCAGAGCAGTAGCAGCGCTAGCCAGCGCGAAGGCTGGCGGTGCATAACGAGATAATCAGTCTGGCTGTACACGGTCCAATATCATCCTCACAATGCGTTTCAGATCCGGATCTTCAGGCTCGCTGCGCTGCATAAACCAGCCAAACATGTCCTGGTCCTCCGACTCGAGCAACATCCGATAACGATCCTTGTCAGCGTCCTCCAGCGATGGATAGGCTTCCTCCAGAAAGGGGATCAACAGCACATCCAGCTCCAGCATGCCGCGACGGCTGTGCCAGTACAAACGCTTCACTTCTATATCGGCCGACATCGGCAACTCCACACTAAGGATTGAACTAGGGTACATCATCACCATTATAACGATAGGCATGCCTGACAAATACCCAGCATAGCCCCTATGATGTAACACTCACCGCCAAGGGAACAATCATCGGTATGACTGCACTCTCTAATACAGCGATCGAGTTGAGCAATCGCTTTGACACTACCTCTCCCGGTGACTCCGGAACCAGCCTGTGCTGGCTAACCCATGAAGGCGTAATCGCCGTCGACGGCCCTGATGCAGAGCGCTTCCTGCAAGGTCAGCTGACCTGTGACGTAGCGCACCTTGGCGCAGAGCAGAGCACGCTGGGCGCACGCTGCAACCCCAAGGGTCGCATGCAGTCCAGCTTCCGCTTGCACCGCAGCGAGACAGGCTTCCTGTTAAGCATGGCACAGGAGCTGGTCACGCCACAGGTAACCGAGCTCAGTAAATACGCGGCCTTCTTCAAGACCTCTTTAAGCGACCAGTCCGATCAATGGATCAGGCTGGGGCTGTGGGGAGAGCATACAGATAAAGCACTTGCTGCAGCGGACCTTGAACGACCAGCTGGCCCTGGACAGGTAACCACAACACTCGACGCCCGAGTGCTGAGCCTGCCTGATGGCGCCTATGAAGTCTGGTTGACGGCGGGACGAGCACTAGAAGCCACCGATCAGTTGTTGCAACACAGCAGTGCAGACAACCTGAACAACTGGCTATTGCGGCAAATTCAGGCAGGCCTGGGCCAAGTGACAGGACCAACGCTGGAGCTATTCATTCCGCAAATGCTCAACCTGCAACAACTGGGTGGTGTCAGCTTCAAAAAAGGCTGCTACACCGGCCAGGAAATCGTCGCGCGCATGCAGTACCTGGGTAAGCTGAAGCGCCGCATGTACCGCTTGCTGCTCGCTGGCGAGGCGTGCCCTGACGCGGGCACCCCCATTATCGACCGAGATAGCGGTAAAACCGTTGGCGAGGTGGTTATCGCCGCCAGAGGTCGGAAGCTGGTAGAAATGCTGGCCGTGTTGCAGAAGGATGCGGCACAATTGGCTACATTAAGCGCAGGCAATGCACAGGGGCCACTGATAACTCTTGCCGACCTGCCGTACGAATCTGATCTGACTGCCAGCGACGAGGCTGTGCAGTAGCAATCAAATAAAGGATTACCCATGACAGATATGGCCCAACGCGTAAAAGAAGAGCTGATCCAGGCGATCGAAAAAGACCAACTGGTGCTTCCGACACTGCCCGAAGTAGCCCTGCGCGTTCGCGAAGCAGCAGAAGACCCTGATGTCAGCATCCCCTTTCTGGTCAAGGAGATCAGCAACGATGCCGCGCTCAGCGCCCGCTTGATCAAAGTCGTCAACAGCCCTCTACTACGCAGCCGGCAGGAAATCACCGACCTGTCGATGGCCGTCAACCGCATGGGCATTACTTACACTGCAAACCTGGCGATCGGCCTGGCGATGTCACAGATGTTTCAGGCCACCTCCGACGTTATTGACCGCAAGATGCGTGAAGTCTGGACCCGCAGTACCGAAGTGGCCGGTATCAGCCACGTACTATGCAAGCACTACACTCGCCTCAAGCCTGACCAGGCAACCTTGGGCGGCCTGGTGCACCAGATCGGCGTACTGCCGATCCTTGCCTATGCCGAAGAAAACAACCAGCTTCTGCGCGACTCCATCAGCCTGAATCTGGTTATTGAAGAAATTCATCCAATCCTTGGCGACCGCATTCTGAAGGCGTGGGACTTTCCGCAACCACTGCGCCACGTGCCAACAGAACACCTGGACTTCGACCGCAACTCCAGCGCGGTCGACTACGCTGATATCGTGCAAGTCGCAGTACTGCAGTCTCTCGCCGGAAGCACGCACCCTTACGCCCAGCTCGACTGGAGTACTATCAGCTCCTTTGCCAAGCTCGGCCTCAACCCCAGTGAAGAGCAGGAAGACGAAGACCTATCCGCTGAAATGGAAGCAGCCATGCAGCTGCTCGCCTAACGCTCTTATATATCCACTATATTCGCTATCTGCTCGCCCGCTGCGGCGGGCAAGCTCCAGTCGATAGGCGCGCGACCTCGCTCTAGCAGATAATTGTTGGCAGCAGAAAAGTGACCGTTACCAATAAAGCCCCGATGCGCCGAGAGTGGTGAAGGGTGAACCGAGGTGAGAACGCAATGACGCGTCTCATCAATCTGCTTTCCTTTGCGCTGAGCATAATTACCCCAGAGCATGAACACACAGTCAGTGTGACACTGGTTGATTACCTCGATAATCTTTGACGTGAAC
>TARA_R110000868_G_scaffold57652_1_pt1 | contig 10011 bp, 8 predicted proteins | sample TARA_R110000868 | Tara Oceans TARA_R110000868 (sample SAMEA4397489) | marine metagenome | biome: Polar Biome; feature: [SRF] surface water layer (ENVO:00010504); material: water (ENVO:00002006), including particulate matter (ENVO:01000060) such as... | depth 5 m | reverse complement strand
CAGCCGCCGCGTGCCGGTTCTCCGGCGGCTTCGAGCAGCGCCGACTCGCTGTCGCTAAATAGGCGGGAGCGGACCAGGAACCGCAGGCCTTCGGGGCTTTCCAGCGACATGCCCGCGCCCCGGCCCGGCACGACATCGATGATCACCTGCGTATGGCGCCAATAGTCGAATTGCGCCGCGCCGATCCATACCGGCACGTCGCCTGCAATCAGCCCCAGCAACACATCCTGCGCCCCGACCCGAAATTCACCGCGCAGGAAACACATCGGGGCAGACCCGTCGCAGCACCCGCCCGATTGATGGAACATGAGCGGCCCATGCAGCGCCGTCAGACGAGTGATCAGGGCGTCCGCCTGCGGGGTGGACAGGATGCGTGCCGGAAGCGATACCATCGTCTGTCTCCGCCAAAATGAAGCGGCAGGCATCCCACTATGCCCGCCGCTGACCGTCAGAAAAAGCCCGTTCCTTCAGAAGAAACCCAGGGCCTTCGGGCTGTAGCTGACCAGCAGATTCTTCGTCTGCTGATAATGGTCCAGCATCATCTTATGATTTTCGCGCCCGATGCCCGACTGTTTATAGCCGCCAAAGGCCGCATGGGCGGGATAGGCATGGTAGCAGTTGGTCCACACCCGCCCCGCCTGGATGCCACGCCCCATGCGATAGGCGCGCGTCCCGTCGCGGGTCCATACGCCCGCGCCCAGACCGTAAAGCGTGTCATTGGCGATCGCCAGCGCGTCGGCCTCATCCTTGAAGGTGGTCACCGCCAATACCGGCCCAAAGATTTCCTCTTGGAAAATCCGCATCTTGTTATGGCCCTTGAGGACGGTGGGCGTCACATAATAGCCCTGGCTCAGATCGCCCTCATGGCTGGCGCGTTCGCCGCCGGTCAGCACCTGCGCGCCTTCTTCGCGACCGATGGCGATGTAGGACAGGATCTTTTCCAGTTGGTCGTTGGACGCCTGCGCGCCGATCATCGTCGATGGATCGAGCGGGCTGCCCTGCTTGATCGCCTTCACCCGTGCGATGGCGCGCTCGATGAAACGATCGTAGATCGATTCCTGAATGAGCGCGCGGCTGGGGCAGGTACAGACTTCGCCCTGGTTGAGCGCGAACATGGCAAAGCCTTCCAGGCATTTGTCGAAATAATCGTCGTCCGCGTCCATCACGTCGGCAAAGAAGATGTTGGGCGACTTGCCGCCCAGTTCCAGCGTCACCGGGATCAGGTTTTCCGACGCATATTGCATGATCAGGCGGCCGGTCGTGGTTTCGCCGGTAAAGGCGATCTTGCTGATCCGCTTGCTGCTGGCGAGCGGCTTGCCCGCTTCGACGCCAAAGCCGTTGACGATGTTGAGCACGCCGGGCGGCAACAGGTCGCCGATAATCTCCATCAGCACCAGGATCGACATCGGGGTCTGTTCGGCAGGCTTGAGCACGATGCAATTGCCAGCCGCAAGGGCAGGTGCCAGTTTCCACACCGCCATCAGGATGGGGAAGTTCCACGGAATGATCTGGCCCACCACGCCCAATGGTTCGTGGAAATGATAGGCGATGGTGTCATGATCGATCTCGCTGATCGAGCCTTCCTGGGCACGGGCGCAACCGGCGAAATAGCGGAAATGGTCGATCGCCAAAGGAATATCGGCATGGGTCGTCTCGCGGATCGGCTTGCCGTTGTCGATCGTCTCGGCCATCGCGATCAGATCCAGATTGGCTTCCATCCGGTCGGCGATCTTCAGCAGGATGTTGGACCGTTCGGTCGACGACATCCGGCCCCACGCCGCCTTGGCGGCGTGTGCGGCATCCAGGGCCAGTTCGATATCCTCGGCCGTGCCGCGTGCCACCTGGCACACCACCTGTCCGTTGACGGGCGAAACATTGTCGAAATAGGCGCCCTTCACAGGCGCCGTCCATGCCCCACCGATATAATTGTCATAGCAATCGCGGATGAGGGTATGGCCGGATAATTTCTCCAGCGCCTGTTGCAGCATCATCATATCTCCTGGGTCAATTTTCGCATTGAAATTCAGGATGTCAGGATGTCAAAGTCGGGGAAGCGCGCAATTGGACCTTTGGTCAATTGCGAGAGACTACGATGATCGCGTCGTCGATGTTGGGGATCAAATGATCCGCGCCTTGCTCCGCTCCGTCTTGAGGCGGAGGGCGCACTCACAGGGGGAAAAGCCAGCATGGGGACGCCCAAGGCTGCTAACCCCTCTACAGTCGCCCGATGGCGTCGGGATAATGGGCCAGCATTGAGCTATTATCGCAAAAAGACAATCTCACATGCTATCAACCAAAATGTCGGTTGCTACGAACCGGCACCCGGAAAACCTCTAAAAATCAAAGGCTTTAGAAAATAATTGGCGGAGAGGCAGGGATTCGAACCCTGGGTACCCTCTCGGGCACGCCGCATTTCGAGTGCGGTGCATTCGACCACTCTGCCACCTCTCCGCAGAAGGTCCGCCGGGCCGATGGCCGCTGCGTTCCTGGTCGAGCGGCGGCCATTAGCGAATGAAATCGCGCTTGCCAAGCGGGGTTTCCGGGTTTTTTCTTGTGTCGGCGTTGAACCACCCTAAATTGGGGACATGAGAAACACGATTCAGATTTTCGGCGCTGGCGTTACGGCCCCGCCGATCGTCCATTCCCGCTTCAGCATTGGCGACGTGGTCCGGCACCGCATGTTCGGCTTTCGCGGCGTCGTGTTCGATATCGACCCGGTCTTCGCCAATAGCGAGGAATGGTATGAGGCCATCCCCGAACATGCCCGGCCCGACAAGCAGCAGCCCTTTTACCACCTGCTCGCCGAAAATGGCGAATCCAGCTATGTCGCCTATGTCAGCCAGCAGAATCTGGTCACCGACGACAGCGACGAGCCGGTCGACCACCCCGCCATCACCGGCATGTTCGGTGCCTATGCGGACGGTAAATATCGCCTGCGCCCGCTCCATCGCCATTAAGGGCGCCGCCGCGCTGCTGCTGGCGCTCGCGCTGCCTGGCATTGCGCACGGGCAGGTGCAAGGCGGACAGGCGGAAGGCGGGCAGGCGCAGGATCGGCCGCCCAATGCCGATCCCAGCTTCCCCTTCGCGCGCGAGATCGAGGCGTTCGCCAAGGCCAATGCCGCAAGTCCGCCGGTCGAGGGCGCGACACTCTTCCTGGGCAGTTCCAGCATTCGCCTGTGGGACATAGCAGGCAGCTTCACCGACATCCCGACCGTCAATCGCGGTTTTGGCGGGGCCAGCACGCCCGATGTGCTGCGCTATTATCGACGGCTGTTGCCTCCGACCAAGCCGCGCACGATCATCGTCTATGTCGGCGAAAATGATCTGGCGGCCGGTGCCAGTCCCGACAAGGTCGCCGCCGACATCCTGACCCTGCTCAAGCGGCTGCGCAACGACTATCCCCGCGCGCCCATCGCCTTCCTCTCGCTCAAGCCCAGCCCGATCCGCTGGACGCTCTGGCCCAAAATGGCCGCGATCAATCAGGCCGTGGCCGTGCGGGCGAAGGCGGTGCGCTTCACCTATCTCGACGTCGGCCGCCTGCTGCTGGCGCGCGACGGCCTGCCCGACGCCTCGCTCTTTCGCGCCGATGGATTGCATATGAAGCCCGAAGGCTATCAACGCTGGACACAGGCGGTGGATAATTGGCTCGATCGCGTCGCCACCACTGCCGCGGAAAAGGCCTCCTGACGGCCCCAATTGCACTTTCCGATTGATCCACGGTCAAGCAACATTATTACCAAGCCCAAGCAACAAGCACGAAGCCAAGGGGATATAGGGTGACAACGGACAAGCCACAGGCCAGCGGGATGGCCGAACTGACGCTGCGCGGCGTCATCCTGGGCGCGCTCATCACCCTCATCTTCACCGCAGCGAACGTCTATCTCGGCCTCAAGATCGGCCTCACCTTTGCCACCTCCATCCCCGCAGCGGTCATTTCCATGGCCATCCTGCGCCTGTTCGCGACCGGCACGATCCTGGAAAACAACATCGTCCAGACCATCGCCTCGGCGGCAGGGACGCTCTCGGCGATCATCTTCGTGCTGCCCGGCCTGGTGATGATCGGCTGGTGGCAGGGCTTCCCCTATTGGCTGTCGGCCTGCACCATCGCCTTGGGCGGCATATTGGGCGTCATGTATTCGGTGCCGTTGCGCCGCGCGCTCGTCACCGGCTCCGACCTCCCCTATCCCGAAGGCGTCGCCGCCGCCGAAGTGCTGAAAGTCGGCGCGGGATCGCGCGCGGGCGCGGAAGAGAATAAGCGCGGCCTGTCCGCCATTCTGCTCAGCGCCGTCGCCGCCGCTTCCTTCACCATCATCGCCAAGACCCGGCTGATCGCCGAGGAAGCCGCCACCTTCTTCCGCTTCGGCACCGGCGCGACATCGATGTCGACCAGCTTTTCGATGGCGCTGATCGGCGTCGGCCATCTGGTCGGCCTGTCAGTCGGCGTCGCCATGTTCGTGGGGCTGGTGATCAGCTGGTTCGGCATCGTCCCCTTCCTCACCGCGCCCGTACCCGCAGGCGCTGATCTCGCCACCATCGTCGGCGACACCTTCCGCACCAAGGCGCGCTTCATCGGCGCGGGCACCATCGGCGTCGCGGCGATCTGGACCCTGCTCAAGATTCTCGGCCCCATCATCGGCGGTATCCGCTCCGCCCTCGTCGCCAATGCAACGCGCAAGGCGGGCAATGCCGGACTGCTGGAACTGACCGAACGCGACCTCCCCATCGGCATCGTCTTCGGCACCATCGTCGCGTCGATGCTGCCGATCGGCGTGCTGCTCTGGATCTTCGCGCAGGGCGGACCGATCGCGGCCAACCCGGTGCCGGTCATCGCGCTGACGCTGGCCTATGTGCTGGTGGCGGGCATCGTCATCGCGTCGGTCTGCGGCTATATGGCCGGGCTTATCGGCGCGTCGAACAGCCCGATTTCGGGCGTCGGCATCCTCGCCGTGCTGGGCGCATCGCTGATGCTCGCCGCCATTTACGGATCGGGCGGCGACCCGGATCGCAGCCAGGCTTTGGTCGCCTACGCCCTCTTCACCACCGCGATCGTGTTCGGCATCGCCACCATTTCCAACGACAATCTTCAGGATCTCAAGACCGGCCAGCTCGTCGGCGCGACGCCGTGGAAGCAGCAGATCGCGCTGATCCTGGGCGTCCTCTTCGGCTCGCTCGTCATCCCGCCAGTGCTGGATCTGCTCAACAGCGCCTTCGGCTTTGCAGGGGCACCCGGCGCCGGGCCGAACGCCCTGCCCGCCCCACAGGCAGCACTCATCTCCGCGCTGGCGAAGGGCGTATTGGGCGGCGATCTCGATTGGGGTCTGATCGGCATCGGCGCTGGCATCGGCGCGGTCGTGGTGCTGGCCGATGAACTGCTGGGCAAGGCGGGCAAGCTGCGCCTGCCACCGCTGGCGGTCGGCATGGGCATTTATCTGCCGATGGCGCTGACGCTGCTGATCCCGGTCGGCGCGCTGATCGGCCATCTCTACAACCGCTGGGCGCTGCGCCAGTCCAATCCCGAATTTGCCGAGCGCATGGGCGTGTTGATGGCGACCGGCTTCATCGTCGGCGAAAGCCTGTTCGGCGTCGCCTTCGCCGGCATCGTCGCGGCGACCGACAGCGACACCCCCCTCGCACTGGTGGGCGAAAGCCATTGGGCCGTGCCGCTCGCCATCCTGATCTTCGCGGGCGTCATCGCCGGGCTTTATGCGCGACTGCGCCACTGGGCGAGCGCGCCGCTGACCTGATCCGTTCAGCCGCGCGACAGCCGGGCGCGGATACAAGTCGGTTCATCGCAGGAGGACGAGATGGTCGGGATGATGGGCAAGACGCGCTGGATGACGGGATCGCTGGTGGCCCTAGGCCTGATGCTCGGCAGCGTCAGCGCAGCCGAGGCCCGCCCCCGCTATGATCGCGGCTGGGGCCATCATCATCGCGACCGGGGCAATGGCTTCGGCTTTGGCGATGCGGTGGGCGTCGCCGCGCTGATCGGCGCGGTTGCGATCGTCGCCTCCTCTTTGTCCAAGGACAAGCAGGCCGCCCGCGGCAGCGCGCCCTATGCCGACGATGACGCTCCGCCTCCGGCCACCGGCACCGACTATGGCTTGGACAGGCATGGCGCAGCACCCGGCGAGGAGGATTTCTCCGACGTCGTCGGCAACCCCGACGCTATGGCAGACGCCTGCGCCCTCGCCGCCCGCGACGAAGCCCAGAGCCGCGAGGGCGGCTATGCCGAAATCCGCGCCATGGACGAGCCGCGCCGCACCCAGGGCGGCTATAATATCGACGGCGAAGTCGAAACCCGCGCCAGCTATCGTGCCACCACCGGCACCACCCGCCGCTTCACCTGCGCCATGCAGAACGGCCGCGTCGCGGAGGTCTATCTCAGCCGCGACGTAGCCGCGCGATAGGGCCGCGCGCCTTCGCTTTATCCTGTCCTCTCACCCCTCGCTGGTCTAGCATTCCGCCGAATCAGGGGGTTGGCGGGTGGTGGCCTTTCTTTTAGCGCCGGAAAATATCGTCTTCCTGTCAGCCATCCTGTTGATGCTGCTGATCGGCGGCGTGCAGGCGCTTGGCCTCGCGGGCGATGTCGATCTCGACCTGGACAGCGATGCTGATCTGCTGGGCTGGCTCGGCTTTGGCCGCCTGCCCCTGCTCGCCTTGATCGCGATCTTCCTCGCGATGGTCGGTATGATCGGCCTGACCGGCCAGCGCCTGGCGCTGGACTTTATCGGCACACTGCTGACGCCCTGGATCGCGGTGCCCGGTGCCTTGCTCGCCGCCCTCCCCGCCACCGGCCTTGCCGCGCGCTTGCTCGCGCCCCTGCTACCGCGCGACCATACGACAGCGGTATCGCTCGACATGCTGGTGGGCAGCCCGGCGCAGATCGTCACCGGCCGCGCCAGCGCCGGATCGCCCGCCCGCGCGCGGGTGGAGGATCATCACGGCCAGGCCCATTATGTCATGGTCGAACCCGACAATGACGGCCAGTCACTGGCGGAGGGCGAAGCCATATTGCTCGTCCGCCGCGACGGCCCGCTTTTTCGCGCCATCAGCCATGGCGATCATTATCTGCCCCGCCTCTAGGAGAATGCCATGAATTTGCCCGCCGTGCAGGACGGATTTTCGATCATGCCCTATGTGCTGATCGCCGGCAGCGGCCTGCTGCTGCTGATCATATTGGGTGTCGTGATCGCCCGGCTCTACAAGCGGGCGTCGAAGGAAATCGGCTTCGTGCGTACCGGCTTCGGCGGCGAGAAAGTGGTGATGAACGGCGGCGCCCTGGTGCTGCCGATCTTTCATGAGACGATGCCGGTCAACATGAACACCGTGCGGCTGGCGGTGGAGCGCAAGAATAGCGACGCGCTCATCACGCTCGATCGCCTGCGCATCGACGTGAAGGCGGAATTATATGTCCGGGTGCGACCCGACGCCCAGTCGATCGCCATCGCCGCGCAGACGCTGGGCATGCGCACCATGCATCCCGAAGCGCTCAAGGAACTGGTCGAGGGCAAGTTCGTCGATGCATTGCGCTCGGTCGCGGCGGGCATGACCATGAACCAGTTGCACGAACAGCGTAGCGATTTCGTGCAAAAGGTGCAGCAGGTCTCCTCGGTCGATCTCGCCATGAACGGGCTGGAACTGGAAAGCGTCTCGCTGACCGGCCTCGACCAGACGTCGATCGAACATTTCAACGCCAACAACGCCTTCGATGCCGAGGGCCTGACCAAGCTGACCGAGCAGATCGAATTGCGCAAGAAAGCGCGCAACGACATCGAACAGGATACCCGCGTCCAGATCGAGACCAAGAATCTGGAAGCCGAGCGCCAATCGATGCTGATCGCGCGCGACACCGAATTCGCCCGGCTGGAACAGGAGCGCGAGGTCGAGATGCGCCGCGCCGCGCAGGGGGCCGAAATCGCCCGCGAACAATCGCTGCGCCAGCAGGAAGCCGAACAGGCCAAGATCGAAGCCAAGAAGCTGGTCGACAGCCAGCAGATCGAGGCCGACCGCACCGTCAAGGAAGCCCGCATCGCGCAGGAACAGGCGCTCGAACTCGCCCGGCAGGAACAGCAGATCGCGGTCCAGAACAAGAGCCGCGAGGAAAGCCAGGCCAAGGCGGAGGCCGACGCTGCCCGCGCCAAGGCGGTCGCGGCCGAGGAACAGGTGCAGACATCGCGCCAGACCGAGATTGCCGAGCGTACCAAGCGGATCGAACTGATCGACGCCGCCCGCGAGGCCGAGCGCGCCGCGATCCAGGTGAAGGTCGAGGCCGAAGCCGAGAAGCAGGCGGCGTCCGACCGCGCAGCCGCCGTGCGCTTTGCAGCGGAGGGTGAGGCCGAGGCGGTGAAACTGCGCGCCGAGGCGGACCGCGTGCGTTTCGAGGTCGAAGCGGCGGGCCAGCAGGCCGTCAACGAAGCGGCCAACCTCCTTTCCTCCGGCCAGGTGTCGCTCCAGACCAAGATGGCCCTGCTCAAGATATTGCCCGAACTGGTCCGCGAGGCCGCCAAGCCGATGGAAGCGATCGATTCCATCAAGATCGTGCAGGTCGATGGGATCACGGGACAGGGCGGCGAAGGCGGCAGCGTGTCCGCAGGTCAGGGACAGGATGGCAACCTCGCCAATGCCGCCGTCTCCGCAGCGCTGCGCTACCGTGCCCAAGCGCCGGTGATCGATGGATTGATGAAGGAATTGGGTCTGGACGGCTCCAGCCTGGAGGGTCTTGTGCGCGGCGCAACCGATATGGCATCGCCACCCCCGGCGACATCCTCCGACGGCCCGACCGCCGATCTAGCGGCAGCATGACGCTGCAACGGATCGCCTGACCCATGACCGGCAACACCCTACCGCGCTATGCGCTGGCCTTTGGACTGGCCGCGTTGGCCGGTATGGTCGATGCGCTGGGCCTGCTCAAGCTGGGCGGCCTGTTCGTTTCCTTCATGAGCGGCAATTCGACGCGGATGGCGGTGGGCATCGCCGGGGGCACGGCCATCGCCGGCATGGCCATCGGCCTGATCGGTGCCTTTGTCGGCGGCGTGTTTGGCGGGGCGCTGATCGGCAAACTGGCCGGCCGCTGGCGCAAACAGGCGGTGCTGGCCACGGTGCTGGGCATGTTGATCCTCGCCGCCTTGGCCGTCGGCCGCCGGGGCGAAGCCATCACCTTCCTGATGGCCGCCGCGATGGGGGCCGTGAACAATGTGTTCCAGCGCGATGGAGAGGTCAGCATCGGCGTCACCTACATGACCGGCGCGCTGGTAAAGCTCGGCCAATCCTTCGCGCTCACCCTGACCGGCGGCCCGCGCTTTGGCTGGCTACCCCATCTGCTGCTGTGGCTCAGCCTGGTGCTGGGCGCGATCATCGGCGCAGCCCTGTTCGCGCAGCTCGACCTGTCCGCCCTGTGGGTCGCATGCGGCTGGTGCGCGGCCCTATGGGGCTTCAGCCTCTGTCTCGGCCCGCTCGGCGGGACGGTGACCGCGCGATAGCAGGTGCCGCCCAGTTCGGGGGCATCCTGACTATCAGGTCCAGCCCTGCGTAACGGCAACATCTACACCTCTCCCGTCTTCGCCGGCATTATGTAGCAAACGCACCAAGGCGGTTACGTTCGCCACCGCGTGCGCTGGCGGACGTATCGCAGATGGTGGCGTAGCGTGATTGGGGCGCTGGTCGCGATCATCTGTGCCGTTGGTTTATTTCATATAACCTCGGAAAATGGTGAGTTCGGCATCGTTTCCCGAAAGGCTTTTGATCAAGGACAATTTAGAAGTGTTAAAAGTGTAAACGTTAAGAGTGGTGTAATCCTTGTTCGACCATTTGTAGTCTACGAAAATCCCTATAAACGCTCCCCATCCATTTTTAAGGTCGATAGCGGCCTTGGCATTCCCAACAAACCTTGTGAGTTCTTGCGTCGGAGCTACAGCGCCGCCCATAGCCGTTGGCGTATGTTCTCTTTCTATACTTTCAAATCTTTGAGGTCGTGTCCCACGGGGTTCTCTAATCGCCACTGTCAACAGCTGA
>TARA_R110000868_G_scaffold106587_2_pt1 | contig 10011 bp, 9 predicted proteins | sample TARA_R110000868 | Tara Oceans TARA_R110000868 (sample SAMEA4397489) | marine metagenome | biome: Polar Biome; feature: [SRF] surface water layer (ENVO:00010504); material: water (ENVO:00002006), including particulate matter (ENVO:01000060) such as... | depth 5 m | reverse complement strand
AAAGCCGATCTGGCGATCGGCAATGTGCTGGGCTCCAATATTTTCAATATCTTTGCCGTCGGGGGCGCCACCGGACTGGCATCAGCCGCCATCGGCACGCAGCTCAATGTTCCCGAGCACTTCTTCAGCCTGGACCTGTGGGTCATGCTCGGTGCAAGCGTCCTGATTGCCGGCATCGTCCTGCTGCAACGGCCGATCACTCGAGTGCTCGGCGCCGTACTGACCATTGCCTATCTGGCCTATATCGGCTTCCTTGCCCTGCCCCTGCTGGGCTGAACCCGGCGGGCTACTGGCCGATCGGCACCGGCGTAATCAGCCGGGTCAAAAATCCCGTATCAGACCAGCGGGCATCCCGCGTGGCGGGGTCAGCCGTGACGCCCCGTGTCATACGGACCACCACCATATCCAGCTCGGGAATGAGGTAGAGACGCTGATTACCCGCGCCGGCCGCGACCCGCAGATCGGGCAGTTCCTGCTCAGCCGCCAGCGTGTCGAGACCGGTCGCGATGGAGTCCGCCCCGCGGAATTCTCCCCGCGAGCTGTCCGGCAGCCACCAGGACAAGCCATAAGCCGGGTTTGCGCGGCCGGGCTCGAAGCTCGCCGCAAGGGCCTCGGCATCGACCAGGCCAACACCATTGGATACGCCATCATTGAGAACCAGATAGCCAAAGCGTGCCCAGTTCAGCGGCGTGATCTCAACGGCTTCCGACATGACAGGCATGCCGTCGATGGCACCCCAGCTGCCCAGCTGAATGCCCGCGGGGGTGAGGACGCGCCGGGTCAGATAATGCGCTGCCGACGCGTCAAGATTGGCAGCCTCGAGCTTACGGCGCATGAACTCACCGAAGGCCTGAAAATGCCGGGCACTGTAGATGAAGGCCCGGCCCGGATCATACCGCGCGCGCGTGCGGATCGCCGTCCGATAGCTGGGGATCCGCTCATTGTCATTTTGCGAGGCAAGCCCGCTGGTCTGGGCGAGCAGGTGCCGCACCGTGATCTGGGACCGGCGCGGGTCGCCCTGCCATTCCGTGATCGTATCCGCGACAATTTCATCCAGGGTGATGAGGCCATCCTGCACCGCAGCGGCAGCAATCACCGAGGCGAAACTCTTGGAGCCGCTCGCCAATTCCCAGGCCTGGTCCGGCTCGATCCCGCTGGCGTAATCCTCGCAAATGATTTCGCCGTGGAGCACAACAATCACGGCAATACCGCGTGCGCCGCGGCTATACTGAGCGGCGGCGTCGCAATCGAGTTCCCATTGCCGGTGCGGCTGGGGAACCTCCTCGTCCGCATGCGCAGCCGGAAGCGCTATCAGGCATCCGAGAAGCCCTGTCAGCAAAGGTCGCATCATTGACGTCAAGTCCTGTCCAAACCAACCCTGGATCAGACAAGCACCCGGCCCCGGCTCCGCAAAGCGGCTCGCGCTGCCAGTCACGCACTTGTGACGGCGACCCGGACGTCCTAGCCGAAGACGCGGCGGAGAATGTCGCTGGTGCGGCTGACAGGATCGCGCCTGACGGCCTGCTCTTCGCGGGCGACATAGTAGAAGACCCCGTCGAGCGCCTTGTTGACCGCATGATCGGTCAAATCCTCGCGCAGGGAAGTCTGGCCCCCGCCGCTGCCGCCCGTGAACCGGCTGAACAGGCTGTTGCCGCTCGAAACATAGGGCTCGATCGGCTCAAGGGCCGCATAGGCACCACTGCCCTGCAACGCATCCTGCATCGGCGGGCGCAGCAGGGAGACGAGCTGCGAATTGGTCCGCCCGCGCAGATAGTCCGTCGCTGCAGTGTCGCCGCCGCGGACAATCCCGACCGCATCCTGAACCGTAATCGTCCGCACCGTGTCGATAAAGATTCGCTGCGCGCCGGGCATGGCCGATTCAGCCGCCCGGTTCAGCGAGAGCTCCAGATCATCGAGCAGGCCGGACAGGCCCAGCGGCCGCAAACGGCTCTGCAGGTCGGAGACACGGCGCGGCAGGGGAATATGGACCGCTGCATCCCCGAAGAATCCATCCCTCTGCGCCAGCCTGTCCGTCGCCAGACGGGCCGCTTTCGACAAGGCTTCCCGGATGCCCGCACTGGCATCATTCTGGTTCAGATGGCCGCGGCCGGACTGCGCAAAGGCGGGGGCTGCGAGCGTGGCAGCCAGTACAGAAACCAGAAAATCACGCCGTTTCATCATTCTCTCCCGGCGCTCCCGCGCCCTGTCCAGGCCTTGTGCAGGGCCAGCGCCCGACGCCAGCGCATCATATATGACTAGGTATTAACCACGCCCGGCGGGCATGTGAACTCACCCCAACAGGGAATCACAATGCCGCCGCCTGACGATACCACATCGAACTTCCCGCTCGTCGAGGAAGAATGGCCATCCCAGTTCGGGCCGGAGCTGGCGGTGTTTCGCCGTTTTGCGGTCGAGATGATCTCGATCCGCTCGGAAGATGAACTCTACCGCCACGTCGCCCGCAATGTTGTGGGAGCGATGAATTTCGCTGACTGCGTCATCTATCGCCACATCCCTGAATCGGGTGTGCTGGAACAGGTTTCCGCTATCGGTGAAAAGACTGCGTTCGACACGCCGGACATGATCATCAATCCGATGATCATCCGAGTAGGCGAGGGCATAACCGGCACCGTCGCCCAGACCGGCAAACCGCTCATCATCAAGGATGTGGAGAAAGACTCCCGCTATATTCCCGACATTGCGGCCGCACGCTCGGAAATCTGCGTGCCGATCCTCAATGGCGATGAGGTCCTCGGCGTCATTGATTGCGAGCACCCGCTGCCAGACCGGTTTGGCCGGCGCGAACTTGAAATCCTCAATTCGGTGGCTGCGCTGACGGCGGCACAATTGCTGCAATGCCGCATGATCCGGATGGAGCGCAGCGCGCGCTATGACCTGGCCCGGGCACTTGAAGCCTCCGAACAGGCACAGCGCAGCCAGAGCCGCTTCATATCCAGTGCCTCGCATGAGCTGCGAACCCCGCTGAATTCCATTATCGGCTTCGCCAGCCTGCTCACCCGGCCCGGCTATTTCGCCGAAAACCAGGAGCGCTGCGAAGGCTACGCCCAGACCATATTGGAAGCCGGCCACCATCTGGCAGCCGTCGTGAATGACGTTCTGGAGATCACCGCTGCCGCCGGCGGGCGCCTGGTTGCAAAGCCGGAAGGCCTCGATGTTGGCTGGGAAACGGAGCAGGCGATCCTGCCCCTGCTGGCGCAGGCTGAAGAGGGACAGATCACGATCGAGGCGGGCGAGGTGCCACTTTTCGCCTGGTGCGATGTGCGGCATTTCCACCGTATCCTGCTCAACCTGACGTCCAATGCGATCAAGTTCTCAGAACCGGGCAGCCCGGTCTCGATTCGTTTCGCCGAACGGCTTGACGGCATCGAGATCACCGTCAGCGATCATGGCCCGGGTCTGGCGGGGGAGGCTCTCGAGAGTATATTCGCGCCTTTCCACCGGGAGCCCGCGACCGAAGCTTCGCGGTCGCCGGGAGCCGGGCTGGGCCTGACACTGGCGCGCGAACTCGCTCAGGCCAATCTCGGCGACATCGCCGTCTCCAGCCAGCTCGGTGTCGGCAGCGCCTTCACACTGAGGCTGCCCACCCATATTGAGTCAGAGGAAGCCGGGACCATCGAGGCCGCAGAACCCGATCAGATCTTCCGGCGAAACCGCGTCAGTCCTACGGCCGCCGCGTCGGCGTAGGCTTCGGTCTTGCGGGTCGTGACCTGGGCGGCAATAACCGCGTCCGGCCCCAGGGCAACGTCGAGGATCTCGCCGCACAGCGTTTCCTGCAAATCGAATTGCCGGTCCTCAAGCGCCTTGATGCCATTGAGGATGTAGTCGTAATCGATCACGGTCGCTATATCATCGGCACCAGACCAGTTCTTGTCGACAACAGTGACGACATCGACCAGCACGCGCTGGCGCACGCCGCGCTCATAATCATGGATGCCGATCTCGACATTGAGCTTCACGCCCTCGAGCCGGTAGATGAAGACATCTTCGCCGGTCGCATTCGCGAGTGCGTTTTCAATCACTTGGTCGAGCCTCAAAACCGTCAGTCCTCTATCACGCCGGGTGCATACATCACATCGCCATTACGCGCGTCGAGATGCTGGCCGCCATCAATGATCAGGGTCTCGCCCGTCATGGATGAGGTCGCAAGAATAAAGCGCACCGCGCGGATGATGTCCTCCGGCGTCGAGCCGCCCTGCATCGGGTTGAGCCGGTGGGCGCGTTCGAACTCGGCCTCCGACTGCCCGCCCGACGGCAGGGTCAGCCCCGGCGCGATCGCATTGACCCGCACGCGCGGTGCAAAGGCCATCGCCATCGTCGTGGTCGCGCCCAGCAGGCCATGCTTGGCCAGGGTGTAGGAGAAGAAGTCCGGATTGAGATTGAAGAGCTTCTGGTCGAGGATATTGATGATGCACCCCGAGGCCCGCTCGCTGTGATGCGCCGCCATCGCCGAGGCCAGCAGGACCGGCGCCATTAGATTCACCCGCAGCGCCTCTTCCAGCCCGGCAGCTTCGACAGTCTCCGGCCGATCCATCTCAAAGATCGAGGCCGAGTTCACCAGCAAATCAACGCGCCCCAGCGCCGCCATGAAAGCCTTGACGCCGACGCTGTCAGCCAGATCGCATTGCGCCGTCGAGGCCGAGCCCCCCGCTTCGCGGATCGCGGCCTCAATCGCACGTGCCTGCGTGCCCGAGCTGTTGTAGTGAATCACCACGTGCCAGCCATCTTCTGCCAGGGCGCGCGCTATTTTCGCACCCAGGCGCTTGCCGCCACCTGTAACGAGCGCAATCTTGTCCGACATGACGTCTCCGAAAACACCTTCTCCGGCGATAAATGACCCGTCCGGGCCTGCGGCGCAATCGGCGAGCGGTGCGCAAATCATCGCGGACTACGTCAAACACCTGCCCTCAAGGCCCGGTGTCTACCGCATGTTCGCCGAGGATGGCACGGTCCTCTATGTCGGCAAGGCACGCAATCTGAAGAACCGCGTCGGCAATTATGCCAATGGCCGCGGTCATTCCAATCGCATCGCCCTGATGATCGCCCTGACGCGGACGATGGAGTTCGTGGTCACCGAGACCGAGACCGAAGCCCTGCTGCTGGAAGCCAATCTCATCAAGCGGCTCAAGCCCCGCTTCAACATCCTGCTGCGCGACGATAAGAGCTTTCCCTATATCCTGATCCGCCGCGACCATGCCGCTCCGCAACTCACCAAGCATCGCGGCGCCCACAAGGCGAAGGGCGATTATTTCGGCCCATTCGCCTCGGTCGGCGCGGTCAACCAGACCCTCAACACGCTGCAAAAAGCCTTCCTCGTGCGCACCTGCAGCGACAGCGTCTATGAGGGCCGCACCCGGCCCTGCATGCTGCACCAGATCAAGCGCTGCGCCGCGCCCTGCGTCGATCTGGTGACGCCAGCGGCCTATGGCGAGCTGGTCGGCCAGGCGCGTGATTTCCTGCGCGGCAAGTCCAACGCCCTGCGCGAGGATCTTCAGGTGCGCATGCAGGAAGCCTCCGAAGCGCTCGATTTCGAGAGCGCCGCACGCCTGCGTGACCGCATCCGCGCCATCGCCGCCGTCACCACCGACCAGGGCATCAATCCCGAGGGCGTCGAGGAGGCCGATATCATCGCCGTCGCCCAGGATGGCGGGCGCTCCTGCGTGCAGGTCTTCTTTTTCCGCGCCGGGCAGAATTGGGGCAATCAATCCTTCTTCCCGCGCCATGACAGTGATGAGGAGGCGCCCGACGTGCTCGCCGCCTTCATCGCGCAATTCTACGACAACAAGCCCGCCCCCTCCCTCATCCTGCTGTCGCACGAGATAGAGGAGCAGGAACTGCTCGCCGACGCGCTCAGCCTCAAGGCCGACCGCAAGGTCGTGCTGCACAAGCCCAGCCGGGGCGAAAAGCGCAAGCTGGTCGAGCGTACCCAGAGCAATGCCCGCGAGGCGCTGGCGCGCAAGATGTCGGAGAGCGCCTCCCAGACGCATCTGCTCAAGGGCGTGCAGCGTGTCTTCGAGCTCGAGGAGATGCCCCAGCGCATCGAAGTCTATGACAATTCCCACATCCAGGGGACGAATGCGCTCGGCGCCATGATCGTTGCGGGGCCCGAGGGCTTCGAGAAAAACCATTATCGCCGCTTCAACATGACCGGCGAGGATGCCGCGACCAATGATGATTTCGCCATGATGGCGGCGATGATGCGCCGCCGCTTCTCGCGCCTTATGAAGGAGCGCGATGAGGGCGCCCCCGTGCCCGATCTGGTGCTGATCGATGGCGGCAAGGGGCAGTTGTCCAGCGTGATGGAGATCGTCGACGAACTCGGCGTCACCGGCATCTGCATCGCCGCCATTGCCAAGGGGCCAGACCGCGATGCCGGCCGCGAGGCCTTCTACCTGCCCGGCAAGCCGCCCTTCAAACTGCCGATGAAGGATCCGGTGCTCTATTATCTCCAGCGCCTGCGCGACGAGGCCCACCGCTTTGCCATTGGCGGACACCGCGCCAAGCGCAAGAAACAGATGGCCGATAATCCGCTCGACGATGTCCCCGGCATCGGCCCCTCCCGCAAAAAGGCCTTGCTGGCGCATTTCGGCTCGGCCAAGTCTGTCCGCAATGCCGCGCTCGCCGATCTTGAGGCCGTCGATGGCGTCTCCAAGGCGATGGCCAAGCGTATCCATGACTGGTTTCAGAGGTAATGCCGCCCATGCTCAAGCAAATCCCCAATGTGCTGACGATCCTGCGGGTCCTGCTCGCTCTGGGCGGCGCACTGGCGCTCTGGCTCTCCTTTCACTGGTCGGAAACCTGGATGGTCCCGCTCTGGCTGGGCGACCCTCAACTGGCGGCCGGTGCGCTGGCAGGCTTTGCCTTCGCTGCCTTCTTCATCGCCGCAGCGACCGACTGGCTCGATGGCTGGCTGGCCCGGCGCTGGAATGCGCAATCAAGCTTCGGAGCCCTGCTCGACCCGATTGCCGACAAGCTGCTCGTCGACGGTTATCTGCTGGTCTATTTGCTCATTCTCGGCTCACCGATCGATATTGCCGTGCCGGTCATCGCGCTCATCCTGCGTGATATCGCCATCACGGCCGCGCGCTATGTGCCCGCCCTGGCCTCGCGCCATGCGCTCACCGTCTCACCCGCGGCCAAGCTGAAAACTGCCCTGGCGATGATCGTCGCCGGCTTCCCGCTGATCGCGCGGCCGATGGGCTGGGACGGGCTGGACTATGTCCTGCTTGGCTGGATCGGGGCGCTGTGGGTGACGGCCGCCCTCGCGCTGATGACCGTGATCAACTACTTCCGCAAATAACGGGCGGCAGGCGCGCGCGAGACCCTGCGCGAGAAACCTTGAGCAAGCGGGCGGCACAGGTCATTGTGACACCTCCCGCTTCTGGAGATGGCATGGCCGAAACCGCTGGCGACGAAGCCCACATCCTGGTGGTCGATGATGACGACCGTATTCGCGCGCTGCTCAAACGCTTCCTGCAGGGACGTGGATTTCGCGTCTCGACCGCGCCCAATGCCACCAAGGCCCTGTCGACGCTCAACTCACTCAGCTTCGATCTGCTCATCCTCGACGTCATGATGCCGGGCATGAACGGCTTCGAGCTGACGACGGCGATCCGCAAACATGCCCAGACGCCGATCATCCTGCTCACCGCACGCGGCGACGCCGAGGACCGGATCAAGGGGCTCAGCCTAGGTGCTGATGATTACCTGCCCAAACCGTTCGAGCCGGAAGAACTCGCCCTGCGCATCCACGCCATATTGCGCCGCGCCAAGCCGGCAGCACCGGCGATCACGCGCGTCAGCTTTGGCGAATGGCATTTCGATATCGAGCGCGAAATGCTGCAATGCGCCGGCGTGCCCGTGCGCCTCACCGGCGGCGAGGCGGCACTGCTCTCCGCCCTCGCCTCCATGCCCGGCCAGGCCGTTTCGCGCCTCACCCTGTCCGACCGCACCGGTGGCGGCGAGCGGGCGGTGGACGTCCAGGTGACACGCCTGCGCCGCAAGATTGAGGCCGACCCCAAGGAGCCGCTGCACCTGCAGACGGTGCGCGGCGAAGGCTACCGGCTCGCCGCCGATCCGGTTTTTGAACCCTAGGCCGGGCGGGCGACGATGCACCTTTTCCGACATCTCATCCCCAAGGGCCTGTTTGCGCGCACCCTGCTGATCATCGTGCTGCCTGTGGCGCTGATGCAGGTCGCGGTCGTCTGGTCCTTCTTCGAACAGCATTGGGAAACCGTCACCAGCCGCCTCTCCGAGAGCGTCGCCGGCGATGTCTCGATGATGACCACTCTGTACACAGATAATCCGGGCACGGAGGCTTTCCGCCGCCAGTCTGAAATCGCCATGCAGACCATGCAGCTCTCGGTCGATTTCCGCCCAGGCGAAGCCCTGCCAACGGCGCGGCGCTCCTCCTTCTTCCGCACCCTCGATCGCACCCTGCAAAGCGCGCTCTCGGCCCAACTCGATCAGCCCTTCTGGTTCGATACGACGCGCTATCCCAATTATGTCGATATCCGCGTCGAGGTAGATGGCGGGATATTGCGCTATATCGCCCTGCGCGAACGGGTGTTTGCGACCACCGGGCATATCTTCCTTCTGTGGATCATCGGCGCGACCTGCCTGCTCACCGCCGTCTCGGTCGTTTTCATCCGCAACCAGGTCAAGCCGATCCGCCGGCTCGCCGATGCGGCCGAACAATTCGGCCGTGGCCAGGACGTGGCCCATTTCCGCCCCGCCGGCGCCACAGAGGTCCGCCAGGCCGCCCACGCCTTCCTGGAAATGCGTTCACGCATCCGCCGCCAGCTCGAACAACGCACCGCCCTGCTCGCCGGCGTCAGCCATGATCTGCGCACACCGCTCACCCGCCTGCGCCTGCAGCTCGCCCTGATGCCCGACACGCCCGAACGTGAAGACGCCAAGCGCGACATCACCGAGATGGAAGAGATGCTCGACGAGTATCTCGATTTCGCAAGAGGCCAGGCCAATGAGGAAACCGCGCGCACCGACATTACCGCCCTCGTCAGCGAAGTCGTCGAGGATGCCCGCCGCGCCGGTGCTGATATCGATTTCAGCTCCGGCGAACCCATCGAGGCCGATATCCGCCCCGGCACCGTCAGGCGCTCCCTGGTCAATCTGGTCAATAATGCCCGCCAGCACGCCGAAAAAGTCACCGTCAGCGTCCGCCGCGCCGGCGCCCGCATCGAAATCCTCGTCGATGATGACGGCCCCGGCATACCCGCCGACCAGCACGAGGAAGCGCTAAAACCCTTCAGCCGCCTCGATGAAAGCCGTAACCCCAACCACAAAGGCGTCGGCCTCGGCCTCGCCATCGCGCGCGATGTCGCGCGGGGCCATGGCGGCGATATCCGGCTGGATGAGAGCCCGATGGGTGGGCTGAGGGCCTGTTTGAGCTTGCCGGGGTGATGGTGGGGTGTCGCCCGGCGTGAATTTCGCAACATGACGGGGAGATCGATTAGCTCACCGCGAACACCGCAAGACCGCAGGCCGCTACAAAAGTGGATACCGAGAGGCCGAGGCTGAATTGGAAGGTCGCGACCATACGCCGCCTGCGCCTCGCAAAATGAGCCTTATCGACTTCCCGTTCTACTAGCGCTGCTCCGGCGACCGCAGAACGGACCTCCGAAAGGGCAAGACGGGCAACTGCCCCTCCAAGCGCCCCGACCAAAAAAAGCAGCGCGGGGACAGGCGTCAATCTCTCGGGCGCAGTTTCGAGAATGCCGGCCATTGTGGTGACCGAGAGTGCGAGGCCTGCACCATTTCCGAGCGTGGCCCATGCGGCGACTCGTTCTACACCCTCGAAGGAAGCACCCAATGCTCCATCTATAGCTCTATATAACTCGACTGACATAAAACCTCCGATAAATGTCGCCTTCCGGAAAACTGGGGGCACCTGAAATTTTCGTTGTTCCAATTTTCTGAAACCATTGTGTTTTGCCAAACCAGTCCTGGCCTCGCCGGGCAGAGCGGTCCCTG
>TARA_R110000868_G_scaffold266308_2_pt1 | contig 10012 bp, 10 predicted proteins | sample TARA_R110000868 | Tara Oceans TARA_R110000868 (sample SAMEA4397489) | marine metagenome | biome: Polar Biome; feature: [SRF] surface water layer (ENVO:00010504); material: water (ENVO:00002006), including particulate matter (ENVO:01000060) such as... | depth 5 m | reverse complement strand
TGCTTGTGAGCTTACTTCCATCGTAGTAATACAGTCATTGACGTTAGGCGCGGCAAACACATCAATATCCACCATAATGTCGCCAATCTCTGGTTGCGCCAATGCTCTGTCTATTAAACCATCGTGCGATGCAGTAAACGGGCCTGTTGTACCATTAAATGTATATACTGAATAAGCCGTCCCATATAACCAAGCAATCCGTACATGTGCTGCGGGAGTAAATGTCCCTGATGGCATTAACTCTGGCCTTGTAACATTCTGTACTGTTCCACCGCTTCCTGTAGACCATGATGTCCCATTTACGCTACTTGTTAGGTCAATATCTGTATATAAGTCGAATAATACAGAAGATCCACTTACCTCTTTAAGATTATAAGCATTGCCATTTAATTGAGTCATCCCAGAAACCCCTGCTATCAGGACTCCATCTCCTTGCCTCCAATCTTGAGAGCTAGCCATAGTTATGCGAACTGGGTTTGTTGCGGAGCTACTAGACATCGTTTGAGCAGCTTCTTGCGGCCCAAGGAGAAAATCTCCACCGAGATTTGTATGAGCAAGTCTTACATCAGAAGTTCGTGATGTTGCCGCATAGTTATAACCGCCTAGGAAAGTCCCCGCGCCAAAGAACTCCGAGTGACCATAAATATATGGGTTTTCTGTAATCGCTTGAAGACCTGGCCCTAATTCTGCGTAACCAATAATGCCGCCCTTAATCGCAGTGCCATTGTTATAACCTTTCCCGCCTACTGCAAACTCTGAGCTTTCAAAGCCTCCTCCACCTGAAAGAGGCCCGACATATCCTTTGTAGAAGGGATTGGCATCAGTGCCACCGAATGTCTTGGACGTATTTGCTTGAGTTTTGGAAAATGGTGCAGAATCATCTTTTATCGCTATTCCAGTAATACCATCTCTTGCGTCAGTTGCAGTGTAACTTCCATTGCTAGAATACGCGCTTTTAGTTCCAAATATACTGACGTAACGATGCCTGAATTGATACTGAGTCCCAGCGCGAATAGTCGGGACGCGCAAAGCTCTCGTTGTATTTTGTTGTGCAATCCACGGCCCCGTAACTGTTGTGCCGACACTATTGTAAACTTCTCTATATTCCAGTTCATAGTAATCAACGTAAGGGTATGCTGTTGCGTCTGGTTGGTAAGAAATCCATCTTCTTACAACCCCGTCTGAGTCAGTGTTTGAACCTACGCCAGGTGCTTTGCCAACTGGATCAGGAAGCGGTACACTCGCAGGGTCTACGAAATTCGGTTCTGATGGCGGCCCGATAAATGGTAACTGCGCCCAAGGATATGATGTTGCGTCATGCTCAAATAAGTTGAACGAGCAGGTAGAATCTGGATTGATCGACATTTCTTTGCATTTGAATAGCTTCCCCCCGTTATTGCCATCAGTCATTGATATATCTGGCACATAGACTTTAACTAAATCGCCTACTTCAACTTTTATTGCTGATGGATCTGCTGTAAATGACAACCCTAGGGTTTGCTGCCTTGATGCAAGTACAGCTACTCTAGCGATGTCTCTAGCTTGATATTGTGATGTTATTGTCGGTAAATCTAATTGCAGGTCTTGCTCTAGCCCATTATCTTGAGCTTTATACGTTGCGTAAGTAGCTGAATTCTTTTCTGGATAGGATACTTGGTCGGTTTGCCAGTTGGTTACCGGATTTGCAAATTTAGCGATACATCGGTTATATCTATCTTTTCTTCCGCTTGATATAACTTCAATTTCACTAACGATATTATCCCTGGTAAATATAAAGGCATTTGTACTAGATGGATCATCATCAATTACTAACTTATATTCCCCATCGCTGAACGGTAGCATCCCCCTCATGCCGCGCAATAATAACTGCGTATTAGAGAAGGCTGATTGGTCTGTACTTATAATTGCGTTACAAGTATAGGTCTTCTGCCCAGTTGGGCCGCTCGTGTATTCAGTGACTGTTTCATCGCAGAAATTAGCCCCATCTGCAATACCTTGGATATTAATCTCTGCTGCCGGAATTCCTTTGCCGTATCTAGTATTTGTTAAATAATCTCTAAGGCAGATTGCTGGGTTGTTACTGTACTCCCATGTGCTAGTTGTCGCTTCACGTTGAGATGAAACGCCTAAACCTGAATCATAGACGCTTGATGTACTATCTTTTCGCGGGTCATATACCTTCTTACCTTTAACTACTGCGGTAATTGTCGGGATTCCCTTGAACGCATCTGCATTAAATATGATTTTAATGCCTAGATACGCAATGCCATTCAACTGACAAGCACTGTCCCAGCCTGTCGCTGGCGTTAAAACTGAGCTTGCGGCTTGAATATCTGCGCCAAGTTTCTCATCAATAGTTACTAGGCCATAATATTTCCCACTAGTATCAGTATCAACAAACAGAACGTCATCAATGTAGATATCATTAATGCTGTCAATTTCACCCTCACATAACACTAGCGCAATATATAAATCAACATTGTCAGTTCCGGCTGTTGAGACAAACACCCTAGTACCGCCAATTAACCGCTCCCCATAAATAATAGGGATTTGCGCGTCATTAGACTGTTTATTGAATAGAAAGCCTTCTTGTTGATCTCCAAAGTCAGGCATCTCAACATCAGGTATAACCCAATCAATAAAATCTCTAACCATTCTCAATGGGTCTACGAAGTAGGTAAATGCCCTTTTAAAGAAATTCATAATTCTATTACCCTCTCCCCCAACTCAGATCTTTGACCGACTCAGCCGAAAAGTTCATCCCGTCATCAGTGCTAAAGTACTCCTGTTGTGAGTTCTTATTCGTGCGTCTTCCTGCTTTTTTCTCGAAGTCAGCCCAGTGACTATCAGCAGTTAGCGTCATTAGTGGTTCGCTGCCCTCTGTAGCAGAGAAATTAGAGAGTAGACCTTTGAATAACAACACTGGACTACCTACTATGCCGTAAGAGTCATCTACAGCAGCTAATGAGTAATAAACAGCCCCGTTATGCCAAGGGTAATTCAGCATATAGCCCATCCATATATTTGTTGATAACGATACTGTGATAGTTAATTGAGAATTTGATAAGCTGCCGCTTTGACTAGCTCTAGTTATATCTACAAATAACTCAGTTGGCTCATAGGTATCTGAGCCATCAACAGTTTCTATCGCGTTATCAGTGTATTTTGGAGTTGCCGTAACACCGCCATAAGTCCCTAGCTCAATCTTTACTAGGTGAATGATCTTTGAGCTGCTTGCTGCAAGCGCATCATAAGTTGGCGTTGATATGGTTCTTGCCATTAGATTGCTTCCACGAAATCAACTTCTACGTTGTACTGGTTATTCGCGCTGACTTCATACGACTGTACGCTATTATTCAGACGTACAGTGAAAGTGACACCGTCATAAATCACTGTATGTGAAGTTGTGACCGCTGATACCAATGGAGGGTATATGGTAAGATTTCCTGCGCCAGACCTATCCTCAGTGACCATGTAAATTTTGGCGTGATTAGAGAACTTAACAAAATCACCCCTCAATAATGAGCCAGTTATTGAAATTGGTATAATGCTCACTCCGATGGCTTTACCTGTTGTTATCGTGCAAGTGCCGCTTGCCGTACCCCTGGTAGAGCTTATTTCTGTAGGAATCAATGGAAACTGACCATACTCACCGCCCTGTGATACGACAAAGGCATTTACAATTCCAACTTCTTGCTTGGTTAATCGATCATAACTAGCAGTCATTTCCCATCGCTGCGTAGGATTCGCTCTTACGCTAATCTTCCCTGATAGGGACTCAGACTTAGATGTAAAGTTATTTGACCTAACATTGATGGTTTGGAATTTTGGATCAACTGGATAGGTCATACTAGCGACCTCCTGCCTTGGTTGTTCATCGACTGACTAATCATGCCCATAATCATTCCTCTGCGCTCCTGAAGCAACTCATCGAAACCTCGCGCATCATTAGCAGTGATCTGGAAATTGATATTAATAGACTGAGCCTGCCCTTTTGCTTGAGCTGGCTGAATTTTATCATTTGGAGTGATATTCCCGCCAGACCCCATTGTTAGTACTTCCGGCCCTCGCTCTCCTACAAGATAAGATTCGCCGCCTCTCACCTGCCCGCCTAATGCGCGACCTGAATATTGCGTAGACCTAATTGTCTGTATTTGAGCCAGTCCAGATGCTGCTACCGCTGCCGCTACAATAAAGTTTATTGGTGGCGGTAATGATGCTAAAGCTTTGGTAACGCCTGACGCGGTATTCATGACGGCTTGCCCTATCTGGTAAGCTTTCGCTAATTTAAAGGCTGTTTTATTGTGTTCCCCTAAAGCAGCCAGGGCGTCTCCTGCGCTCTTGATTGCAAACTCTTTTTGCTTTTTATCTAATTCTGATTTGGCTTCTTGGTATTTCGCCTCGGATATTAAGTCTAGCGCCCTGAACTCTTCTAGCCTTTCCGACTTCCTTTTGAGCGTATCAATTTCATCGCTCTCAACTTTTAGAAGTCCTAACTGCTCTAATTCTTTGCTTGCAGCAGCAGCTTCTTTCAGCTTCTTTGCTTTCTTGTCTTCTAATTCTATCTCCTGAATTAAAACTGCAACTCGCTGCTTCTGTACGTCTGTTAAGGCTAGACTTGCTGACTCCAATAACATGGCCTCAGCTTTTGTCCGGTTCATGCTTCTTGCTTGTTTTTCTAATCTTTCTAAATATCGGTCAGCAGATTTTGTTTTCTTGTCAACTGCATCTGTTGCTTTTTCAAACGCTAAATTAAATTCTGTTGTTGCTTTGACCCAATTTACTACTTCCTGTGAAGCGCCTGCTAATTGAGCTTCATAAACTGCCCAAGCTACTGTTGATTTCGTCAGCTTTTGAGTTTGCATTTCTAAGTCTAAAACGATCTGCATGATTGATTCAGATTGTTTTTCAGCGTCTTTTTCAGCTTGACTTTGCTGACCACTTAACTGCTTTTGAGCAAATTGTGCCTCTTGTAAAGCGACAACCTGCTTGCCTCTCGTCACAATTTCTTTATCGATTAAATCCTGTAATATCTTTCTTTGTTCTGCCTCTGATCCAGCTAGATCGATGCCTTGAATTTGTAATGTAAGCCCTTTGTTACGTTGAGCGGTTAACTCAGCAATTTTTTTGGTATGCTTTTCGACTGACTCTCTTGCTTGGTCTTCTTTATCCGCTAACTCAACCATTCTAGCTGCATACAATTCAGGAAAGTCATTCTTTAATGATTTGCCCATCTCATCTACAGCTTCTGCTAGCTCATCTAAGCCTCGCATTGAATCCATCAACGCCGGTAATAACACCATACCTAGAGAGAATGCTAATCCAGCAATCGCTCCTGCCATCGGTGCGCCCAGAACGATGCCTATATCAGCCGCTTGCTGAGAAAAGGCTAGCATTGGGTTTTGCCCGCCTTGAATTTGTCCGACTAACTGCTGAACCTGGACGCCAGCTTGCCCAGCGCCACGACCAAGGCCACCAATGCCTTTCGTAACGCCTTTAGCCCCTTTACCCGCGCCTTTCATTGATTTCTCAAATGATTGCAGCGTGGCATCGGTTATTTTGCCTTGCTTGTTAAGCTTTTGGAGTTGATTGTAGGCTTGACCGATTTCTTTGGTATCAGCCTTAAAGATTAGGGTTGCGTATTCAGTGGCCATTTTGGTTCCGTGTCCCTGTGTTTGCTCAGGTTCATTATGGCCTCAATTTCCCAAGGATTTAATATGAAGCCAGTAACCCGCTGATAACTATCTATCTCAGTGTAAGTATATACTGTCAGAGAGGCATATGCTGCCCAGGTGTCATTATGGTCTGCTGACAATTCTGGCGCGTTCTTCAAATCAGGAGGCGTTTGGCCTGTTGACTTCTCTACCTGCTTTAATGCTTCATACCGACTGATCTTTGAGCCTTCTGGGCGTCCATTAATCCAGAAGCACCACCGACCATAAGTGACAAACTCGTCAATCAGCCCTTGGTAAAATTAGCGCGGTTACTCAGAAACTCAATTAATTGGTTAGCGACTGATGGCGACTCACTATACAATTTTTTGGCGTTACCCTTGTTAAACTCATACTCCTTGCCGTCTTTTGTAATGCCTCTCCATGAGATTGTCGCCTCAGCTAGAGCAGAAGCATCCATATTCTCATAATCAAGGCTATCCATTTTAGAATCAGCCCTAGCGCTTATAATCGCCTGAGTCTGCTTCTTCTTGGCTGCTCGCCAAACTCTGGAGTCTGCTCCTGCTATCTTAATATATACATCAGTAGGCATCCCATCGACAGGCGACAGAATGTTACACTCTGCGCCTGTGCCATGGCTCTCAACTGTTTCTAACTTATTCAATTCCATTTTGCTGGTTCCTTATTTTATTAAGCCGTTACTCTTGTAATCACGATATTTGAAACATCTGACCCGCCTTTATACAAAGCTACGAAATCCATCGCTACTGTAATCGGCCCTTCTCCAGATACATCTGGCTGCCCTGAGTTGTATTTAATGTTTGGTAAATCTATGGTGTATTGATTGTTATCAATATCTTTCAAGACTAAAACAATCTCCGATTCAGTCTCATTAATAAACTTCTCGTATAAAGACTTGTTTTCAAAATAGGTTGTAAGACTTCCTGTTACGCGTGATTTACCGATTGACGGCCTATTTGTTGTTGTACTACCAACAGCAAACAATGGCTCTAGTCCGTTTTCTATAGTTAATTCTATACTTGTCACTGTCGCTATACTTGTGCCGCCTTCAGTGATTGAGCCTGTAAATGAGTCGAATGGAACCTCACCTACATCAGGGTTGTATTGAGAGTTTGTTATAGCTGTTGTTGCTAGCGCTAGATCTTTACCTACCACCGTCCATGTAGCTGTAACCATCGCATTTGGCGACACCGACAAAGCTAACGAATTAAATTCGCAGCCTGAGTACCTATGATATTCAGGTGTTGCTAGATCTAGGAATCTCCGCTCCACTAAAAACGATTTTCTAGTGGTTCCCGTTTTCAATACATTTCCGGCCCAGTCATTACACATTACTGCTGATAATATATCGTCAAAAGCGCCGTACTCTAACTCAGAAGTAATATCGCCGCCGATTGATTTATTGCCGTGCCGGAAATCTTCTATCTGTCGATCTCCTCGCAGCTTCTCTGACTCGATGGCATCTTTTGTTAATGCCAAACTAGTCCCTGTAAAAGGAAATGGTGTCCATGTATATGGGTCTGCTGCGTCCGGCTGTACACCGTAAGCTGTTTCAGCTTTGTAGTACAAAGCCTGTTGTGCGCCGTTTGCAATAGCCATTGCGGTTTACCTCGCGTCTGTATATGTGTAAAAACTGATCGAAATAGGCACTTGTTGCCATGATCCATCTATTACTGCTGGTAAAATCGAGACTGACTGCACCCGCAATGTTTTGCCATTATATGTCAAACTAGTGCCTCTCTTGAAGTGGTCAGCAATAGTATCTGAAATAGCCGTTCTTCCCGTCCCTGATACAGTGAATATATCAATCTGATATATACCTACCGTAAAGTCTTTCCCTGTCACTCCAAGGCTTGCTTGAAGGGTCTCTGATGGCAAGAAAGTAGGACGCAAATATGTTGTGTTTGCTACTGGTTCGTATGGTGTATTGGGCCATGCTATATCATACGATCCCGTCATAGTATTTAGCCTGGCGTCTAATGCTGCCTGAATATCATTAAATACTGTACTCATCTGAACTTACTCACCAATAAGGCTACATTTGTCCGAAGCATCCCTTGAGGAGCTTGGTTTGACCCACCTTCTTCCATCCTTCTAGCATACGGTAAATTATTGGTAAACCAGAATATATCTCCAAGCTTTAAAGCGCTAACCGCTGAATTAGCATCGCTAATCGCATTATTGCCGCCCCTATCTTTAGATTGCAATACGCCTAATTCTGGAACATTCAAGCTGGCTTGCCAGTTCCCTCGCAATCTACCTGTATCTACTGGAGTCTCTTTGATGACTTTTTTCGTGAATGATAATAGTGTGCCTCGGATTTTGTCCCGATGAAGCTTACTAAAATTGACAGATGTCCTAATTAGATCCTGCTCTACACTCATGCTCTCACCTGCAAATCTACTGACAACAAAGTATCGGCTGGCTTATTCTCTGAGATTGATACCACCACATAGACTTTACCGTCTAAGGACACTGAGTCATTCACTAAATACGAATACGGTTCAGACAGAATGCGTCTATCGCCTTGAAGAATTGTGCTGCCGTTTACTTCTGAAGCCACGTAGTCGAAGACACAACCATAGTTACTAAACACGCTAGTAGTATCGGCTTTCGTTCCCGTAACTGTGTTATATGCGCCTTTTGTAGTTCGTGTGAAAGTTAGTTGCCTGCCGAACTTCGTAATCAGTGTCGCTGCTTTTGTCGCTAACGAACCGTAAGCGAACGTCATGTCCTAGAAACCTGTACGGCTGGTCTCACAATCTTACTTAATGCAAATGTTAACGCCGGACTGATAATTCTGTTTTCGCTATTGTCAGCGTAAGTAACTTCGATATCTCCGATCTTTTCTTTGCTAGCTTTGCGATCTTGCGTATTCAGCTCACTATTGCCCGCTTGCTGGACGTATGCAGCTTCATATAAGGCTTTCTTAACTTGCCCTGGTATCTCAGTCGCGTCAACGTAATATCCATCAATGAGCGCCTCTGTGCGAGGCCATTGCAGAGGCTGATTTTCATTTGCCTTATTACCGATGAATTGCAAACTTTCAAAGTAATCCATTGCGCGGAAAATAGCGCGCTCAAGCACTGAATCTGAATCTGAAGTGAGAATTCCTCTATCGTTAGCCCATGAGCGGTATTCAGCTAGGCTGACGTAAGAGTTCGCGCCAGAAACGACTGAGCCATTCTCTACTACGATTCCCATTATACTTCCTCTTTATACCCGCCAGACTTATAAGCAGAGATCATCGAATCATGCACAATCGCTTTGCGCCCGTCATCATGAACCATAGTAGTTAAACCTTCATGATTAACTTTTGTTTTGATTACTATTTCTTCTGTTGCGGCTATTTCAGAATCTATTTTGTTAGACATAATCATACTCCTTTTAATTGAACCTACTTGTCCGAACCAGCAGGGTAGACAAGTAGGCTCAAGTAAAAGCGGGAGCCGAAGCCCCCGCAGCTTGTTTAACCAAGCAATGTTGCGATGAAATCAGGCTTCCAAGCCTTGACGCCCCACGCAGCAGCTACTTCAATCATCGACTTGCGATAACCTTTGTAGACGCGAACCTCAAATACCATTCCTGATATTGGGTCTTGGACTGTCATTGCATCGTCAGCCTGATCTCCACTTGAAGGCACTGCTGGAGCGCGCACAGCTAACTCAAGAGCGCGTCTGTGGAACGCCATGTTGGCAGTATAAGTAGCACCAACGCTCATTGCATTATTGTTTGCAATCGTGGTTCTAATTCCAGGTGTGTTCAGCGTTAAGCTTCCCGCAGCCAGAGCTGTCCCAACAACATACTTATTAGCCGCGTCTGCTGCAAACGTCACAACATCACCAGCAAGCACAGTTCCTGTTCCCGTATCAACGGCAACCAGCGTATCGTTTAATACTAGGCCACCTGCGTCATTTACGAGATAGTTAGCACCAGTACCTGCCGTGTGTATTGAGATTTGCGCTGACTCACGAATACCTAATCCCTGGAGATCAAGCAAGATGCCCTGACGTAGCATGTCAGTGCTTCCAGCAGTGTTTGCTTGCTGGAGTGAGGCCAACTGACGCAGGTTAGTACCAGCTAACGTACTCAATACCAAAGAGCATTGACCATCGTTTGCAGGCATACCGTTGTCTACCAAGATCTGACGTATTTCAGCAATCTCTGAGAAGTTAGACCCGAATGGTGTCGTTCCCGCTGTACCAAATGCGCGAGATGAGTTCTGGTAAGCTTCTTCTGATAAAGATGCCTCCATCTCATTTGTCAGTACGCGCATTGCCTGAGCAATTTGATCACCATATACAGTCTCAAACCCAACA
>TARA_R110000868_G_scaffold25366_6_pt1 | contig 10013 bp, 12 predicted proteins | sample TARA_R110000868 | Tara Oceans TARA_R110000868 (sample SAMEA4397489) | marine metagenome | biome: Polar Biome; feature: [SRF] surface water layer (ENVO:00010504); material: water (ENVO:00002006), including particulate matter (ENVO:01000060) such as... | depth 5 m | reverse complement strand
CGCGATCAACGACTTGGCCTTGGCCGTGCCAAAGCTGAGAGGTTGCTAATACAGCTAGAATTATAAGTGCAGGTGCTAGTCTCTTCACACAAGCTTATCGGCAAATAGAGGATAAAATTGATAGAGAATTGAGCGTTTAGAGTGAATTACAGTGTCTAAACTTTAGACAGTTCTCGATCTGAATGGACTCGTAACACTCTGAATACACAATAATAGTTTGGCATAAATCGTGCTCTTTAAAGCAGTAAAACTTAACTATGAAAGCGAGCATTCTATGCTATTGAAAAAGTTTACTGCCTATTTTCTCTCACTCCTTTTGCTATGCACGACTAGTTTGTATGCTCAGGGTATGAATAAATGTGCCTTTATGCTGACTAAGCAAGAGCGTATCAAAGAGATGAAGGCTGCACTTGCCTCAATGAAAGAGCTACAAATTGAGCGCACAAAAGCTAGAGAGATTCGCGACCTCTTGGTCGACAGTGTTGATGCTAGAGAGATTGCACTTCTAGCAGAATCTCTTGATGAAGAGGCCACGGCCCTTCAAGCTGAGGGTCGATTTAATCGCAATATGACGATCGCTGGTGGATTGGGCTCGGTCATTCTAGCCGGTTTATTATTTAAGCGCATGAAGGCTTCTGCAGAAGGCGCAACGGTGATGGCCAAATTAGTTACAGCGCTTAAAACTGCTAACAAAGCTGCTATAGGAAAAATTCTTACCAGTGCCTTTATTGTTTCTGTCACATCGACCTTTTGGTTTGGTGGACGTATGAGCGAGATTAGCGATCAGCGAGAGTTTTTGATATCACTCGTCATTAAGCTTAACGCTTTAAAAGATCTAGCTGACACAATCGTTGCTCTAGAAGAAGAGATTGAGCAAGAAGAAATCTCGTTTTCACTACGACTAGAAGAGTTGCGCTCAGAAGGCCTAGTAGATTACAATCAGGGTGAACTTGTCTGCCTGTGAGTAAAATTGATCAACGATGTCATCATTGAATTAGAAAAAATCAAGGATCCATATTCGGGCCTAGGACAGTTTTGTTTTCACCTAGGCACCGCCATTTGCAAAAACAATCAAGATCTTTCAATATCAAGTCTGCAAAGTGAAGGCTCGCCCGACACTGGCCTTAATCGAATTGCTGAAAGGCGAACTCTGCACAAGTTTTTGCCTCCAAAAGCAAAACTGTGGCATTTAACTCATCAAGATCCAAGGTACACCCCAAGAGGGAGCACTCCTTATATTTTAACCATCCACGATTTAAACGATCTCATTGAAAAGCAGGAGCAACGCTTAGTAATTGAAGCGAGTCTGCAAAAGCTCATCACTCACGCCGCTCATGTTGTATGCATCTCAGAATTTACCAAGAAGGCTGTTCTCAGTACTTTTAAAGTGCCTACGGATATAACCGTTATCCAAAATGGTGTGCCGATTCTCTATGCAATGGAACGGCCCAAAGTTATTCCAAGCAGACCATTCTTTTTTAATGTTGGCACCGTTTTAAAGAAAAAAAACACTCACACCATTCAAGATTTAGCCCTTTTAATGCCCGATCACGATTTTGTTATTGCTGGATCTTTAAGTTCTGATTATGCCAAAGACTTAGTTTCTAAAAGGCTTAATAATGTATTTTTTGTCGGAACCATTTCTGATAATGAAAAAAATTGGTACCTAGAAAACTGCCAAGCCTTTATATTCCCCTCACTATTAGAAGGATTTGGTATCCCTATTGTTGAAGCCATGGCTAAGGGAAAACCTCTTTTCTTATCCACGAAAACCTCAGTCCCTGAAACCGGCGGGCCTGACGCCTATTATTTTGAAAGTTTCGAAGCTGCCCAAATGAAGATTATTATCGAGAATGGTTTAAGTGACTTCGATGCAGCCAAACAAAAACGTTTAATAGAAAGAGCTAGAAAATTTAATTGGAATAATGCCGCTAAAAATTATTTGCAGATTTATAAAGACTATTTAATTTAGGTATTGCTGCTCAAAATTATTCTTTGATTTGTCTTTTCTGACATGTCTTTTGGTGTACATATTCAGCTTAACAAGAGTTCGATAACAGGCTTCACTGACAGAAATAACAAAGCCCACTTTTCCCTGCTTCCAAGATTTTGCATAGATCTGAAAGAATGTTCCAAAAAGTGTCGCTAACACAACGAAGGCGCTAACATTTTTACCACGTTCTAATTTTTCTTCAGCCACTAACACGATAAACCTTGGCAACTTTTTAATCCAATCGTCGATGCCGTAATGGGGCCAATGAAGGATTCTCATATGCTTAGGAAAATCTCCCATATCGGGATCACCAGGTTTAGCCAAACGACCATCAATAAGATGCTCGTGATGGTTTCCACCTGTGTAACGAATATGTTTGGTCTGGAAAAGTCGTTCTTGATAGTCGGATTTGCCAAAAGCATACTCGATCGCCTGAGCTTCAAAATACTCAGTTCTAACCACGCGATAAAGTTTTTTCGCATCAGGTAGAGCAATGACTCGGCTGATTTCATCGATAACTTCCTGAGTTACCGCCTCATCAGCATCCATCATAAAGCACCAATCGTGAGAAGCTTTATCAATGGAAAAATTTCGTTGAGCAATAAAGCCAGGCCACGGATTGGAGTAGGCCTTAACATTCGGATATTCTTTAGCAATCGACATAGTGGCATCACTGCTGCCGCCATCAATCAGGACAACTTCGTCAAAAGCGCTTAGCGAATCGAGGCATCGGCGCAATGAGTGCGCTGCATTTTGGGCGATGATAAGAACAGAGACTGATAGCTTGGACATAGGAGTCAACTTTACCTTACAATGGTTCTCGAACCAAGATTTATTCGGAGGTCTTCCATGCGCACTGCGCTTTTTTCAATTCTTTTTCTACTCACTTCATGCGGTATCCAATCAATTCCTGAATCAAAAAATGAAGTTGAGGCCACTTGGGCTGAAGTTCAAAACCAATACAAAAGACGTGCTGATTTGATCCCCAACTTAGTCGAAACGGTTAAAGGCTACGCAGCTCAAGAAAAAGACACGCTTACAGCAGTGATTGAAGCAAGAGCTAAGGCTACTCAAACAAATATTTCTGTCGACCAATTAAACGATCAGACCATGAAGCAGTTCTCTAGTGCACAACAAGGTCTCTCTAGTGCCCTTTCAAAACTGATGGTTGTGGTTGAGAAATATCCTAATCTAAAATCCAATGAAAACTTTAAACAACTTCAATTTCAACTTGAAGGCACTGAAAACCGAATTACTGTCGCCAGAAATCGCTACATTGAATCGATTAAGAATTTTAATAATAAAGTAACTGTTCCACCAAGTTCATGGACCAATAGCCTCTTTTATCAACATAGCAAAATGCCACAATTTCAAGTCGAAAACCTCGAACAGGTCCAAGATGCGCCGAAGGTTAGTTTTTAATGAGAATTTTTCTCTGTCTTTTACTTCTTTCTGTTTCTTTAAGTGCCAGAGACATTCCTGCTCTTAGTGGCCCTGTCATTGATGAGGCTGGCATTTTTACGACTGATCAAAAATGGCAACTCTCCAGTGTTCTAAAGAACGTAAATGAGAAGTATGGCATTCAACTTCAAGTCTTTATTGCAAAAGATATGGACGGCGATGTCATAGAAAATTTTTCCATTAAGGCCGTCGATAAATGGAAACTAGGCTCTGCCAAAGGTGATAAGGGCCTTCTCTTTGTTATGGCCATGGCGGAGAAAAAAATCCGTATCGAAGTCGGCCAAGGACTTGAAGGCGTCGTCACTGATGCTCAAGCTGGCATGCTTATTCAGTCACTAACTCCGTATTTTAAGCGCGGTGATTTTAGCACTGGCGTTCTAGTTGGCGTTAATGGTTTGCTCGGGCTGGCAGGCGTTGAATCCCAGGGCGCTTCCGTCGGCATGAGAAAACAAACTAGGAAAAAACCAATCGGCGGATTTACCTTAGCATTTATTATCATCTTCATTATCTTTGAATTGCTCACGCGCAGAAGACGCAGTTCTTCGTTTCTTATGGGCGCTATGCTTGGCGGGATTTCGTCTTCTTCCAGATCGGGCGGATTCTCCGGTGGGGGCGGCTGGTCTGGTGGCGGTGGTGGCTTTTCCGGCGGCGGCGCCAGCGGAGGTTGGTAATGAAAAAACTTACTAAAGACTTTAAAGACGATATTAAAAATCTCATCACTGATTTTGAATCTAGAAGCACTGGTGAAATTGTTCCAGTAGTTTTGGATACTAGCGATAGCTACCCCTCAGCTCATTTTCGTTGGGCCTTATTGCTTAGCTTACTTGCGCCAGTCCTACTCTACTTGGCCCCTATAACTGTTACCGATCCCATTTGGTTTATTGCAGCACAAGCCTCTTTTGCCACTCTTGGACTGCTAATATCTTTTCATCCAAAGTTTAAACGTTTCATGCTGACAAAAAATCAGATGAACGAAGAGGTTTATCAACGTGCCCTGCAAGCCTATTTCGAGCACGGAGTTCACACCACTAAAGATCGCGATGGAATCTTAATCTTCATCTCCAATTTTGAACGTCGCGCTCATATCCTTGCTGACACTGGCATTGCGGCCAAGGTTGAGGCGAAAGTATGGCAAGACATTCTGGATAAGGCCTTAATAGACTTGAAGTCTGGCAATCAAGCCCAAGCTCTAACCACCTTGGTTAGGGAAACAGGCGAGCTTTTAACTCAACAATTCCCGCGAAATTTGTCGGAAAATGCCGCAATAAAGCAAAGTGAACTCGACGACGGGGTGCGTACCGATTAAACTAGTTTCATGGAAAATTCAACCAAGTCTATTTTAGAGGAAACATTGTTTGTTTGGTCTGTGGTCCATAACAATGTCATCCAATTAAAAAATGGCTCGATTATCGGAAGAAGTCATCCCCCGTTTGAAGGAGATCAGTACCTCGATAAGGATCACCTAGAATTCGTCCTCGACTCCGGGGCTTGGTATCTACTTGGAAAAGAGACAACCAACGGCACCCAATTTAACGACGACGACATCACTCCCGACAGCAAGAACCCACTTTCAACCTACGATGTCCTCATGGGAGGCGATCAGATTATCGTCATTCTTGGGCGCGAGCTCACCAATATTAGTGAGCGAGAAGAGTTTCTTAAAAATATAAAACTCAAAAGTGATAAATACGCCGAACAAATCAAAACGATTCAAACAAGATCTGTTGCATTTTTCAAGCTCGAGTATCCAAACTTTGTAAAATTGATTAAAAGAACAGAACTTAAACGAAAAATAGAAATAGCTCAGGCAAAAAAACAAAACGATCTTAAACCTTTTGACGAGCGAATTGCTCAACTCAAAGGCAAGAGAGATAAGATTGAAAATGCCTGGAACGATAAGATCAACGAATTTAAAAGCGCTATCGCTGCCCTTAAGGACGACCAATGAAATTTAATTACAGACCAACTCGCGTCGAAGCTTTCTTTTACGCCATCCTCCTACAATTTCTTCTCTTTGGCCTGTACTTCGCCCACACCAATCTCGAATACTTTGAATCTGTCTTCGTCGTAGAAGACGGGCTTGTTGAATGGCTCACGGTTGTGTGGTTGCTCCTGGCCAGTGGTCTGTGTTTAAAGCGTTTTGTAACATTACAAGGTAAGCGCCCTAAATTTTTCTTGGCCATGCTCTTAGTCTTTTCCGCTATGTTCATTTTTGGTGCTGGTGAAGAAATCTCTTGGGGGCAACGTCTGCTGAACGTTGAAAGCTCAGAATTTTTTCAGGCCCACAATGCCCAAGGTGAAACCAACCTTCACAACCTAGTTGTAAGCGGTAAAAAGATTAATAAAATGATCTTTGGTGTGACGCTTGGAATTCTTGTCGCTTTGTATTGCCTAGTCCTTCCTACCCTTGCTAGAAAGTATCGCCCGGTCATGAAGTTGGTACAAAAATTTGCCATTCCACTTCCTCGCGGTCGCCACGTTGTCATGTATCTAGTGTTATTTCTTTTAGTTGAGATTAACCCTTCTCCAAAGCGCGGTGAACTCTTAGAGTTTGGTGGAACTTTGCTCTTTATGCTGATGTTCTTAAACCCATGGAATAGAAGATCGTTCCAGCTTGAACAAAACCCTCACCACCACAACAAACGCCACCACAACAATGGTCCTAGAAATAATCATAAGCGCGGCAACTATCGTCCACGTGCCAACCATAATAGGAATCAAAATTCTAAGCCAGCGACTTCAAATAGCTAATATCTCGAGACTCATACCTAGGTAAGATTTTCTTAGCCTAGGTTTTATGAAGCTTGGCTATAATTGGTCCTATGAAAAAGTTTTTCCTTATACTTCTTTTTTCTAGCTCATCCTTCGCCTCAAGCCTTGGCGAAGCTCCCGATCAATCCCAAGATGCCTTCCCTGTAACTTGCTCAGTCACTCATAGTGACTGGCTTTCCACCGTCACTTGTATTGATACCCTAACTTCGCAGCAGTACAGCCAAAACGTCGAGCCAATTCAACTTAACGATCTCATCGCTCGTCTTCGTGAAAACGGTGCAATCTTTGATGATCAACGATATAGCGGTCAGTTGATTACCAGTGCAGTTTTAAGATCTGATGAGTTCGGTAATTTTAGACAAATGTGTTTTGAAGAAATTCGCTTCACTTCCTCTGAGTTTAATCGACTCACAAGCAGAAGCGGCGATCTAGCTAGAGCACGCGCTATAGCCACAGCACTCAAAGACGCTGGAGTTTGTACGCAGGCGATTCAACGAGACACTACTGGACTTAATATTGGCGTCAGTAATAATGATCAACTACTGCAACACTTCCTATGTATCGCCAATGGCGAATCAACTTTTGGACGTGGTGCCGATAATATTGGCATGGGAGGACGTGGGCCTTTTGGAATTCATCCAACGGAACACACAGGTTCAGGCGGAATATGCTCAGGTCTAAGTGCTATTGTTGCCTCTGAAGAGACCACATCAGCTAAGCGAAACCGCACCAGGGCTCAGCGCGGCGCCGCTTATGAAAACGCGACAGTCAGACGCGATAACGCAAGATGTGCTCTAAGGCTCTATGCTAGAAGAAATTATCGCGACTGGGGTCGATCCAATACCAGCTGGGGCACCAATCACGAATGTTCAGCATCTCAGCGTGCTCGTTTCAATTTTGAACGCCAGTTAGGCGAAGCCGCCTGTTGCTCAGAAGCTTGTAAAAGTCGAGTTCGCGGCAATAGAACAACGTCTTTATAATCGACACTGTCTAAATACTACTCATTATGCCCTTGTAAGTTCAGATACTTAACTAGCAAACTAATGGCACAGCGCTTGCTTATTAAATCCTATATTTAATGAGGAGAAAGTTATGCTTAAAGTAATTGGTTCGACCATTGTATTGCTAACATCCGCTGGATTTGCCCATGCACAAGACTATGGTGATCTTCCCATCACTCAAATTGCAAAAAATAGTAGGGTAAAATTTAACACTCAACTAGTTCTTAAAGCTGGCGAAACTGAGAAAGAAATTTGTCACTCCAATCGTTTTGCCTTTTGGAGTCCAAGCTTAGATCAGCGGGTTATTTGTAACCTTGATGCTAAATATCATTCAAGCAAGGTTTATGACCATGCAACGGCTCTTCCAACCACGGCGGTTGTTCAAGATACAATGACCGGCTCAAATGTAGACGACGGCAACGACCCAGAACATAGAATTTCTCTCAAACTGGGTGATCATCAGTATCTAGAATACCAGTTTTCCTGTGAAGGCTTACTTAAACAATACCCTGCTCTTTTGGATGAAATTCCGACTAAAAACCTATCAGGAATGTGTACAACGGAGATTATACCTTACGTAGAATTATTAGATCTTGCTCAACCAACAAATAGAGTTGGAGAAGATGTTCAACCTTGCGCAGAAGTAAGCGACATAAACAGAAATGCTGGCTACGGCTACCTAGCAGAGGGTTACCAATCAAACAATGTTGGAATGAGCATTAATAATGGGTTTAACCTAAGATAGTTCAAAAACTTTTAAACACCAGCCAGGAGATTTGTCTTTTGGTTGGTGTTGTTCACTTGAAATTTCCTTCCAGCGATCAAGATTAATCTCAGGAAAAACGGCGTCCGCCTCCCCTTCAAAATCTACATAACTAATATAAAGTCTCTGTGCATGGGGTAAGAAGAGGTTATAAATCTCTGCGCCGCCAGCAATAAAGACTTCACTCTCCCCGCGCTGAGCACATAGCTCCAAAGCTTTAGAAGCTGCATCAACACTGTCGACGCCATCAATCTTTTTTCGTCCACGCGTGAGCACAATAGTCTTTCGACCAGGCAGAGGCTTGCCAATACTTTCGAATGTTTTTCTTCCCATCACCAGATGGTGACCGAGGGTGGTTTGTTTAAAGTGCTTGAAATCCTCTGGGATATGCCAGGGAATCTTGCCTTCAAAACCGAGTTCGCCATTTTTACCAATGGCCGCAATCAATGAAACTATCATACTGCAACAGGTGCTTTAATGTGAGGATGCGGATCATACCCCACCAACTCAAAGTCCTCGAAAGTAAATTCAAAAATATCTTTCACTTCAGGATTGATCTTCATTTGCGGCAACGCACGAGGCTCTCTCGAAAGTTGCAACTGAGCTTGTTCCATATGGTTAGAATAAAGGTGAGCATCTCCCATGGTGTGAACGAAATCACCCAACTCATAGTCACACACTTGAGCAATCATCATGGTAAGAAGTGCATAGGACGCAATATTAAAAGGTACGCCTAAGAAGATATCGGCCGAGCGCTGATATAGCTGACACGAAAGTTTATTGTTAGCCACGTAGAACTGCATGAAAGAGTGACACGGCGGCAGTGCCATCTTATCAACATCGGCCGGGTTCCACGCAGTGACGATATGGCGGCGGGAATCGGGATTCTTTTTTAGCCCTTCAATCAATTGTTTAATTTGATCGACCTCTTTGCCATCAGGAGTTTTCCAGTGGCGCCATTGATAACCATAGACAGGTCCAAGATCACCTTTTTCGTCCGCCCACTCATCCCAAATGGAAACGCGATTTTCTTTTAAAAATTGAATATTGGTATCGCCTTTTAAAAACCACAACAACTCAACGATGATTGAGCGTAGATGACATTTCTTGGTTGTAACTAACGGAAAGCCCTCGGCCAGATTATAGCGTGCCTGATAACCAAACACGGAACGAGTGCCTGTTCCAGTGCGATCACTTTTATCAGCACCGTTTTCAAGTACATGGCGCATAAGATCTAAATATTGTTTCATGAATGTCTCCGGGCGTGTGTGTATTATAATTCTGGCAAACCAGCGACAGCTTGTCTAAACTTGCTGCATGACAATTAAATTAGGATTAGAAAAACTTATTTCCGACAAAAAGACTCAAGACTTAATCCTTGGGCAATTTGGTTATCTCTGTCACAGCGCCAGTGTTGATCAAAATTTGGTCCTTGGAGTTGAAAGCCTCATTAAGGTCTTTGGACAGCGCCTCCATAAAATTTTTGGACCACAACACGGCTTTGTTACCGACGTTCAAGACAATATGGTTGAGACTCACGACTTCAAGCATCCATATTTTAACCGAGTCATTCATTCACTCTACGGTGAAACCAGAATACCCACCGATGAAATGTTGCAGGGACTAGAGACCATCGTAGTTGACCTGCAAGACGTCGGTACCCGCGTTTATACCTATATATCGACATTGAATTTGCTGATGGAGAAATGTGCACAAAAAGGTATTCGCGTCGTCGTGCTGGATCGTCCCAATCCCGCTCGCGCCGATATTGTTGAAGGTACGGTCTTAGATCTTAAATGGAAATCATTTGTAGGCCAGCTTCCTATCCCTCAGCGCCACGGCCTTACCATGGGAGAAGTTGCACTCTTCATTCGCGATATTATGAAAGTTAAGTGCGACGTTCATGTTGTAACTATGGACGGCTATAAACGCAGCATGACCTGGGAAGACACTGACCGTCATTGGGTCAATGCCTCGCCTAACCTTTCTACACCCAATTCTTGCTTGAGCTTTCCCGGAACCG
>TARA_R110000868_G_scaffold118109_1_pt1 | contig 10013 bp, 5 predicted proteins | sample TARA_R110000868 | Tara Oceans TARA_R110000868 (sample SAMEA4397489) | marine metagenome | biome: Polar Biome; feature: [SRF] surface water layer (ENVO:00010504); material: water (ENVO:00002006), including particulate matter (ENVO:01000060) such as... | depth 5 m | reverse complement strand
TTTGGATCTCCCTCGTTGTTAACTATTGCTGTGCTTGTAAATACTGCTCCAGCGGCTTCATACGCGGTGTTGGTTTTAAAAAGCCTGATCTCTTCAGTGAAAGAGTAGCGGAATTGTTCGTACAACTCTTGCCATAGTTGTGGGTTTTCCGGTATCATCTCAGGTGCGTAGAGATTTTCATTTCCTATGCTCAGCTTATATTCATATTTATCTAAGCCAACTCCTATGTAGCAGAAAAACCTTCCTAATGTCGCATCTATTCCATTAACATATCCATCAACATAAGCTTCGTAGTCTAATAAATCAATTGTCTGAGTCATTGTTGCCGTTGTTGGCTCTCCATTGTTTTTAAAGGTCAACTCTTTTCTACCAAAATAAGATCCAATAATTCCAAAGGAGTTTTTTAATCCATACTTTCCTTGGTTTTCGTTAAACTCATCAACATATTGCATTGATGGAAAAAAGGAAGCATACATATCCCATGGATGTTCGTTTTGTATTAAATTAGGCTTCTTATATCTCCACCACCACCTATACTCTTGAGCAAAACTTGGGTCTGTGATAAATCTATTAAAGTTAGCCCAGTTTGCATCTCTACAAAACTTGAAAGGCAATCTCGTATTTAGCTTTTGATCGTAAATCATTGGATCGCTTGCTGGTCCTATAGCCGGCTCTATCGATGCAAAACTATCACTTTCGAGTATTCCATTTAGGAAGTCGCTTGTTTGTATTTGATCACTCACAATCCAACCATCAGTTCCAGCTTCGCCACATCCATTGGTTATTAAGTTTTCATAGTAAAGCGGTGTAGTTTGCGGATCAATGATATTGAGCGTCATTGCTGTTGTTATCGTTGTCCCGTACTCGTTAGTTATTTCGCACGTGTAAACTCCGTTTAAATCCGACGTAACTTGCTGCTCCGTATACTGTAGTGTTGCTGTACCTTTTCCTTTGTTTTGGTTGTTTGCTGAGTAGATACTGTTATCGTTTAGCTTCCAGTAATATGTCAGCTCTGTTGTGTTTGTTATATCCGCAACGTTGGAAGGATCCAAAGCACCTACTGAAACTGAAAATGGCGTATTTTGCAGTAAGTAGACTATATCGTTTAGTGGAGTAACTGGTTGGGGTGTTCCGTCTGGGAATCTGTACTTGCTTTGTATTACTGCATCGATTGGACTTACAATTACGATTGGTGCCTGCTCACGAGTGCGAAGCAGCTCAAAATTGTCCGCATTGGTTCCTCGCTTTAAAGAACCCTTTGGTTTTATTGAGTAGTTTTTTATCATATCGTAGACTTAGTTTTGTTGTGTACAATCTCGTACTCATATATAAGTACATCAGTTTTTGCAGAGTCAGTGTACAATAAAAAGTCTGTTAGTCCTGTGTTTGGTGTAGTGGTCCTGTAGCTTTGGAACGAGTCGTATAAGTCATCAGAACCTACTCCATCTAACGTTGCGGGTGGTTTAGTTCCAGTGGCATCTTCTCTTCTGATTGGAAATTTATATGCTTGTGTATAGGACTTTACTACAATAAACGCTCTTCGATCTCCTGCGAAGTTCTTGTTAATAAACTCCTTTTGTGCTGCTTGGCTTTCGGTAAAAAAGTCCTTAAAGTATAGGTCAATCTTCTTATTTGCTACAAGATACTTGGTGCATGATCCAACTAAGTCTATTGAGTTGTCAGAGTTTGCGTGATACATATCAAACTCCACTCTAAAGGTCTTGTAGTGTGTGCTGTATCTTGTTCTAGGATTCTTTACTGCCCATCTCCAATAGGCTTGCATATCTGAGTTAGCCCAGTCGGTGAGTCGAGGTCCTCCATTACTAAAGTTTGAAGGCTTAATGAGCACTGTTTGTGGATAGTTTGTAAAATCTACCTTTGCGGTTGATGCTCTTGGTAGTACTGGTGGAACTTGTACATCTCTCAAGTCAAAAGCATATCCTTCTACTACCGACGATGCATTATTTAGAGCTATATCTTGACCAAAGTTAAATTGATTATAATTTTCACCAAATGGTAAAGTTGCGTCTCTATTTGAGGAGTTGAAAAATTCAGTAATTTTCGTATACTCGCTAGTAAAGATGTCTTTTTTGAATGTCTGTATTTCTGCTGACCAAGTATTTGTGTAATCTAAGCTGGATGTGAATGGTGCCCAAGAAGGTCGTGTTGCTATGCGTGGATCTCTATCGACTATTAAAGATAGTTTAAAAGTCTTTATGGTGTCAATGCTAGGTATCAGCTTTTGCGAATAAGGCTTGTCTTGTACCAACACGTTTGTTTCTGGTGTATGTATTGGTCGGTCAAATCCAAACCTACGAACGCCCATATAGTATGTTTCATTTGAGATTGTTAGTACGCTGTTTGTAGCAATTGGGTGCAAAGCTAATACAAATCCAGTGGCTCCTGCTCTTGGCGTGCTGGCATCCAACATACACTGTGCAGCAGGTTTATCTTTGTAATCTGTTAGTTTTCCAAACTCAGCTAGAATCCAGTCTGCTGTATCTAAAGTTGCTCTATTAACTACCCTTTCCCACGATACATTCTCCAACATCTTTTCTCGCGTTACTATGTCAGGAGCATCTTCTAAAAAGCGTACTCCACCTAAATCCGATATTAGTGTTATTCTAATTTTGTTTGTTAGTGGATTGAGCTTTTCAAAAATTATTTCGTTATGAGTCACCACTTGTCCGTGGTTATAATACTCTTGTTCATTATTGTACAATAGCTTATACGCTTGGAGTACTTCATTAAACTGTGTATTGGCTTTTACTTGAAATAAGCCGTCTTTTGTGTATAAAGGATTCCCTGCCAGGCCTTGTTGTTTAACTTCGTTTAAAGCGGCTGTAAGCGGGTCTATTACCATTGGAGTGTACGTTTGTACTACACCAAGTGTTTTTAAATCCAGAATACTACTCTGGAGCAGCTGACCGTTGTGAAATTCCTGAACGTATACGCTTAGTTTTTCGTCAACTGCTGGTCCTCCTGCTATCAATGTGTTCTCTGGCGTCAATCTTGGTGATTCGAGATAGTAGCTTGGTAGATTTGTTCGCTGCTCTTTTGTGATAAAGTCTTTTGTTGGAATGAATCTAGATACGGAGTTTGCGAGGTAGCAGCTGAAGTATGCTTTTACTCCATCAACTCCCCAAACTCTACCAGCTATATAATCTTGTGCATCTGTAAGGTCGATGTCTTGATAGATTACATTTGTTTGATTTCCTCCTTTTGCTCCATAAACCAAGGGCCCTCTTGTGATTAAATTAGCTAATCCCGATTGTAATGGTCTGTAGCTAAAGTATGCGTTAGAGTCTTTTTCCTTTATACTAACGAAGTCAATTGATGATGGATTGGGAGTTAGCATTTCTGAAGTGTATCCTGTGTTTTGCACACTATTGATAACCTTATATTGCTTGATGTGATCAGATAGGTCTCGTCCTATGCCCTTTGTTGCTAACGGTTGTGGTTGCACTGACCCTACAGCTGCAGTCCAGTTATCTGCAGCGGATAATCCTAATGCATTTTCCACCAAGTTTTTATTAAAGACCTCGCTTTCTGTATAGTTTGGATCGTAAACTTCCAAAGAAACTGCTGTTGTTGTTGTTGTGCCTATATCGTTAGAGATTGTACAACTATAGGATCCTGCATGCGTTAATTGGACCGGATCAAGTTTTAATGTTGGCGTTACTTGATCAGCAAGATTATTTCCGTTATAGGACCATTCGTATACTAATTCCTGATCACTTGGCTTTAGTACTGGAATACCATTTTCTACGTTAAGGACTTCTGGTTGCGATGCCTGTACCTTAAGCTCAATTTTACTTCCTGCTGCAATGGTTATTGAACCTCTTGCATTCAAGTACATTGCTTTTTTATCAGGGCTCCAACTGGTGTCGTTTAGTATCTTTGGATTCGATGCCTCCGATATTGGACTGGTTATGACTGGGGGGTCGTTAAGTTCGTAGGGGTATAGCGTATAGGTTGTTGCGTTCTCGTTAATAGAGGTCCTTGCGTTCTCTAACGAAACTAAACTACCTGTTACTATAACGCTCTTATCCTTATTTAGGTCAATAAAAACTTTAGGTTGAGTAACATCGCTAGTCGCTTCTTGTAGATATTTGTATACCGTTGAATCCAACATTATTTTGCAACTTTAAAGATCCAGTTCTTATCATATACATATTCTTCTCCCTGCGAAGTTTTTGTTTTAATTAGAAGCTTATAGTATCTTTCAGTTGGTAATGATGTTGTACTCAGTTTAAAGTAGTTTCCTTTGCTGTCTGCACTAATTTTTGTATAACTATCGTCAAACGGAATCATTACCGTTGATGTGTGTGCATCCACAACGCTATACAGACTTGAGCTTTCTAGTTGATATTTGTCTAGGTAGTCGCTACTAGTTGCAAATGTACGAGTTGGGTACTTTGGTCTTGCTTGTACATTTACACGAGCCTTTGATTGTGCAGCATAAGACGCTTGTAAGTTGGTTAGATTAACACTCACTTCGTCGGTAAAATCCACCAAAGAATAAGATACGTGGTATGTCGAATCGTCATATCGTATTTCTAATTTTGGCTGATAGATTGTGTGTGTATTGTTGCTAAAGAACTTTAGGCTGGTGAATAAGTCGGTGCTGGACTCGTCCGTTGATGACTTCTTAATGATAAAACCATCATTTTTTAGCGTGCCACTAACCCAAGCCTTTACTATGTTAGTAACGTCCATTTCAACATCAGCCGTCTGATAGCTAAAACTTTGTGAGGATGCTGGTGATGTATACCAGTTACCTCCTCCCGGATTCGTTGCCCATGAACCAGTTACCCCAGCTCCAAAACTACTTGTTAGCCATGCTGAGCTTGTTTGCGCTGAGCTTAGTCTATAATTCCATGTGGCTCCGTCGCTTGATGTAGGCATTGAGCTATACCTACCACTACCAACATTCCAACTACCTGATACTGCATAAGCGTATAGAGTGTATTCGACTGGTATTTCGTATGGTTCGGTTACGTATAGTTTTAAGAAGTATTTAGTGGCACTTCCTGTCGCTACGCTCCCACCAAGCTCATTAACAATCTGACTTGTGTCAAATCTTACTAAGATACGAGAGTTGTACGGTGTTGATCCAACAAAGGTTTTTTGCAACTCGATCATCTCATCTAAACCTGTGTTTAGTAGTGAGTACTGCTCGTATAGTGAAGTGTCTTTTTGGTTATATATTGCTTGTATCATCTTAGTAATTAGTTATACGACCCTGTATATCTGTGTTTGGGTACTTTACTTCAAATATTGCAGGATCAAGGCTTGGGTAGATTATACCGCTTCTTGTCGCTGCATTTACGTCGTAGACAACGTTGCTATAGCCTAAAGCACTGTCATTAAGGTTTGTGACTTTTAGTGTTGAGACACTTTGTACACCATCGACGTTAAATAATATATTGTAAACATCGCTAACCACAATTGGTTGAGATATTTGCCATCTATCGATGCTAAAGTAATCTTTTACGGTTTGTATCGATTTTAGCAAAACTTCGTTTGCGTTATAGTTTGGTAGTGGTATTATATCAAACTTAACTCCTATGTTAATCACATATGCGTCTCTGATGTTGATACTGTCAGTTAGCATTCTATATTGACTTAGATAGGTTTTTAAATTCTCCTTTACTGCTCCGTTTAGTGTGTTACAATTCTTATTGTTATCGTACCCAAGCACATATAAATTCAAAGCTAATGGATTAGCTACTGTATCCATTAAGTCGCTAGTTCCGATATTTTGCTGCTCATCTGGTGTGATGTAGGCTTTTGCTGCTGATCCAAATGTTGATGGCATACTATACACTCGCATTATATAATCCTCTCGAGTAACTGCTCTATTTTGTGATGAAAATTGTGCTAGTGTGTTTTGTCTTATCTCCTCAATTGTTTCTTCATTACGACCACCACTTGCTGCCTCCGGATTATTTATCGATATGCTCTGTAAAATTGCATTGTTTAAGGTTGGGGTTGTTAAGGGTAGTGATGTTTCAGTTGTATCAACATTATCAATGCTGTTGATTGTGTTTGATGGAACATTTGAACTCACCCCACCGCCTACTAAATAGGTTACCGTGAGTGTTGTGTTTGATGGAACCAATCCATACGTGCTTGTAATCAGTGGATTTGATGGGTCCAAAGATGCGTCTGTATCTTGTTTTCCATTAGGCAGTATAAGGCCAATTTGCTCTGGTGTTGCCAGAAGCTCCTCGTCTGGGTTTGATGATGTCCCTGCTCCAAATTGTACCTCCAATCCTGCTTCAGTGACACGCACAATAAACCTACGTGGTACTTTCTTCAGCTTCATTAACCATGGAGTCTCGGAGCTATAAACAGATGACCCAGGATCATTGAATATAGTATTTTGTACACGCTCAAACATAGTATCTTGTGCCAAGTATGGTACTTCATACCAGATGTTGTTATCAGAATCTACAATGCTTTGTATTCCTATCAATGGATCTGTGGGATCTTGTAACAATAGCTTAAGGTATCTAGTTGATGCTCCTATTGTAAACGTTGTTGTTTTCGTCTTAGCGCTAATAGCGTTTACTTGCTTCTTAGCAAGGTAGTAGTTTATTGCACCAGTATTTGTGTCGTAGCTGTACACCGATACTTCTGTTGGCGATGTTGGTGTGTCTTGTGTAAAGTCTAGATTAGCTGTTGTAATAAAACTCGCTCCTTCATTAGCTGCTCTTACCTCCATTCCTTCCTTCATCTTTAATCCATAGGCAAAGTCTGGTGCAGTTGATGCTCCTGTTCCTGTTGGAGGTAAGAGTTGGTACACGTCTATGGTGACTGATGATGGTACTGAAAGTTTTGGTTTATACCCAAATGCAGCTGCCATGGTTAAAAGATTTCTCTTCTCTTGGGCGTATACTAAAAAGTTTTCTCTGAAGTTGTAGTCTGTGTAGTAGGATAGCACGTCTCCTACATAAGCAGCCATATCAAGAAATAAGCTTCCTGGAGATGCTTCGTTAAAGTCGTTGTACGTGTCTGGGTAGTATGCTTTTGCAAATTCGATTAGTCCTTGCTTATAGGCATCGAAATCCCTACCTACGTACTTTATGTCCGTTTGCTTGTTTATTAGTTTAGCCATTTGATACTTCAATTAATATTGCTCGTTCGTCGAAACCACTCTCGCTTAAGCTGATTGACATTTGGACAAGTAGTTTGTTCTCGTCTGGTTTAGGGGTTATTATCAGCTCCTTAATAAATATGTAAGGAAGGAAGGTTGCAAAGTTTTGAAGTATTCTAGTGTTTAAAGCATCTACAGCCTCTTCTGTAAGCTGTTCAAATATAGTTCTCCTTAAACCGCATCCAAATTGTGGTAGCATTATACGCTCCCCTGGTTCTGTGCGTAATAGGTTTTTTGCATTAGCCAATGCCTGGTCTATTGTAAAATAATTCTGCTGAAACCCTGTTCCTGTTGGCGTAGACATAGGTAAATCAAGCCCTAATGCAACATTAGCCTCGAGGTCAATTGGATTTACTTGGATTATATATGCCATTACGCGTTAAAGTCGTACGACTTTTTTAATATTGTTGAGTAATCTTTTACAAACATATCAGTTCCTGATGAACCTCTTGGAAAGTCTGGGTTAGCCTCTTCCTCGTGTTCTCCAAACCCAGCCATGCTTTGTGCCGTTTCGTTTAGAAGATCTCCTAAAGGACCACCTACGTTAGTAAATGGTTCATCTAAAGTAACAAGCGGAGCTGTTCTTTTGTTTATTTGTAATGCTTGGTTAGGCTTAGGCATAGATTGCTTGTTCCCAAGAGCAGGTTGTTTGCTCTCGTTAAGCTTTTTTATCTCAGTACGGACTGCAGTCTGAACCTCCTCACGGATAAGTTCACGCAACATGGACTTAAATTGACTTAGTTTCATATTTTTGTTTTTTATAAATAGTAGTGATAATCAAGAATACCCTTGAAAAGGTGTTGGGGGTATTAGATAGCTTGGATTCGGAACAATCAACCCCGTCATAGCCATCACTTGTAGTTCAAATCCTTGCGACAGTTGTTGAGCGAATCCTGCAGATCCGTTTATCTCTTCCGGATTCATTGGCTTAAATGGTCCTACGTTCAGTGTTATGAAGGTAGTTCCTGTTGGGTTCTTCCAATTGAAGGCTGTCCAGAACAACCTACCCGCTAATCCAAATATTGCTGATGCTGCTGCTATGTCTACTTTCTTTCTAGCTTCCTTGTCAAATCTCTTTTCAACACGCTCTCTTTGGTTGTTCTCAAACCTAGTCTTATATTGATCAATCCAACCTTTTACTTTATTGAGTGCTGGATCTATTAGCTCTTCTCTAATAAACTTTATCACCGCTTTTACAAAGTCGCTTATGAGCTTAATAGCCATTGAAAGAAATCCTACTCCCTTTTCTAACTGTCTTTTAAAAAACAATAAGGTAGGATCCTCTGTGTCTGCTGGTATTTTATCTGCTAATCCTTTTATCCTTGCTTTGGTTTTTGTTAAGAACCTATTTTCTCCTTTCAGTATGTCTACGTTTAAGTCTAGTAGGTTGATTATATCTGGCGGAAAGCTGGCTAACTCTGATAAAGTCTTTGGAGGTGATTCAAAAAATCTTACCAGGGAGTCTGCTGCTGAGGTCCATTCTGACGTTACGTTCTCTTTTAGCTTTTCTGATTGTTCCTTGAGAGTCTCTTTAAGGAAGTTGTTAAAGCCACTTTCCTTAACCTCTTTTAAAACCTCAGTAAAGAATTCAAAAATAAGCTCATACACTTTAAAGTCCTTCAGTTTTCGTCTCAGCTTGCGAGTATTATCGGCTATGTCTTTTCTAGTGCCATCATTGTCGTTTTCTAATATACGCCATTGTCCAAAATACTTGTAAAAGTCTAAAATATCCTTTTCGTTTGCAGATATGGAGTATTCTGGCAAGCTGCCTGATCTGCTCGGTACAACTCTGTCGATTATCCTATAACTACTCTGTAGCATTTTTGCAAATAAGACCGCAGCTTTTGCAACTTTAACCGCCTTCTTTGTATCCTCTTCTACCTCCGCTTTTTTTTGCTCTATACTCCTTCTCTTATTATCAACCTTTTTCTTAGTTGCATTAAAGTTTGTAACATTGCTAATGTAGTCCGTTACATCTTTTTGTACTTTTTTTAGCTTCTTAATTGAGTCGTCTTGGAGTTTTTGAATCTTTTTTTGCAATACCAGTGTCCAATGTGATAGCAACTTAAATACGTCTTTGATTTTTTCCATAACAAACAAGCCAGTGTACTTACGCTGCTTTATAGGCGATTCTTCTTCTATTGCTTGCTTTGCTCTTTTTCCTGGCGTCTTTCTATCTCCTCTCGTTGGTGGATGTTGTATCTTGTCAATATAATTTACTATGTCGTACCCTAATAAGCGATCTAGCGATCCAACTAACGCTATTAGCTTTGTTGTAGGTCTTTTGAGAACGTTTAGTAGTTCCGGTGCTAGTAGCTTGTTTGCACTAAGCACCGACTCAATCATTAACTTAATTGGCTCTTGTGTGATTTGAAATTGTTTAAATAGCGCATTTATCTGTATTGGTGATGTTGGGTCTGTGTTATCTAGTCTGACTTTTATTGCTGCTATTTGATCTTTTGCTTTTTGTAAAATGTCTTCCTTTATCGTTTTATCAAAAAACTGCTTTGTTGCATCAACTAATAATAATGTCTTTTCTGTTATAGCTATTCCTTCAGTAATTAAGTTGAAAAAATACTTAACGACTTTAATAGCAAAAGCTATGTCTTCCTGTACTCGCTTGAGTTCGGAGCGGGCCCACTTGACTGCTGACTTTATGTTTTTTACTAAGCTTGAGTCTCCTAACGTTCCTAAGAGCTTATCTGCTTTTTCTTGGATCTTTTGTTGTAGATTCTCAATCTTTTTTTGCACCTTGTTCTTTAGTTCAAAGAAGTTTTCGTTAATTGCTTGAACTAGTTTTATCTTCTTACTTTTAAGCTCTTTATTTTTGTTAATGATTCGTAGCATTATA
>TARA_R110000868_G_scaffold102492_10_pt1 | contig 10013 bp, 2 predicted proteins | sample TARA_R110000868 | Tara Oceans TARA_R110000868 (sample SAMEA4397489) | marine metagenome | biome: Polar Biome; feature: [SRF] surface water layer (ENVO:00010504); material: water (ENVO:00002006), including particulate matter (ENVO:01000060) such as... | depth 5 m | reverse complement strand
CATCTTCAAAATGATACCGAGCAGCATCATTATGATGGTGCCCGCAACCGTAAGACCAACGCCTTCAAGGCGCTTCAGCCTTGCACAAAGCCCTTCGTAACGAATGGCGCAAACTTCCTCGTGGGTGTTGAGCCGAGCTTCAGTCTGGTCAATGGTGTTCATCACTGTGCTCCAGAAAGTTGGGCTTTTAGAGCATCTACTTCAGCAGAAAGTTCCTGAATGGCCTTGACCAGAACAGGCAGTAGCTTGCCATAGGCAGCTTCCATTCTTTCTGAATTAGCTTCAAATACAAGACCCGGAATGTGGATGCCAGTTGTTTCTTGCGCGGTTTTTAGTTCCTGCGCAAGAAAGCCAGTGTCTTCAATCCCATGCTTACCCTCTGGGTCGCGCATATCCCATGTAAAGCGCACGGGGTTTAAGGCATTGATAAAACCCAGACCGGCATCGAGAGTGACAATATCAGCCTTATCACGGGCATCTGACAGCGCCGTGATGCTGGTTACCTGACAGCGCAAAGTAGCAATTGAGGAGTTGCCTAGCGTAATTTCGTTAGAGACACTGGTGGACGATGGATTAGCCCCATTGCCGAGGCATGTGGTGTTCGCCCCGCTAAACGCACCAGTGCTAAGGATGGATACATAAGTCTGGTATCCGATTCCGGTGTTAAAGTTGCTGGTGACTTTGTTTAATGCGGCATACATCGCCTGCCCACCGATTGCGATGTTGCCGTTGCCCGTGCTGATTGCATATCCAGATCTATCACCAAAGCATGCGTTTGTACTGCCAGAGGTTATTGACCCGCCGGGGCCAAAGCCGCCACTGTAGGTACCGATTGCAACGTTCTGAGTTCCTGAGGTAAGCGCAACCAGAGCGTCCTGCCCAATTGCAATGCCAGTACTTCCAGTAGAAATTAGGCCAACACGAGCACCACTTGCTGTCAATCCAATTTGGCCGGTGCCAATGCGATAAATACCGGTAGTGGTTTCGCTGGTGAAATAATGCGACGGCGCACCGACAGATCCATCGCTGAAGCTGAATGTACCAGAGCCACCGCCACCCGTAGCAGTGATTGTGACAGCACCAGTAGCTCCTGAAATAGATATACCTGATCCAGCAACAATGCTGGTCACACCGCTGTTGGTGAAGGTGACGTTGCCGGTTGATCCTGACAAAGAAATGCCAGTTCCCGCCGTCGCTGCAGTGACACCTGTATTGCTTACAACAACAGCGCCGCTGGTGGGGCTTATAGTGATACCAGAGCCACTACCTGTCACGCTGGTGACCGCTCCGGTAATGGCCTGAGAAACCCAAGTCGTACCGTTAGAGGTTAGCACGTTGCCTGCAGTGCCCGATGAAGTCACTCCAGTACCGCCATAGCCTGAAGCCAAAGTGCCAGCCAGTGTCAGAGTTCCTGACGCTGTAATTGGGCCTCCAGAAAAGGTAAGCCCAGTCGAAGCGCCAGAGGCATTGACGCTAGTTACCGTACCACCACCACCGGCTCCCGGTGCTGTATCCCCACGGCCAATGTTAATACCGTCCGAAATACAGATTGTGGTGTAGGTCTGCGCGATAACCAGTGACGTGCCGCCACCGGCATTTGATATGGTAATTGTATAATTACCAGTAGTGTTGTTATAGATGTACCAAAATCCACCAACTCCTGATGGGATTTGGTAGTTTACGTTAGCCGTTAGCGCGCCCGTTATTGTAATGATTGGAGCCTGATACTGCGCTGCGGTAAGGGTGACGGTTCCAGATACAGACACAACATTAAGAGCAGTTTGGCCACCAAAAGCTTTATCAATGATGTCCCAGTCAGTATTGACAGGCGTAGACCAAGTATTGACGTAGTCTCCGTTTGCTGGTTTTTCAATAGACTTATTGGTGGTATACGAACTGGACATTCAGCCCTCCTCAAATGGACTTTTGGGCGACAGCTAAGGCTCTGGCTATGGAGTTATCATGTTCATTTAGCAAAGGTTCAGTTGCCTTGTTAGAGACTTTCTTCGCCCTTTTGGCTTTTGACATCAGCGCCTGCACCAGCGGCTCAATGGACCCGACCTTGCCGCCAGCCTTGTAGGCAGTACGTCCGCCGCGATACATCCCGGGTTCACCAACATTTTCATCAACCGCTTCAAGCTGTTTTACAAATGCGCTGTCTGCTGCCGCAGTATCATCTTGGTCGCCGTCTTCCATTGGGCGCCTCTCTGAAGGCCCAGCAACTGGCAATTGGGCACGGGTTGATGGTTGGAGGCGGAAATTGCGCGATGCCTCATCATCATTTATGCGCTGCTGCTCGCGGCCTTGATTGATTGCATACTGACTGCCCGCCGCCATTCCAGCAGAAAGTGGAATTTCGATATTAGGGATATTATAGGAAAATAGGGGCGCACCGCTTTGAGCAGTAGTAAATTTTCCAGCTTCCGTTGCTGCACGCGTTAACGGCGCTTCAAGGGCAGTCAACCCGCTCACAGTATACCCAAGACCCGGTCCACCAATAGCGGTTCCAACACCATAGCCAATTCCCCCCTTTACAACGGGGGCGACCATTGCTGCCGCTTTGCTCAAAGGGCTTTGACCCTTATTTAATTCGTTAATAGGATTAAAGCGGAACGGATCCTGCGGTGGAACCCCGCTTGGCGAAGTAGCGGCTCGGCCTTCATTGCTAATATTAAAATAGTTACGCTCTTGAGGAGTTAAAAGGTCGATACCCTCATTACCGTATACCCTATCAAGTTCTAATAGGGACTCTAAACTTGCGCCCGGACGGCCATAACCTTCAGTACGGATATGGCCCTGAAGAGCCTTTTGGCCAGTAGGGGATAGGCTTTTTGATAGTGCTGTATAAGTTTCCGCAGGATTAGTTACTGTGGCACCAGAACCGCTAATAGCATCTGGCGCAACATTATCGTTTCCAACAATTTTACCCTTAAAAGCATCGCCTACAGCAGAGCGGCCACCGGGATCTTCAATAAATTTGTAAGTTCCGGTGCTAGGATCAGTTTTTGTGCGCGCCATAACGCGACCAGCGGCATCCCTGACAACCGGGTTCTGAGAATCTACGCCTGTGCTGCGCCATTCTTGGTACTGTGCGCGGCCTTGTTCCAATTGCCGGATAGCTGCGTTGGCATCGCCAGTAAATGACTCACCCATGTTGATGGAGGTGTTATCAAGCGCATCGCGGTAAGCCGTTATAGCATTGTAATTACGGAAATCACCGCTTTTGACGCCTTTTTGATACGCATTTTCAGCCGCAATATTAAGGCTGCGGCGCTCAATCTCTAAAGCTTCAAGACTTAGGCGATTGACTGGTTGAGGACGGGGAGCGTTAATTTTCGCTTGAATTACAGGGTCAGCATTTAATACCCTTTGTATGGCATTTTGGGCTGGATTCCCATTTTCGTCAAACCAAATGTCCCTATCGCCCAATTTGTATCGAGTTCCTTGAACTACTTCTTCAATTGATGGAACGGAAGCGCCATGGCTGTTAATGTTGCGGCGCAAGGCGTCTACGACGCCATTGGCTGCGCCAAATTTATCGTTTGTCTGCAGTTCTGATGGAGTAATGCCGCGCTGCCTTAGCATAGCATCCGCCTCTTGGTTGAGACGCGCTGCAAAAGCATTAGGGTCGCTGTAAACTCCATCATTACGCGCAGCGGCGCTATACGACTGGCCAAATGCGTTGCGGCGTTCAACTTGAGTATTAATGAAATCATTAGCTACATCTTGGTATGTAGGTGGGCGCATCCCTTCAGGAGGCGCAAATTTACCAGACAGAGCATCACTTATCTGTTCTTCGGACTGGGTACGGGCGGGTCCTTCTTGTCGGTTAAAGAACACGCCGGGAGACTCACCAGTGGCTGCGCTACGGGTAACATCGTTTGCGCCAGCAGCCCGAATGCGACCTTCGTTAATGATTGCGGGAGTTATGCCACCTTTTACGTTTACCGTATCTTCAATGATTTTTCCAATGTGGGGCGGACCATAATTAGCAGGGTTCATTCCATTCTTGCGCATTGCATCTGCTGTTGGCTTTGTGAATGGGTTTGAAAATTTTCCACCAGTCTGCTGTTGGAACATGTCATAAATTCGGTATTGTGTTTCAGGTGATTTTATCATGTCATCCGACATGCCGTTAGTGCGAAGGCGGTCTTCGGCTGAAGTTTTGAATGGAGTCCATTCTTTGGTGAATTCCGGGGTATATATGGACTTTTTACCAACAATTGTGTTAACGGCTGATGTGATCCCTGCGCGCACCGGGGTGCTTCGAGCTACAGCGACAAATGCTGGGGTAAATGGGTTCAATACCCATTTTGCGGCGTTAGCCGTTTTAGCTGCTGCTTCGGTGGCTACTTTGGTAGCCTTAGCAATTGAAGCAGCTCTAGACCCTTTTTCAGAAGTTCTGGCAATTTTTCCAACAATTCCAGAGCCTTTGACCAAAAACCCTTCGCCCCCAGTGGCAAGCGCAGCAAGAACCCCGGTCGGATCCTGACTGACGCTACGCCACATGCCTTGGCTGTCAAAATGCAAAACACCTTTGGCATCGCGGTAAGTGAACGCATTGGCAAGAGCATTATACGCTTGCGTGTCACGCTTCATAATCTGCCGGATTACAGCATCTGAGGGAGGTGGGCGGCGAAAACCGAAGGATGCCGCATCAGCCGCCAAGTCAGTTGAGGGAGCAGATAAGAACGTGTCGTAATACCGTCGCGGAGTCATATTCTTTGCGGAACCCCCCCGGCGTGCGGAGTCAAAAAAAACACCAGCTTGTGGCATATCCTTTATGCCACGGACCATACCGCGCACGGTTTCTGCTGAACGCCCAAGACCCAAATTATGGTATATGTTAGTAAAAAATTCAGGCCAACTTGTGCGGGGGTTTGACGCAGTTCTGCGACCAGATGGCCCCGTAGGTTTGACGTTTACCACCGGCCGCCTTGTGCGAGGGTCTATATAAGGCTTGGGGGGTGTATCCTCACCACTAACGGCCCAATCCCAAGCCTGCGTGTACCAAGGGTCTTTATTATCAGCCATTACTTTACACCCTCTCGCCAGCCACCTTGGCCATCACGGATTCTATAACGCGTCCCTTCAGGAATACGGCGATCATTTTGAATAGCCCGCTCACTAGAACCGCGCCAGATGCCATCATTCCCCTGTTGCGTTTGTTTGCCCTGTTCACGGGCGGGGCTATCTGGTTTCGGTGGAACGATAGGAGGCGATGAGCCAATGGCGCTTTGCGGTGTTCCGGTGGGTGCTGTAAATGGTTTGATTGTTCGGATTTGGGCGTCAAGATCGGCGTAACGCGGTTTGACATAGTCGTTGAAGAACTTCTGCAATGCAGGCCCCGGATTATTGGTATCGAACACTCCTTCAGGCGCAATGCCAGCAGCATTGAGAATGGCCAATACGGAAACGTCAGTAGAGCCATTGCCAATAGCCTCTTTCTGGGGTTCGGTAAGACCGCCAAAGTTCTTTATAAAGTCAGCAGCCTTAGCCCAGCCGCCCTGCGCCGTGCCGCCAACCCAGCCATTTTTCTCTATGGCGAGGAAGGCTTGGTAGACAGGACGCATGGCCTGCTGCTGCTCAACAAGTTCTGTAGCGCGTTGCATGGTCTGAGTGAATACAGTCTGCTGGCTTGCGGTAAGGCTGGCCAAGGAAACGCCGGTAAGCTCTTCAAGGCGTGTGTCGCGGGTGTTGGTTGCCGCAGTCAATTCGATTTGCGCGGCATCTCTCTGTGCGGTCAGGTTTTGCTGGGCACCCGTGGACGCCGCAACTGCAGGATCCTTCAAAGCCTCTCTGACGTCGCGGATTGTTTGATTGGCTGCTTCAATTTGATTGCGGGCCTTTATAACAATAGGATCATTATACGCCGTGGCATAAATTCCGGCGCTGCTGGTTTTATCAGGTCTAATACTAGGAATAATAGCAGGATTTGGCTTATTGAAAGCGGAGTCCGTTTCAGCATTGTATCGCTGGGCACCTCCGGGGATTTGAGGGAACATAATGCTGCTATTGCCAGATCTCATTTCTGCAACCATTTGGCTGTACTGATCTTGATTGATAGTTTCCCCTGTTGGCACATAATAATACTTACCGCGACCAAGCGGTATAAAATTCTTGTCAGAATATGCCTGAGCAGCTTGTGCCCACTGCGCACCAGCAGCCTGACGTACAGGAAGCTGCTTGTTGCGTGACTCAGCAAGGGCTCCATAGGTCTGAGCGCCAGCCCCAACGCCAGCAAGAATGCCGCTAAGCATGCTGCGAGTAGGCGTAGTGGCAAAAGTGCCAAGGCCCGTAAGCAGTGGGATCAACGACTGGGCAGAGCCGCGCTTCAACCCTTTAAAGAAAGGTTCACTGTAGTAATCATAGCCGAAGTTTGGAATATTGCCACCGGGTATCTCGTTAGGTTTCTGTTTGCCGTATCCATAGACATTCCGTGGCGGCGCAGGATTGGCGACTGGCGTTGGCGTGGCTGGGGCCGGTTTTTTGGCTGTGACTGTTATGTCTGCCAAGGGGGCTTCCGGGAGGCCTGCCGTTACAGGGTCTGCCGGGGTACCTGCCGCTGATTCTGCCGCTATGAGCCGGGAGTTAGAAGAGCCAAATACAGATTTTCGGGGGTTTGGCGACAATCCACCTATAGCCCCCTCATCCGCAATGTGTCTGTCAAGCAGATCACCCAAGTCCTGCGGCATATCGCCGCTATCCTCATCGACCGCGCCCATCAAGGCATAGCCATTACGCCCAGCGAGGCCACCTTCAGCTTTGCCGGGGGCAGAAAGCCTGCGCTGCTGCTTGGCCATAGCGATTGCAGCAAAGTCTAAAGCGCCAGAAACACTTTTTCCTCTTAGGAACGGGTTTGCGCTTACTACCCCATGGCCAACAATTTGCTCAATTGGCGTGTTGGGGTTGGCTGATAGAACCCGAACGGCACCCGCTGGCCCAAAGAAGTGCGCCAGATATACGTTACGGGCATTGGGCTGGAAGCCACGCACAGCAAGGAAGTTGGCATTATCCCTGATAAGCTGTGGCCCCATGCGGTTCGCAAGAGCAACACCTTCCGGCGTATTCCGAATGGCCAAGATGGCACCGTCAGACATGCCGGATGCGCGATCTGGATACATCTTATGGAATTGATTGACAAACGTGCTGTTGATCATTTGGTACGGAGCAACGGCGGATGACAAGGGGTTTTTCCCAGTGCCTTCGTGACCACGGATCATGCGTGTGATTGCAGACAGGTCCGACGTAGTCCCAAAGCCAAGTTGGTTATCTTTATCCGACGAGAGGGCGGGTTCATTAGCCGCGAGGCCGCGTGGTTTAGGCTTAACCGCCATAGCCTGCAGGAATTTAGCTAGGTCGTCGTTGGAAGGGGCAAGTCCAGTGGGCTTGGCGGGTTCCGGCTTCCGGCGCAGCAACGACTCAAGCTGCTCATCACCACCTGAGATGATGTCCTCTGGGTCAAGGTTAAAATCAGGAACGCCAATTTCATTATCTGGATCGGCATCTGGGAACATGTTGTACCCACCGCCGCCAGCCAGCCCGCCAGCAGCAAAGCCAACGCCGCCGCCGAGTGCTAGGTCAGGCTTTTTAGTTTCAGGGTTATTTTCTTCTTTGTTTTTGAAATCGGCTGCAGCCTGACCGATACCGGCAATAGCACTTAGGGTATTATCTTTCAGCGGCGTAAGACCGGCAGCACCATTAAGGCCAACGGCGTTAGCTTGCATTGGGATAGAGATGCCGCCGAAAGCAGAAGTATCGTCAGTTGAGTTAACATCGCCGCCATCAGAAAAATGACCGCGATGGGCGGCAAGCCCGGTAGCCTTGCGGTAGTCAACCATACGATAGCCGCCAACCTTGCTGACAGCTTTCGGGTGATGCTTTTCAACTTCCTGCGCAATCAGGCCCATACGAGTCTGGTGCTCGCCTTTGTAGTTGTAGCTGTAGACTGTTTGTCCATCAAAGGTCTTGCCTACAGGTTTCATGTTTTCCTTCAGGCGCTTATCGGAAAACACCGCCACTGCCGCCGTCGCCAGCTTAGCCATGTCTTCCATTGTGTGGTCTTCCAGCGGCGTCAGACCGGCAGCGGAGTTCAGGCCAACGGTGTTACCAATTTGCGGGATATTCAGGCTAGATGTGCTGATAGATGGCTTGGACGAAGTGTCTTTCTGATTAACTTTGGCAACTTGAGCCAAAGGAGCGGCAGCAGGGGTTGCCGATGGAACGTCAATATTTTTTGGCGCGGGGGCCGGGGAAGGCTGTCTAGGAGCTTGAACGACGATTTTATCGTCTGGTCTCTTGCCCTCAACAACGATTTCGCCATCGGTTGATCCGCCGTTTTCATACCCATGGCGGGCACCAGCAAGGCCACCGCTTGCAAAAATGTCATTATGTTCTTTTATTGTACGCTTAGACGATTTATTCAATCGTTTAGCGGGAGTATCTTCATCACCCCATAAGTCAAAACTCTCGCCTAGTGCGTTAATGTCTTTAGCTGTACTCACTGCATTGGCTGCTTGAGCGCCAGTAGACTGTGGCGCAGCAAGTTCAGGGGGGGTTGGCAACGAACCAACATTGGCGGAAATTGCTTCAGGCACATAGCCCATAGCGCCAAGACCACCTTTTTGCCCTTGCATGGGGGCATACATCTGCTGGTAAGATGCCATAAGCTGCTGCATCAAGGCAGGATCGAACCCGGCATAACCACCATCTGCAAAGCCAAGGCCCGCATGCTCAGGCATTACGCCGCCGCCCATGCTGGCAGCGCCACCACCAGCAAAGTGTCCGCGATCAGCGGCATCATCAGTCGCCTTGTCATAGCGAACAGTCTTGTAGCCGCCTGCTAGACCAACAGCTTCGGGATGCTTCTTTTCAACTTCTTGTGCAATCAGGCCAATTTCGGCCTGACGCTCACCCTTGAAGTTGTAGCTGTAGATGTTCTGGCCATCAAAGGTCTTACCGACAGGCTTGATGTTTTCCTTCAGGCGTTTGTCCGAAAAACCGCCGAGGGCCTGATTGGTAGTCGTGGTCGAACCTGACAAAGCACCAGTACCTTCAGCAATGTTCGCAAGGAACTGCGCTGTTTGGAACGGGTAAGACTTTTGCTGTAGGAACTGATTATACAGTGCCGTGTTGCCAGCCTGCTCAGTCTGCTGCTGACCAAGACCAGCCGCAAGTTGAGCCTGAGCACCCTGAAGGCCAGCGCCCTGAGCGCCAGTACCGAGGTTTGCAAGACCTTGAGCAGTTTGGCTGCCCATGCCGTAAATACCAGCGCCAAGAGCGGCATTCTGCTGGGCGGCAGTGATGCCCTGACCAAACTGCTGCTGGCCAATATTGGCAAGTTGCTGAGATGTAGCCGTGCCTTGACCAAAAAGCTGCTGACCCAAAGCGGCCTTCTGCTGAGCAGTGCCAGTACCTTGGCCGTAAATCTGCTGCCCAAGAGAAGCTAAGTTCTGGCCGGTGCCAGATCCCATGCCATAAAGCTGTTGGCCGAGAGCGGCCTGCTGCTGCGCGGCTGACATGCCCTGACCGAAGCCCTGCTGCCCAATACCAAGCGCCTGCTGTGAAGCTTGCTGCTGCGCTGCACGGTTAGCCTGCTGAGCGCCAAGACCAAGCTGCTGCTGGCCCTGAGCCGCAGACAGAGCCTGACCGTATCCTTGGTTTAGGATACCGGAATAAATCTGGGCGTTAGCAAGCTGCTGCTGCTGGGCTAGGTTAGCCGCTGCAATACCTGCGCGGTCACCGCCAAAGGCACCCTGCTTAATAGCATTACCAGTTTGACCAGACATCGCCTGCTGGTTCTGCTGGTTGAGCATACCAGCCGTGCCCTGCAGAACATTACCAATGTACGGAGACATGTACTGGTTAATCTGGTTGGCCCCAAGATCACCCGGATTAACGGCCTGAGCGCCAGCGCCCAGATACTGTGAAGCAAGCCCCTGAAACGGTTGAGCGCCAGCATAAGCGCCTTGAACACCGCCAAGAGCGCCTTGTGTCAGGTTCTGTCCTTGACC
>TARA_R110000868_G_scaffold81820_5_pt1 | contig 10020 bp, 12 predicted proteins | sample TARA_R110000868 | Tara Oceans TARA_R110000868 (sample SAMEA4397489) | marine metagenome | biome: Polar Biome; feature: [SRF] surface water layer (ENVO:00010504); material: water (ENVO:00002006), including particulate matter (ENVO:01000060) such as... | depth 5 m | reverse complement strand
CATTGCCATATAATGTTAGTTTGTTATCTTCTACTGTTAGTTTGTTCATATCATCAGAGATAATATTTCTCCACCAACCATAATTATAATGAGGTGGGGCAACAATCACAGACTCCATCATTCTGTTAGCAATAGTAGTAACTGGTTTTTGTTCTAATCCATGAGGACAATTCAAAGCAACCGTTTCCTTTTCCCACAAGTCAGCAAAGTTTACATCCTTACATGCCAACATTCCTACATTGTATGTTCCATACATTTCTTCATTGTCTCGATGTCCATCTGTATGACAATGGCTAGTGAGGAACAATGTCTTCTCTTTGTTTTCCAAAAACGAAAAGAAAGAATCATCTAGCGGAGAAAGAAAAACCAAATCGGTATCCAAGAACAAAGTATAACCTTGTCTCTCGATACCTTCCTTCATGACAACCATTTTATTCATGACCAATTCAAAGAAGTCTTTAGCCGAATTATTATCTCCGACATAGTGCTTTCCTTCTTTGTCTACAATTTTTACTGGGATGAACTTATCATCATCCTTAAAGTAGTCGGCTGTTTCTTGATCACACACAGAATACCAAATACATTCGTGATGTAGTTCTAATGTTTTCTTTGTTACCAGAAATTCTTTTATTCTAGACTTTGTGCATAATGTAGAAAGTGAAATCACTATTATTGTCCATTATAAATTGTATAATAAAAATAGTCAGGACTTAGCTGGAACTGGAAGTCCCAACCGTTCTCTAACTTCATCAATATCAAAATTGTTTTCAGATCTTCGTTTGAAAACTTCACCATCTACACCATAATAAGATTCATTTCTCTTGTGTAGATCATCTGCCTTTTCGTGGTCACCGGGAATCCACTCATGTCTTGCGATAACCATTTCACAGACTGCAAGTTTACCGAGCATACCACAGAGTCGAGTTTGTTCGTCATCACAATAAACAGAAGTATAATCTGGATGATAACAATGTCCAATTGCTTTGTATAACTTCCATCCGATACATGGTAGTGTCATCAGAGCATCATTACGAAGTCCATCATTGAATTTAATAGCACCGTCGTAATTGGGAAATATTTCATCAAATCCTTGTGCAATGATTGAATCATAATTCATTGCAGCAGGAATCATATCATCAGATGTTACCAGTAGAACATCACCGGTTTCATCTTCCAGATCGGCATTACATGCCTCTACTTTACTTGTAGAATTTCCATATCGATAAACTAAGTCTACAGACTTACGGGTTTCTTCAAACCAAGCACGCATTTCTTCTGTATTCATAGTTTCGTCATCTAGGTCGCATGTTATAACAAAACGAACATCGTGTTCGCCAGACAAGAAGTCAATATAATTCTTCAATACAAGTTTAAATTTTTCAGGACGACTGCGAGTCGCCATCTTTACAATAAGTTTCATAATAAATTACCTTCTTCCTATATGATATTTAGGAACTAATTCCCACTCCTCTTTTTCTTTGTGTGGGATTATTTTAATTTGAGCCATACTAGCCATTGGCTCGATGTCATCATCTAGTATAACAACTAATCCCCACTCTTCAAGAAGTTTACAAATTTTATTTCGTCTTCCAATGTCACTTTCCGAAATATCACTTTCTAGACCATCAAGAATAAAAAATTCCTTAAAGTGTAGAATAGCATACTTACCTCTCTTGTGTAATATATGACAAGATTGATATAATTTTTTCTCTTTTCGTGACGAAACTCCTATACGAGTTAGAGTTTCTCGTATCTTAAGGAAATCTTCGGGCGACTTCAATTCAATCTCTATCCCAAGTCCATCAAATATGTCATCTTCTTCCATAATTATGAGTCCCTATAAATATCAGGCTCATATATTTAGGTTTTTGGTGTTTTAACGGACTTTCCATACAGATCTCGGATTTCTTGAACCCCAGCAGACCCTAAAATACCAAGAGCTTCTTTAGCTTTAATGTCGGAATATTTGTAATGAAACTTGATCAAATCTAGATCATCCGATGATTCATTTTTAAGCCATCGACTAAATCGCTTACGTTTTCTAACAGAATTAATGTAGTAGTCATACTGCATCTTGTTGTCTATCTCATAATTAACATTCATTTGATTGCTGTATAAGATAGTATCTGTAAAATAAGATAAACACCGATTAACTACAAAGGGAGTATATAAACGCTCACAATTACTGTCAGCATCCATTAGATTCTGCTTTGTGTCATTAATAGATTTAAGAAAGTCTTTTAGTTGCATCAATCAGCATCCCGTACAACTAGAAGTTCATCGAAAGGAATAAGATCATATGGAATATCATCCACCATATAATGACCAACTGCAGAATCGAGTCTCCAACAAACCCAGTCACCGACTGTCAGATCAAATTTGACATCCGGTCCGACAGAATGGACTTCACTCCACACATTAACATTTGCCCCATCTAGCTGACTTTCTCGATAAATAATACCTTGGTCATTGGTAAATTCATGACGTTGTAAATCAGTTTTTACTACCACATTAACACCCAACGCTTTTAAGTCTTTCATTTGAATTCGCACCTCATCATAAGTTCTACGACACACGCAACAAAATTAATCTCTTGGTCTGCAACAAAAGCTGCTTTATATTGATACTCAGCAATGATAATAATTGCTTCTGGAATAGAGTTTTTATCCAGACTTTCATACATCGTATCGTATATTTTACGAAACATTTCCGGTGGAGAGTTATCTAGATTAGAAACAATCCACTTTCTTGCATCAGTAAAGTTCTTGTCCTTCATTGCGACGACAAGATCCCGAATTTTGATATTCTCGAAGTTTGATAAAATACCAACATCAATCTGACCAGAGAGAGAATATCTCTGAATTTCATTGAGCATTCTCCTGATATCAGGAAAATACTTCATGATTAACTTAGCAAGAACCACATCCTCAAACGGAATAGATTCTTTATTAAGAATAAATTTAATTCTATCCATTATAGACTTCGCAAGAAACGGTTTCTCCGAAGACGGAATATTAAACTCAATATTTGTACATCGAGAATGAATAGGTGCAATAATTCTGTTCTTGTAATTACAAGTCAAAATGAATCTGCAGTTATTTGCAAACTCTTCAATTGCACCACGCAAAGCTGGTTGAATTGAGTTGGCATTAGAATAATCAAACTCATCCAGAATAACAACTTTCTGGTGTCCATTCAATGATACCGTACTTGCAAAATCACGAATCTTAACACGAAGTGTGTCAATATTACGATCTTCTGAACAGTTAATTAGAATGTACTCTGCATTCAAATCATTGCATAGGGCTCGTGCAACACTGGTTTTACCCGTACCAGCAGAACCACACAACAAAATATTCTGTGCAACTTTACTTTTAACCATCTCACGAAATGTATTCTTCAGGTCGGTCGGAAGTATACAATCTTCGATTGTTTTCGGTCTATACTTCTCTACAAATAGGTCCATCAGACAGATACTCCAGTAGTAATTGAGTCAATTGAATATGAACTAGTAGATTCTAGTGCAACCCAATACGTCAAATCTAGTCCATCTGCATTAACAAATTCACTTACAATCTTTTTTGCTACATTCATGGTGTATGAACCCGGAATAAATCGAAGGTTGTCGATATTGAAATCGAAGTTGAAAATAGCACCTTCATCAAAATCAACATTTTCAATTGTAATTGAATAAGTATTACTTCCACCATTACTCTTATCATATAGAGTAGCAGAAACATCAGAACCATCAGACTTAATTGTCAAGTCATTAAGTCCAAGAACAGATCCAGCTTTCTTTAGTTCACTGAACGAAGATTCCTCTAGGGTCAACGACACCACAGTCTCCGGCATTACTACATCCTTAGTTGGTACTGTAAGGAGAGTTGGTTCCGAATAGAAGTACTTGACCTTAGATGACTTACCATTAGTAATGGTAACATACTTCTCATGGAAATTGAAATCTGGATCATCAAAAAGGGAAACTGTACCCAGAAAACTGGTCAAATCCCAAATACCAAACTCAACAGGAAACTGCTCCTGTACAACAGCAGTTGACATAACATTTTTTGCACCAGTCAATGTCTTAATAACATTACCGGGGCTGATCAAAATATTAGAATTAAGATCACGAAAGTTTTTTAAAATCGAAAGTGTTTCTCTAGAAATATGCATTAATTGTTCCCTTGTGTATCTTCTAGCTCGTCCATCATATCATATTCACGGTCTTTGTCAAGACTACCACTGGATAAATTATGTAAAATATCCTTGGTGTGGTGTCTTTGGGATTTGCTCTCTTTCCGTTCAGTAGATCGAGTTGCCCTTTTATGGGTCTTATCTTCAAAAAATCGTTTAGTTTTCTTTTTCATAATTCTACCCATATTTGAATAGAATTATTTTCTATTCTTTTATATAAAATTCCATTGCTTTTATTGAACCATTCATCACCAATTTTTGCATAAAACGGTACGGTTTCTGATTCATACAAAACTGACCGATCAGATAGAGACAGCCACCCAACATTCTCCCCCAAGATAGGATGGGATCCGGATATTCTTTTAGATGCAATGTAAGCTTTATTTTCATAATAAACTACATCACCTTTATCATATGATATGGAATTACCCGACGCATGATTTAATCTATACTCACCACGGAAATTGAAATGAGTTATCTTCATGTTATGGTCCGTACCAAAATGGTAGTATCATTAAATCTACCAGTGGCTTCTCTAGATTGTGTTTTGATAGAATCCAATTTACCCTTGACCAATGCACGACCAATGTCGGCACATTGGGGAATTACTTTGTTTGCAGTTCTACCAATCTTCTTAACATAAGACTGATTAGAATCAAAATTCTGTAAAGTAGTTCCTTTAATATCAAATGACTCTTGAGTCTCATAGTAAAACACATCACCAGTCTTGGTGTTGTATGCAACAAAAGACTTACAGTCAAGAATTTTTACTGGATCGAAAGAAGAAACCTCAATATTACCAAACTTAAAATTTTCCATGTACTTAAGTGTCTTAATAATATCTTCTGGTTTCTTAACCTTTTTCTTCTTAGTAATCTTAGAATAATTCATGAAATCATCACAAATCTCAGAAACAAACTCGTGAAGTTTTTTCAACTTCACCGGACTAAGAAAATCATAACCCTCGACTAGATCAGGATCTTTATGATCTATAGCCTCACCAAGTTCATCTTTTAAATTAGTAAACCACTCTGCAAGATACTTAGACTCAGACTTTTTAATATTATAAGTTTTTAGTAGAGTCAGTAATCGTTTCTTTCTATTGTAATCATTATTTTTTAGATTTTCAATATAACCGTCAATCCATGTTTCCACACGTTCTGCAACTTCTTCTGCTTGTTTTGTTACTCGTGTTCCTAGCTTAGTCATTGTTTTTTCCTAAAGATGTATACTGGTTCATATTTATAATACTTACCTTTTACCATACAGTAATTTTTACATTTTGGTTTTCCATCATCACCAACTCTATTCTGTCCCGGCATTCCTTCCATAGCCATCTTCAATTTATCAACGTAAACTAATCCGTTTTCTTCTATAAATTTTACAGAATCCTTTTCGAGAGGTAGATACTCACCACCCACCAAAATATCCGCAATATTCCACAGAAGATGTCCACCACATTTTAACATATCACAACACGTTTGTAAAGTAGGTTTTAGGAATTTATCTCGCCATGAGATATAACTACTGCCATACTTCTTATACGATTGATTTTCATCCTCACTATATGCCTCACGATTAAAATATGGAGGCGAAGTAAATACTAAATCAATATCACCCCGGTGCTTTATGAAATCTTGATTTTTGCCTATTTCTTCTGAACCGAGTTGGTAAAGTTCGTATTCGTTGGTTCTCGAAAAAAATGAGTTACTTCTATACGTTTTCGTATTGTAAAAATCTGCCACATAAGAATAGCGAGACTTTCCATTATCGAAGAAATTATCAGGATTGGGGTCAGTACCGATATACAAAATATCACGGTTATCCCTAACAGACATAGCACCCAAAATCCTACCACCCCATCCAGCAGAAGGGTCGTAAATTTTAATCTTCCCCGTAAGTCCTTCTGTATATCGTTCATACAAATATTTAGCAGTTCCCGGAGGAAAGTTAACTGCAGGTTGAATATAACCTATACGAAACGCCTTGAATCCAGAAGGAAATATCTTACTGCCTTTAGTGTAAATACGAATAGAGTAACTTCTGTCATCAGGCATATTTTCTATATCGAATGTAGAATAATGTCTATACTTTAACCAACCAGAGTTTAAGTAGCTCACAATTTGATCACCCGATAATTGTAAAATATCAGATTGTTGAACTTGATTGTAACTGCTACTCAGACCATCTCGCAATTTTACTTCTTCGAGGAAGAAATCTTTATTTTTAAATAGTTCGGGTTGAGTAAAAAATGCTTCAATCCAATGCTGTCCATCGGGGACAGATACAATAGAAACTCTAGAATTATTCTTTAATCCTGATACCGCATGACTATAGAATGAGTCACGTCTGAAATGACGTAAACTTCCCTTGTAGACTTGTTCTAGTCTATTGGGATCCGATACTAAATCATAAATTGAATATCCAGTGTCCTTATCGGTATAATTAATTCTGGTCTTGAACATATTCTCAAAGAACTGATCAACCTCAGATCCAATACGAGACTTGTTTATTATCACGTCCCCCTCAGAGGTCCCCAGATCGTCCGTGTGCTCATAAGTGTGTACCGGGAAGGTCTCTAGACCATTCCACTTTTTAATTACATCTTCTATTGATTTTCCGGTTCTTGGAGGACAATCATGAATATCCCAGATTTCAGTAAAAGTTTTTCTCATAGCAATAACCCAGTCCTTAAACTGATCTGGGTTCATTTCTAGGAGATTTTCAAAATTTACGTTTACTTCACTGTTGATAATATAATCGTTACGTTGATACAAATTATCCTCCTACGTTCCAAAACAATGCACCGGGACTTGCGTGTTTTTTCATGAACTCCCACGCTTTTGCGTCGTATGTTGGTGCTGACGGAAACGGTGGTAATACTCTTGTTGGTTTATTGAATGGGTATGGAGATTTGTATATATTGGCTCTTGCATATGAGCCACTATGTCCCACACACACACAATGAAACTCGGCTTTTGGCCATGCGATCTGTAATCCTCTGGTAAGTGTTCCCGAGGAACCCACACTCCAGACTTCCTTTGGTTTCATATTCATTCCATCAACAACCCTAACGATGGAAGCAATAACAGAAGGGTGGTCAAAACCAATAGGAAGCAATCTACGACGTATTGGATCTTCTGCAACATAATCACGTGCTCGTTTTTGAGTTACACTAAGCATCCCATTTGGGACCCAGTGAATTATAGCACCAAGTTCTTCTGCTCGCAACTGATAAGAATGTAAATTTTTCCTATCTCGTTTTGCCATAAACAGAATTGATTTTTTACCATATTTGCGACACAAACAAGTAAGAGAAATCTGCGCGTACCCAGTTGCTGGAGAACTCCCATATACCCATTCTTCTACCTCCGGATTAGAATTAATTAAATAATCGGCAAATCTTATTTTAGATCCACCACCAAGCATATCATCGCGGACTACATTGAATCCCTGATAATGTTTTATTATAGGTTCTGGATTGGGATCTTCCCAATCACCTATATCAAAAAGTTCTTCTTCAAATAAAGATGGACTCATTTTAATCTACTAAAATTATTATTCTTACAAAATGTCATACTATTACTAAATTTGTCTGCTAGTTGATCGCTTTTATGTGTTATAACAAAAATATTACTTTCTTGTGATAAATCTTGCAATACTTTCATTAAATCATCAACGCCTACAGAATCTAAAGAAGAATCAAAAATCTCATCCAAAATTAACAGATTACAATGAGCACTATTTTTTATCTTTGCAATCTTTCTCCAAGCCAAAAGGATTGCAAGATCTATTCTGGACTTTTCACCTTCACTGAAATTCATATAACTAAAAGTATCTCGGTGTCTACTTTTTATTTCCTCATTGAATTCTTCGTCTAGAGTAAAGGAAACAAAAAAGTTCATTCGATTTAGATACTTATTTATGATGTCATTTATTACTGGAAGATAATTTTTTATAATCTTTGCTTTAATGCCAGAATCTTTAAGGAGCATAAAAAGAACATCAAGATTTGATTTTAAATTCTTCTGTGTTCCTATCCTATCCAACGATATGGTTTTTTCTTTTATGTAATTATTTTTTTTATTTTTACATTCGAGTATACTTTCATCAAAACCACTTTCTTCTTTGGTAGATTTCATGAGAGAAGTCATATATTTATTAGCAGCATTTATTTCGTTGTTCTTTTCTCTAACAGCAGCTTCTATATTTTTTGATATTAAAAATTCTTGGTTTAATTCTTCAAGAGAACTTTTCAATTCATTGTAGTCTTTCTTGAAGATTACAATGTTATATTCTATTTCGGTTATGGATTCATTTAGAGTAGTAAGTTCATTTGTTTTTACCGTATCTGTAATTTCTTGACTACAAGTAGGACAAGTACTATGGTCTTCGTAAAATGAAACTGAAGATATAGTTTTCGTTTTATCTTGTATAAGTCCAACAATAGAACTTTCAAATTTACTCATCTTACTCTGTACTTTGGATTGTTTATCCTCTACATCAATGTATGGTAACAGTGATGTAGTAAGAATTTGTAGTTCATTTGATGACTGCTGTATTTCATTTTTAATATCATCTATTTTATTTGTGAGATTAGACTCAGTTTCCCTTTTCTTATCAGAAAAAGATTTTATAGTTTGTTCTTGTAATTGAATTTTTTCATTTAATACTTCTATTGTATTTTCTAGTTCCCTCACAGTATGCTTAACCATAGATAATTTTGCTTTGATTATCTGATTCATACAACTAAATATATTAATGTCTAATATATCCTCAATAACTTCCCGTCTATCCACTGTAGACAACTGCATGAATGGAACAAAGGAAGAACTACCAAGGGTAACTATCTGAGTGAACGATTTATAATTCATTTTTAGAATTTGTTCTTCTAAAAGTTTTTGATAATCTTTGGACTTTGCAGACTGTTCCAGCAATTCGCCATTCTTATGAATTTCGAATTTCTTCGGTTTTAGTCCACGAACTATTTCATATTCATTTCCATATATTTCAAATTTTAAATGAACAACACAATCCGCATTGTTCACAGTATTAATGAGTTGAGGAATATTTATTTTTCTGAATGGTTTACCAAACAATGCAAACGTAATAGAATCAAGAAACGCATATGATTTACCATGACCATTAGACCCAGAAACTAAAGTCATGTTGTCACTACAAAAATCTATCTCTGTGAAGTAATTACCAAACGAACCAAAATTTTTAAATTTCACATTTTTAAATGTTATCATTTATCTACTTTAATAGAATCCAATGCTTTATTATTAACCATAGATTTAAATTCATTATTTTTTATTGTATCGTTTTTTCCATCACCTACCTTCGTAAGATCACGTAGTATTTTTGGAGCACCAAAGTTTTGTGTTGGCATCGAATTTGCAGTCTCATCAACAGATGAATTGTTACCACACCCACAACCCGACTTTTTTGTTTTTTGTGGCATCGGAGTTTCATTTTCCTCTGGAAGAATAGGATAGAATGTTATTTCTTCTCCTATATTAATATCTTTGATTGCACGAATAGTAACAACAGCAAATCTATGATCATGTTGATATGTTGCATTATTTATCGGATAGAATCCATAATGAATAAAGTTTCCTCCAACCATATGCATTGCAGTTTTACCTGTAACTGGATTGTGAGTGGTGACTAAACCATCGAGTAGTTTGTTATCTTTACTATCATCATTTGTATAAAATGATTCGAGTGTAGATGATATAGGTTTGGTTATACATTCCTCTATAATCTGACCACTTTTGTATTGTTGTGTTGCAACTACAACATAACCATCGTCTCTCCCAATAA
>TARA_R110000868_G_scaffold286410_2_pt1 | contig 10021 bp, 8 predicted proteins | sample TARA_R110000868 | Tara Oceans TARA_R110000868 (sample SAMEA4397489) | marine metagenome | biome: Polar Biome; feature: [SRF] surface water layer (ENVO:00010504); material: water (ENVO:00002006), including particulate matter (ENVO:01000060) such as... | depth 5 m | reverse complement strand
CCCGTCAAACTAGACGAAGAAAGTTCGGCCAAAAGAATACTCCGGAACCTTCCTCCGCCTGGGTCGGAGGCCGTCAAGGCCGGACGACCCTCGCTCTCTGCTCCTGTCGATTGCTCGCTCGATTCGGAGTCAGAATCCGAGCATCGCAGGAGGTCACCGCAGGAGAGCGATCAGTCCAGCGATGAGGCCCGTTTCGCTCCCGTCTTCGGAGTCGAAATCCGAATCGGAGAAGAGGACAATAAAGAAGCGAGATAGTATCTGTAGCGATACGCTACTCGCTACAAAACTAGCGTAGCGTTCGTGTCGGCTCGCGTCCTCGGACATACCTTCGGCAGCGCATCTTGTCCACCACAAAAACTCGATCGTCCGGAGGTCGCGCCTGGGCCTCTCGCGATCCTCATCGTCGCGCTTGACCCGTCCAATCGGTGGCCGCTACCTTCGACAGAAAGGGCCCTAGGACGCTCGGCAACGGGTGGCCCTAGGTCAGTCTATCTCTCACTCTCTGACGAGGCCACAATGGCGAAGATCCTGCGACCCTGCACGCCGCTCGATGACGAAGCGAAACCATGGGAGCGCTTCCGCGAAGAAACGCCCAAGGCCTTCGATGCGTTCTCGCACTTTCGCGACCTGCCGAGAACGGACAGGAGTGTCCGCGCCGCCTATCGTTCCAGCCAAGCGCAGGCCGGAGTCACGGTCGCGATCGAGGCAGCGCCGCCGACCTGGTATGAGTGGTGCACGCGCTGGAAGTGGAGGGAGCGAGTCCTCGCTTTGGACTCCGCGAACGACCGTCGAGACCAGGACTCGGAGGCCGATGAGAGAATCAAGTCGCGCCGCCTCCGAAGAGCGGTCCTAGTCGGCGCGCTCCGGAAGGCAGGTTCGGATCTTCCGTCCGTCGACTTCTCGAAAGCGAGCGCGGCCGATCTCGCTCGGTTCCTCGAGGTGGTCGTGAAGCAACTCCGCGAGGAGTATGACGACAGTCCAGCGCAGAAGGTCGCGCTCGGCGGACTCCGAACCGATGAGGGCGCGGAGATTCCGATCGTCATTTCCTATGCTCAATCGAAGACATGACTCCGCATGCCGACCAGATCGCTCCTCCGTTCGTCTCGAAGTCGTCGCTCGTCGAGGTCGATGTCACCGGTTCGGCCGTTCCGGACTGGAATCGCAAGCAGCAAGAGGTATGGCAGCAGATCGCGGAGCGCGAACCTCGGCATGTGCTCCTCTACGGGGGCAGCCGAAGCGGCAAAACCTACATGGTTATTTTTTCGATCTTGCTCCGAGCGATGCTCGCTCCGCGCTCGACTCATCTCGTCGCTCGACTTCACCACAACGCGGTCCGCAAGACGCTCCTGCAGGGCACTTTTTCGGAGGTCATTCGCGACCGTTTCCCTCGCGTCAGAGTCCAGGTGAATCTCTCTGACTCGGTCGCTCGCTTGCCGAACGGAAGCGAGATTCACTTCTCCGGACTCGACTCGGAAGAGCGCGTCGAGAAGTTGCTCGGCATGGAATTCTCGTCGATCTACCTCAACGAATGCTCGCAGATTCCCTGGGGAGTCGTGCCCCTCATCCGTTCGCGCCTTGCTCAGCGACCGACCTACCGGAACAGCGGCGGCCGCATGGCCGTTCGCATGTTCTATGACCTCAATCCGAGCGGCTCTCGTCACTGGACCGCGCAAGAATTCCTGCTCGGCAAGAATCCGAGCGGCGGAGTTCTCCTCAATCGCGACTGGTATCTCGCGTGCCAGGTCAATCCGAAGGACAACCCGCTCCTGTCGCCGGACTATCTCGCCGAGCTCGACGCGATGGACTCGCGGAGGCGCTCGCGGTTCTTGCTCGGCGAGTTCGTTGACGATGTCGCGGGCGCGCTCTGGTCTTCCGAAGACATCGACCGCAATCGCGTGCTCGAACCTCCGGCCCTCGACCGCCTCTGCGTTGCGGTCGACCCGTCTCTGTCCGGAGCGGAGACCTCTGACGAGGCAGGCATCGTTGCCGTCGGCGCGTCGAGCGGGCAACTCTTCGTGCTCGCCGATGAGTCGGGCCGCATGGGCCCGAGCGAGTGGGCGAAGAAAGCGGTCGATCTTTACTGGGCACTCAACGCCGGATGCATCGTCGCGGAGAAGAACCAGGGCGGCGAGATGGTGCGGGTCACTCTCAACTCCGTCGACTCGCGAGTTCCGGTCGTGCTCGTCGATGCGATCGGTGACAAGGCGAGTCGAGCGGTGCCCGTTGCGAACCTCTACCGTCGAGGATTCGCGCACCATGTCGGGCGACTGGACGGACTCGAAGACGAGATGGTGTCGTGGGACCCTGACCCTCCTCGCGGGTCGCGGAGATGGTCACCTGGTCGAATCGACGCGCTAGTCCACGGCGCTCGCTTCGCGCTGCCGCATGTTCTCGGAGTCCGGATTTCAGACGCGCCGGTCTTCTCTGGTTCGGTCGAGCGGAGGGTCGACTCGTCGCTCGACTTCGGCGTGCCGACCTTCCGAGACTGGACGGCAAAAGGCGGTCTCTGAGTGTCCGCTTTCCTCCGCTTGTGACTTCACTCGCAACGGACTATCGCTTCGACTGCCTTGCAACGGAGTGGACACATGGACGGCATCGAGAAAGCGAGAGAGACGGCGGCACGATTCACCGCATCGACGATCGACCGAGCGAAGCGGAGGGCCGCGGAGTTCCTCCGAACCTCTCCTCCCTCGCCCGTTCGCTCGGGTCGCATCGGTCCTTCCTGGTCACTCGAGGACTACGCGACTCAGGTCGACGACTCGCGGCTCTTCCGCGATCCTGCTCGTCGCGACTTCGATGACCTGCCGACCGAGCGGCTCCTCGTCAGGACCTCCGGAGAGCCGATCTCGTTGCGAAGCAGGACGACTCCGCAGGACCGCTATCTGACGATCGTTGCGGAGACGGCGGACCTGCCGACGAAGCAAGGCCTCTCCGGCACCGTGACCGCAGGAGGCCTGCCGCAGGTCGAGAACAAGCAGCAGTTGAAGCCGCTTCTCGCTCGCGGATTGGCCTATGACCAGGGCGAATTCGAGCGAATGGCGCGGTCGAATCCTGTCGCTCGAAACGCGGTCCGCGCAACGGTCGAGAGGATAGCGCAGGCGAGCGAGTTCTACGCGACTCCGGATGTCGACTTCGAGGCGCTCGTCGCGACGAACGGAGTCTCGCCCGAACTCCGAGCGAAGGTCGCAGCGCAGATGAGGGAGGCGACCGACCGAGCAGCGGAGGTCCTGAACCTCGAATGGTTTCACAATCCGGACATCGACCCGCAGCAAATCATTCGGGAGCAATCCTACTCGATGGTCCCTGGGTTCGTGCTCCACGAATTCGGCATCGACCCTCGCTTGCAGGGCCGCAGGCGAACGACCTTCGTCGAGCATCGAGCGCAGTCGTCAGTCCTGCGCTGGTTGTGGGATCAACGCGAGCGGTGGTGCGGAGTCGTGCAGAACGCGAGCGGGTCGCCTGGTCTGCTCGCCGACATCCCTGTCTCGGGCGTGCAGGTGCAGGGCATGCCTGTCATCGACTCGCGGAAGTTGCTGCTCGTCACGAACCAGAGAATCGGCCTCAACCTCGAAGGAGTCTCGGACCTTCGAGCGGCATGGTATGCCTCGCAGGGCAAGACCGAGTGGTTCGTCTCCGCGCTCATGCATCGTCGCAAGTGGGGCAACGGATTCCCCCTCTTCCGAATGGATGCGGACTCCGCGAAAGCGAAGGGAGTGAGTGACTCGATCGCCTCGGCCGCGAAAGAATTCTTCTACTCCGGACAGGCCTACCTGTCGCTCCCGCCTGGCGTCACCATGGAGATGATGCAGTTCGATTCGGACACGGGATTTATTGCCGCGATGGAATACTTCGACAAGGAACTGCTCCGCTCGCTCGGGTCGCTCGCGACTGAGATCGGACAGAACGGCGGGTCCTACAGTCTGGCCGATGTCCAGCAAGCGGAGCGGCTCCGTCAATTGCAGGGATACGCGCAGCAGATCCGGTCATCGCGGAAGGCGTGGATCGAGGCCGCTTGTGCGACCCTCATCGGTGACCTCGCGGTCCTGCCCGAACTCCGCATCGACGGCATAATGACTCGCTCGGATTCGGAGGTCCTCACCGTCTGGTCTGGCGTGGCGCAGGTTCGGTCGACACTGAAACCAGACGGAACTCCGATGTATTCGGAGAGCGACATCCGGACTCTGTGCGATACGGTCGGCGTGCCATTCACAAGCGATGCGGAAGCGAAGGAAGCGCAGGAGTCATCCTCCGAAGAGGTCAAGGCCGCGCCGCTTCTCGTCGGTGCTCTCCAAGTCGCGCAGCAAGTTCTCAGTGCCCTCACCGCGAGCCCGATCAATCCGACTCCGATTGCTCCGGAGGCAGCGGTCTTGCTCCTGTCATCGGCCGGCGTTCCGGAGGATGTCGCTCGAAAGATGGTCGAGGCGCAGATCGGTCGTCCGGTGGTCAATCGAGAGGCAGAGGCATCGAGTGCGCCCGTCTCGCAGGACCTTGTCGACGCTCTGACAGAGTCGGCCGATGAGCCAGTCGAAGGCCAGGAACTTCCCTCTGACGGAGGCCTCGTCGGTGGAGGCGCTGTCGACGCGCTCATCGCTCGGAAGACCAGAGCGAAGACGCTCGACGAGATCGACACGAAGCCGACGACAGGCATGGCGAAGATCGCGAAGCGTGCTCTCGAGTGGCGAGCTGAGTTCGGTCGCGGAGGAACGGAGGTCGGGGTCGCTCGAGCGCGTGACTTGGCGAGTCGCAAGAACCTCTCCGAAGAGACGGTCCGCAGAATGCGAAACTACTTCACTCGGCACGCCGGCGATTCCAAGGCCGAGGGATTCGATGTCGGAGAGGACGGCTTCCCTTCGGCTGGTCGAGTCGCGTGGGATTTGTGGGGCGGCGACCCTGGCGCCGACTGGGCCGAGCGGAAGGTCGCGGAGTTCGACAAGGTTCGGGAGAAGTCGAAGCGTCGAGTCGCCTCCTCATCGCTCGCGGCGCGCAAGCCGAGCGTCGAGGTCTTCGGTCGAGACGGCCGTCTATTCGAGACTCATCGGCCGCTAGTCGGGCCGGAGAAGTTCGTGTCGTGGGCCTCACTCTACTCCGCAACGAGTCGCGAAGCGGAGGCGCTCGCTTCGTTCGCGGCGAAGTTGGCCGAGTCCGCTCGGAGTGAATTCATTCGCGCCGTTCGTCCGCTCGTCGAGGCAGGCGATGTCAAAGCGATTGCGGCCCTGCAGTTCTCGAAGGTCGAGGAATTCGAGAAGGTCTTCGAGAACTTTCTGCTCAACTGGTCGGAGACGAATCGTCGCGACCTCCTCGATGAGATCAAAGCGCAGGTCGGTGCAGGTTGGAAGCCGAGTGCGGAGGCCGCGACTTTCCCTGCGGAGTTGGCGCAAGTCGTCGAGGCGCAAGCGGCGGCTCTCGCTCGGACCCTCGATTCTTCCTGGGTCAAGCGGTTGAAAGATGAGGCGCTCACGCAAGCGGCAGGAGTCCGGAGCGTGGCCGCTCTCGCGGAGGTCGAGCCGCCTCTTGCGACCTGGCAGAAGCAGTCAATGCAGACCTCGACGAATGTCGCGAACCTCACTCGCGAAGAGGTCGCTCGCACCGAAGGTCCGACGATCAAGTCGGCCCGCTACTCGGCAATCATGGACCGACTGACCTGCTCGAATTGCGGACTCCTCGACGGCAAGGACTTCGTCTTCGGCTCGGCTGAGTATCTGAAGAATCGCCCGCCGCTCTACAACTGCCTCTCTCGACTCGGGCCCTACGGCAATGTCTGCCGATGCATCTACATTTACACCTTCGCCGGCGCATCGCAGGAGTTCGCGGGTCCGGAGTTGTCCGTCGAGGTCGACGAGTTCTAGCCGAGGTCGTCGCCAACGATGACGAGATTCGCGGCCAGATCGGGAGTCGGTTTCGACGCGATGACTCCGACCGCCTGGACCATCGCGAGACCTTCTCGCGAGAGGCGAAAGGCGCTGCCTTGTCCGCGACTCCGATCTTCGCGAACGAGGATTCCGCGCTCGACCAGGCGGATCAGTTCCTTAGCCGCTTGCGAATGCCGAAGCGGAGGCGTGAGGAGTCGGCCGATCGTCCGAACGCCTGGGTTGACCTTGGCATTCGTCAGAGTGAAGATCGCTCGGAGGAGGTCCTTGTCGCGACGAGTGAGCATCGAGTCTCCGGATTCGGATTAGTAGACACAAGCGTCCACCTAGTGACCTCGACGCAATAGACGCAAGCAACTTCGGTCGCGTAGCGTCTCGCCAACGGACTAGAACCGAACCTCGAAACGGAGAGCAGGAATGGCGAATCGCGGCCCATTGGCATCAGTCCTCATCGTCGATCCTGTCTTCACTGGACGGAGCGCGAACGCCGGCGGCAACGGTGCCGCTGCTCTTGCTCCTCTTGCGTTCGGAGACGGGGCAGGAACTGACGCGGGCACGATCTCGGCAGGAGCGACCCTCACGGTCGCGCAGTTGCTCTCCGGATTCTACACGGCCAACGGCGGCGGATCGAGTCGCATCCTCACGCTTCCCTCGTTCGCGCTGCTCTCGGATGCGACGAGCGGAGTCTGCAAAGGCATCGGTGACCGCTTCGAGTTCACGATCTACAATAAAGGCGCGACTCATAATTTGGTCGTGACCGGAGTCGCGAATGTGACGGTCATCGTGGGCGATGCGACCGATGCAACGATCCCTCCGGCGCACCTCGCGACCGTGACTCTGGTTCGCATCTCATCGACCGCGATTGTCGCGGCCGTGAATCTCTTCGGACCCTAATGCTCGACTCGCTCTCTTCGCTCGCGTTCGCGACTCTCTCTTCGGCTCCTGCCGAAGTGTCGTTGTTCCAGCGATTCGGAGTCGAGCGTCCGGAGACGGCGGAGCGCACGAAGTGGCACCTCCTCTTGCCGCTCGACCAGGTCGAGTCGATGGAGGTTCCTTCGCTTCGGTCCGACAACGGGTCGCTGTCGATGGAGTTCGTCGCGGAAGAGCGGACCTATTCGCTCGACCGACTGCGAGCAATCGAGACGGCCACGCTCGCGCTCTTCCGAGCGCAGGAGGCCAAGGGCGCGAAGGCGAAAGGCCTGCCCGTGTCCTACATGCACGCGATCGAACTGCGCCTCCAAGGCGGGCCCGTAGAAGAGACTCTAGAGCGCGCCGGCACGATCTGCGGAGTGCATGTCACTGACGGCTCAGACGGGCATCCTGGCGGCCTCTATGCGTGCGTCGAGTGGACTCCGAAGGCGTGGGCTCAGATCGGTGACGGAACCTGGCACGACCTCTCGATTGCGCTCGCCTCTGACTATCGCCTCGCAGACGGGTCGACCGTCCTCGGCGAGTGCATGTTCGCTGCGGCCCTGGTCGATGTCGGATTCTTCGAGGCCATTCCTTCCGCTCGCGATGGTCTGCCGCTCGATGCGTTCCGGACTCCTGCGGAAGAGACGATCGCAATCTACCGTCGAGGCATCGCTCGACGACTTCACGCGAGGGAACAAATGAATGTGACGCTGCGAATGGAAGATGCAATGCTCGAACAGATCAAGGCCCTCATCGGTGAGGCGCTCGCGGAGCATGTCGAGAAACTCCACGCGATGCACGAGAAGTTGTGCGCTCTCGACGAGTCACTCTGCTCGATGCGGGATGCTATGGCCGGCGATGCGGCCGTCGAGGCAGAGGCCGTCGAGGACGAAGACGAGGAAGAGGAGTCCGTCGAAATGGCAGCGGCCACGGCGACGACCACGATGAGCGCCCCGCCCTCGAACAATGCCGAGGCAATCGCGACTCGAATCGCATCGAAGGTCGCTCCGTTCGGAGAGGCGAAGATCGCGGAGCGAGTCCAGGCGGTGGTCGAGTCCGGTCGTCTGCTTCCCTCGAATGTTCGGGCCTACGCTCTCGCTCTCGCAAAGGGCCAAATTAGCGCGGCCGAAGACCTCCTCGGAGACTTCACCGGTCTTGCTGCTCGCCACGGCTCTGCGCACGCTTCGAGCGTGCGGACGGCGGCAGCGGTTCCCTCCTTCGTGACTGCCGATCAGATCGTCTCTGACATCGTCTCCGAAGGTCGGCTCCGCAAGGGAACGAAGGAGTTCGTTTCGGAAATGTATTCTCGGATCAACAAGGCCCGCGAAGCCGGTCGGCTCCGCTAAACTCGAAGAGGTAGACCATGGCGACTTCGCTTCAATTTGCAATTCCTGGTTCCGTTGCTCAGACCTATCTCGCGGGAGCATCTCTCACGGTCGGTCAGGCCGTGAAGATTTCCGCGCTCGGCACTGTCATCGCTTGCACCGCTGCGACCGATGTCTTCGTCGGCATCGTCCAGAGCGACTCCGCTTCGAGCGGTGAGCCGGTCTCGATTGTCGTGCAGGGCCTCTGCTACATTCTCTGCGGAGCGACCGCGATTCCCTACACGACTCCGGTCGTGACCTGCGCCACGGGCGGCACGCTCGTTCCGTGGACCGCGAGCGGCTCGAAGGTCCAGGCAGCGAAGGTCATCGGCTACGGCTCCGAGCCTGGCGGCGGGTCTCTGACGACCGCTGCGGGCGACCTCCGGACCGCGATCGTTCTCGGTGGAATCGTGGTCGACTAATCGACTCTCCCTCTCTTCTCTGACCTCTCTCGAAGGAATCGCCTATGTCTACCGCAACAGTCACAATCCCGCAGGCAATGGAAGCGATCGCGAACGATCCTTCGCAGTTCATCTCTCGACTCGCGGCTCCGACCGTCCGTCCGGAGACGATCGGCACCGATGTCTCGGGCACTCAGTTCAAGGGCACTTTCTTCCGGACCGATTGGCAGGGTCTTTCGATCGCCGGTCGCTCGCTCGTCAAGGCACCTGGTTCTGCTATCAAGCAGGTCAATGTCGGCCTCCAGGACCAGACGATTTCGATCCCGCTTCGTGAGGCGCAGACGACGATCTCCGTTCCTCTTCGCGACCGCATGGATGCGAAGGGCGTGCAGTCCTATGAGGGGCAGATCGCCGCTCCCGCACTGACGAACGCGGTCATGCTTGAGCATGAGCAGCGCCTCGCATCGCTCCTGTCGACGGGCACGAACTGGGGCACGAACTATGCGACCGGCGCGGCCGGCACTTACTGGGACGACCCGTCCTTCGATGTGGTCCAGGCGATCGCGAAGGGCACCGCAGCGTCTCTCCGAGTCGGCAAGAAGGCGAACAAGTTGGTCCTCGGTTGGGCCGCTTTCTTCGCCCTCAAGCAGAATCCCTATTTCAAGTCCTTGGCCGGTGACATCGCGACTGGCTTCACGCCTGCGAAGGCGGCGGAACTCATCTCCGAGTTGATCTCGATCAACCTCGGTCCGGATGTCGACAAGTTGGAAGTCCTCATCTTGTCCGCTTCGCAGAATACTGCCGAACTCGGTCAGACCTCGACGAGCACTTTCATCAACTCGAATTTTGCATGGGTCGGTCATGTCGCTCCGCAGGACGATGCGAGCCTCTACACGCGATCGGCCCTTTACACTTTCGAGGCGCAGCCGTTCGCTCTCCGCGAAGGCATCATCGAGACGGTGAACGAGTATTCCTACACGGCCTACCAGGCGGCGGAGGTGACGATCGTCGAGCCCGCGCTCGGCTTCTGCTTCCAGACTCCCGTCCAGACTCCGGCCAACTACGGCGGCTGAGTTCCTCCCTCGGTCATCTAGTCCGGAGAAGGGGCGAGTCGGGCGATCGGCTCGCCCCTTTGACTTAGTCACGAAGGAGATTCGCAATGCCGTTCGTTTCGACAAATCAGTTCGGAGTCACGACCGTCTCGATGCAGGCAAACTACATGGCCTGGTTGAAGACCGCCGACTTGGTCGTCCTCGAACATGCGATCGATGTGGTCGCCGGCGATGTCTGCCGGATGCTCACCGCGATTGGCATTTTGCCGTCGAGCGTTTCGCAGGTCGACTTCCCGAACGACTTCGTCAACCTCGGCAATCTCGTCGCGATCGGAACGCTCGGGCAATACGGGCTAGCGACCGCATCGAATCGAGATCAGTCGAACTCTTGGCGCGAAGAGTATCGGAGGCGACTCGCGGAAGTC
>TARA_R110000868_G_scaffold19843_13_pt1 | contig 10021 bp, 8 predicted proteins | sample TARA_R110000868 | Tara Oceans TARA_R110000868 (sample SAMEA4397489) | marine metagenome | biome: Polar Biome; feature: [SRF] surface water layer (ENVO:00010504); material: water (ENVO:00002006), including particulate matter (ENVO:01000060) such as... | depth 5 m | reverse complement strand
GGGGAACAACAAGCTATAGGTTCCCGTCAATGCACCTTGGTATTAGACAGCGCAACCGAGGCGCACCGCCAACAGCGCCAGCACCCACACCCTCACGACCCGCCCCTCTTCCCCCGCTTCCCCCGCGCCGCCGTCATCGGATCAGGCTTCGTCGGCGGGGTCCAGCCCGGCGGCGGGGTCATGCGTTGCTGGCTGGTGCCAAGGCCCATCGCGCCGGGGCGGGACCGCTCCACCCCGGACAGATCGGCCGCCTTGGCCTCCGCCGCGCTCGCGCCACCGCGCATCAGGCTGATCGCGTCGCGGCACCGCTTCGCTTCCTCGAAATCGAGCGCTTCGGCAGCCGCCGCCATCTTGCGCGACAGGGTTTCGATCGTGTCGTCCATGGCGGGTAAACGCGCGATCGGGGCGTTAGGCTGCATGGGGCGCGCGTCGGCCGGTCGGAGCGGCGTCAACCAAGCCCGGAACGGACCTTCGCTTGCGCCGCCAACCGCCACCGCCTCACGGATACCGCCTCACTGATAATGCAGCTTTTTGTCGAACCCCTCATTCGCCTTGGCCATCTTGGCGATCTTGCGCAGCTGGCTGCGCACATGCCGTTCGAACCGTACATCGTCATAGACGCCCGTCGCCGCATAATCTTCCTGGCGGATCAGCTCCTTGATGCGCTGGGCGAACAGCGCCTGCGTCTCGATGCAATCGGGAAATTGCAGGGCGCGGCACACCCATTCCTCGGCGGCGGCCTTGTCATACTCATCCCGCGAGTCATAACCGCGCCGATCCGCCGCCGCCTGATCCAGCCGCGCGGCACCGAGCCGCCGCGCCAACCAGTGCCGCACCACCGCCCCATCCCACGCTGTCGACGGTTCGCTCATGATTTACTCCGCATCTTGGTCATCATGGCACCCATAGAGGAGGAGGGCGGAGAAGCTACCATGGTGGACGGAGTGGGGACCGCTTGACCGGAATGCGCCATTGTCGGTCATACGGCTTCTGATACCGACCGCCCAACACTGGACGGGCAGCTAAATGAAGCGCAACCAAACGATCGCTACGACAACATGGACTGTTGACTGCAGTCCTACCCGTTTATCGCGGCTAACACGGCCCCATTCTGAAGGGGCTTGTCGGGAAACTCATCCCATGTTTGACCATCAAGCGTCCGACCGGTTTTCTTCTTATTGACGCCGCCCCATTGCTTGAAGTGAAAGGCCACTTCGGCGGACATGCATTGATCACGTATGGATCGCACCCAGCTTGGGTCCATGGGCCGCGCGCTTGGGCCGCTCTCGCCACCCGCGATGACCCAATCGACGCCCATGAGATTCATAGCTTCGAGCGGTCCAAGCAGGGGCTCCAAGCTCAGAAACTTGATTGCGGCCTTAGTCCGACGAAGGTGATCGATGCGATAAAGGTAGTCAGCATTTTCCACGCTAACCCCCATCCAAACATTGTGCGGCCAATCCAGCTCGGGCGCGAGTTCTTCAAGCCGCTCCGCGCGTTTTGTCAGTATCTGATAGGTGTGTTGCGGTGTCGATGTCATTGCCTGGAAAACCTGTTGCACAAATTCGAGTGGCACCTCGTCGTGGAACAGGTCTGACATTGAGTTCACGAAAATCATGCGACCAGCGCGCCACGTTGCTGGCAATTTCAGGCTGTCCTTGTCAACGCGAATGACGCCGTTCCACTTCGGCCGGCCGCCCGAAATTCGAGTGGTGCCGACGTACTTTGACTGACCCATTGCTTCGAGCCTGCGTGCCATTCTCATGGCGTAGCAGTTTGTGCAGCCGGGCGAGATGACGTTGCAACCGACGACGGGGTTCCATGTGGCTTCTGTCCATTCGATAGAGGAATTCGTCGCCATGCTCAGCGCCCCCCTTTGAACTGGATCTTCACGTGATCGGGATATGTGCCTTTGCGCCGCGTCCCTTTCGTTGAATAAGCGGACACGCCGTCTGTCGCCTCCAAATCGCACAGCGCCTCGCGATTGTTCTTTTTGATGTAGGGCGTGCCGACGCTGTGCCGCTCATAGATTTCCGTGAGTGACAGTGTCTGTCCTGCAAAATTATTCAGCAGCATTTCCTTCAGCTTCGACATCGGCTGGGTCAGCGAGAAAAGCAGCGGCATCGATGCATCTGCGGGCGAATAGGTGAGTGATGGAACGCCTTCGTCTAACGTTGAACTTTCCGCGGCCATAATATCTTTCATGATCTCATAGCCCTTAAAGTGCTTTGAAACGAAGATCAGCTTGTGCGAAGTTCGCGTGCCCTCGCTGTTTCGGAACGTGAATGGCAGCACATACTTGCCGCCGAGTGACTGGATTTCGTTGGCTAGTTCTTCCAGAATGGCAGCTTCGCGCAACTCTGGCGTCAAGCCAGGCAGCCGCGCCCTTAAAGCATCTGCACGCTCTTCTCCGAACAGAGCGTCCATGTGTTTTTTAACGCCGGGATTGTTGATACCCGCGTTGATCCTATTGTAATTGAAGAAAAAGACGCAGTCGCAGCCCCAGTCTTTGATAACGCCCTGGACGATCCTCATCGAGAGGCCTTTGTAACCAAAAGGATCGACAAACGAGAACGACGGAACGAGCCGCGTCTCGTTGAAATAGATGGCAGCGTCGTCGTCGACCTCTCCGCACGTGACGACGGGTTTGCATTTCAGTTTTCCGATGCCCGGCAGCTTATCGATTTCCGATTGGAGCGTTGAAGTCTTGGCACCATCCGCATCATTAAAATAAGCGGTGAGCATCTGTGCCATCTGCGGATGATTGATGGCCGTTTGGAGAACGAGCAATGGTGTAGAAGCTGCGCCGTCTTTGTAGCGGCCTGGTCCTGCATAGAGGTCCATGTACGCGATCTTTCCGCCAAGCCTGCCTACGGTCGGCATAATGACCTGCGCCCAAGCGAAGAAGTACTTGTTCACGATGCGGGCTTTGACCTCGGACTGGTCAGTCCGCTCTTCGAAGAACTTCTGGTTCGCCATGCTTTTAAGCCCGCCCCTAAGTGGATAATCATTCTCATAGAACAGAATGCGAACGAGGGCAATTTCGTTGGCAGCGTTGCGGGATTCAAGCTCGAATGCAGACTATCGGCTACCGGCTATCACACCCCTGTCCTACACGCCCCAACCCATGCCATAATCGCCCCGCTCTTTCTCGCCGTCCGCACCCCAACATCCCTGCACGCCTGCGCGCATCCACACACTTCGCAAAAATTCTCCTATTGCGAAATCGACGCCACCCGTCCGTTCGCGCGCAATTGCGTGGCCTGCGACGGTGTGAACTTCACAGATTTGGCAAGGGCGCGTCGGCCGCTTTGCCGGGCCGCGCTTAGCCTTGGTCCTGATAGGCCATCTGCAAAATGCCCCAGTGCCGCCCCTTCACATGGATCGACGCGATCACCTGTTTGAGCAGCAGCACTTCGCCGCTGGCGGTCAGGCGGCGATAGGCTTTGATGCAGAAGGGCTGGGTGGTCCGCGCCTGTTCGCGCGTGTCGGGAAAGTCGAAGATCAGCCCCTGCCGCGCGTGTTCCGCGTTCCAGACGTCGTCGCCCGGCCGCTGCGGCTGCGCGCGTTCGGGCATGGCGACCGCGCCATAGGCGTTGCGGTCGGTGAAGGTCATACCGAACAGCCCGGTAAAGCCGCGCGCCCGTTCCTGCTGCGCGCGGGCGACGGGCAGGATCACCGCCTGCACAGGATGCACATATTGCGTCGGGTTGGTGCCGGGGATCGGCGCATAATCGTCGCTGAAGATCGCCGCTTCGCTTGCCTCACCATTGTCGATCGCCCGCTCGATGGCGTCCGCGACCTTTTGCGCCGACTCCAGGCTGAAGCGGATATAAGGCGAGTCTGGAATATCGACCCCGCTTTCGGCCAGATATTGCAGCAGCATATTGGTGTCGCTGCTGGCGGTCGAGACGCGGCCCGACAGCCGTTGCAGCCCGTCGGCATTGGCGCTCGACGTGCTGGCCAGCGTCGCGATGCCGGTGCGGATTTCGCCCGCGGACCCGACCATCGACGCGATCCGCCGCGCCACCGTTTCGCTATTGCTCGACAGGTCGAGCATCAGCGCGGCGAGCCGCTCGACCAGCGTTTCGATGTTGCGCGTGTCCGACTGGGCGGTGCGCGCGGTCTGCGCGCCCTGGGTGATGCTGGCCAGCATGCCGCCCGCCTCGCCGGTCAGCGCCGCGATCGACTGTTCGATGGTCTGGGTGGCGGCGGCGGTTTCCTGCGCCAGTTTCTTGACCTCGGCCGCGACCACGGCAAAGCCGCGCCCCGCATCGCCCGCCCGCGCCGCCTCGATCGTGGCATTGAGCGCCAGCAGGTTGGTCTGGCTGGCAATGCCGCTGATCATGCTGGTGACATGGGCGACGGTGCGCAGCGCCTCGCCAAAGCCGTCGAGCCGCGCATGGATATGGCTGACCTGGTCGATCAGGTCGACGAAATTGCTGTTGGCGGCGGAGAGCTGACGACCCGAATCATCGATGATGGCGCGCGCCGCGATCGCCTGTTCCCGCGCATCCTGCCCGGCCAGCGCCACGCTGTCGCCATCGCGCGACAATTGTCCGGCCGCGCCGCTGATCGCCTCGATCATCTGCGCCTGCTGCGTCACCCGGTCGGCCAGTTCGCTGATGTCGGCCTGCAGGTCGAGCGTGCGGATGCCCAGGTCGCCCGATAATTTGGCGACCTTCATGACCGCTCTGGCGACGGTTCCGATGTCTGCGATATTCCCCATTTCCATGGGGGTATCGCAGCATGGTGAAGGAAGCGTTAGCGCCCGCTCACACGCCTTCCAGCAAGCCTTCGCGCTTGATCTTTTCCTGCCAGACCAGCGGGGCGAGGTGGTGGACATTCTGGCCTTCGCTGTCGACCGCGACGGTCACCGGCATGTCCGCCACGTCGAATTCGTAGATCGCCTCCATGCCCAGATCCTCAAAGCCGACGACCTTGGCGCCCTTGATGGCGCGCGCGACCAGATAGGCCGCACCGCCGACCGCCATCAGATAGGCGCTCTTATGCTTGGCGATGGCGGCGGTGGCCGCGACGCCGCGCTCCGCCTTGCCGACGCAGCCGAGCAGCCCTTGTTCCAGCATCATGTCCATGAAGCTGTCCATGCGGGTCGCGGTGGTGGGACCGGCCGGGCCGACCACTTCGTCGCCGACCGGATCGACCGGGCCGACATAATAGATGACGCGGCCTTTGAAATCGACGGGCAACTGTTCGCCCCGGCTCAACATATCCTTGATCCGCTTGTGCGCGGCATCACGCCCGGTCAGCATCTTGCCGTTCAGCAGCAGCCGGTCGCCATGCTTCCAGCTTTGCACGACGTCCGGCGTCAAGGTGTTGAGATCGACGCGGATCGCCTCCTTGCTGGGCGTCCAGTTCACGTCGGGCCATTCGGACAGCTTGGGCGCTTCCAGATAGGCGGGGCCGGAGCCGTCCAGCGTGAAATGCGCGTGGCGCGTGGCGGCGCAATTGGGGATCATCGCCACGGGCTTGCCCGCCGCATGGCAGGGATAATCGTAAATCTTGACGTCGAGGATGGTGGACAGGCCACCCAGACCCTGCGCACCGATGCCCAAAGCATTGACCTTGTCGAAAATCTCGACCCGCATCTTCTCGATCTCGGTCTGCGGTCCGCGCGCCTTGAGTTCGCCCATGTCGATGGGCTCCATCAGGCTTTCCTTGGCCAGCGCCACCGCCTTTTCCGCGGTGCCGCCGATGCCGATGCCCAACATGCCGGGCGGGCACCAGCCGGCACCCATTTGCGGGATCATGTCCAGCACCCAGTCCACGATCGAATCGCTGGGGTTCATCATCTTGAACTTGGTCTTATTCTCCGACCCGCCACCCTTGGCCGCGACGTCGATGACGACCTTGTTACCCGGCACCATCTCCACCGACAGGACGCAGGGCGTGTTGTCCTTGGTATTCTGGCGGGAGAAAGCGGGATCGCGCAGGATCGAGGCGCGCAACCGGTTTTCGGGGTTCAGATAAGCGCGCCGCACGCCTTCGTCGATGACGTCCTGCATCGACCGGCTATTATCGTCCAACCGGCACTCCATGCCCCATTTGACGAAGACGTTGACGATGCCGGTGTCCTGGCAGATCGGGCGATGACCCTCCGCGCACATGCGGCTGTTGGTCAGGATCTGGGCGATGGCGTCCTTGGCCGCCGGGCTTTGCTCCGCCTCATAGGCTTTGCCGAGCGCGCGGATATAATCCATCGGGTGATAGTAACTGATGAACTGGAGCGCGTCGGCCACGCTGTCGATCAGATCGGCGGTTTTGATGAGCGTCATCTACCCTAGTCCCCATATCTGCGGCCCGGCCCTGCACGGCGGGTTCCTGCTTGGGCTGGGGCTATACGCATCCTCGCTCCCAAGTCCAGTATGGGTAAGGCGAGGGGATGGCGGAGGGGCGACTCCAGCCGCGCACGCATTTGCGTGGCAAGCCCCAATATATTTTTTTGAAGCCAAGCTCGCCCTTGCCTTTTGCGGAGGGCAGGGAAGTCCATGCGTCGCGGCGTTGCGACAGGCAAAAGCGGCGATGAAATGAATCGGGCGAGCGACGAACGGAGTCTCGAAACGGTCATTTACCCTCTTGCGTCCCAAAGGGGCTATGGCACTATCCCTTGTATCGGGTTAACGGGGGTCACCCAACAGATTGTGATTGCGTCGCGGAACATGGTTTCGCTTGAAGGGCATTTTGTCCGTGCGATCGCGGTCTTGCGGGCCTCGTTCCGGTCCCGGCACGAAACGGTTTGCGGCTGATGCGCGACTGGACGGCGCGGGGCTTGACCGAATCGAACGGAACAGGAACATTCGGGGGCTGAGATGGATTTTCGAGATAGCGGACAAGGTGGTACTGGCGACGTGGCGACTGTGATGGATGAAGTGTTGGACGCGGTAGCGGCAACGAACAAAGCGGCTCCGGCCAAGGCGCAGCCCAAGGAGGCGGCACCCCTGACCTCCTCGACCGTGGTGGAGCGTCGCTTCGACATCGTGACCGATGCGTCGCGCGATGCGTTGCTGACCGAATTCGGCAAGGATACGCTGAACGACCGCTATCTGCTGCCCGGCGAATCCTATCAGGATCTTTTCGCCCGCGTCGCATCGGCCTATTCGGACAATCAGGACCACGCCCAGCGTGTCTATGACTATATCTCGAAGCTCTGGTTCATGCCCGCCACCCCGGTCCTGTCCAACGGCGGCACCGGACGCGGTCTGCCGATCAGCTGCTATCTGAACTCGGTGGACGACAGCCTGGAAGGCATCGTCAACACCTGGAACGAGAATGTCTGGCTCGCCTCGCGCGGCGGTGGCATCGGCACCTATTGGGGCAGCGTGCGCGGCATCGGCGAGCCGGTGGGCCTCAACGGCAAGACCTCAGGTATCATTCCTTTCGTCCGCGTGATGGACAGCCTGACGCTGGCGATCAGCCAGGGCAGCCTGCGTCGCGGTTCGGCCGCCTGCTATCTCGACGTGTCGCACCCGGAAATCGAGGAATTCCTCGAAATCCGCAAGCCGAGCGGCGACTTCAACCGCAAGGCGCTCAACCTGCATCACGGCGTCCTTCTGACCGACGAATTTATGGAAGCCGTGCGCGATGGCCGTGAATTTCATCTGCGCAGCCCCAAGGACCAGTCGATCCGCTCCACCATCGACGCGCGCGCGCTGTTCCAGAAGCTGGTCGAAACCCGCCTGGCGACCGGCGAGCCCTATATCGTGTTCAACGACACGGTGAACCGCATGATGCCCAAACATCATCGCGACCTGGGCCTGAAAGTCTCAACGTCCAACCTCTGTTCGGAAATCACCCTGCCGACCGGGCGCGATCACCTGGGCAATGACCGCACGGCGGTCTGCTGCCTGTCGTCGATGAACCTGGAAACCTGGGACGAGTGGAAGGACGAAAAGCTCTTCGCCGAAGACATTATGCGCTTCCTCGACAATGTGCTGCAGGATTATATCGACCGCGCCCCGCCCGAAATGGCGCGCGCCAAATATAGCGCCAGCCGCGAACGCTCGGTCGGCCTTGGCGTCATGGGCTTCCACAGCTTCCTCCAGGCGCGCGGCATCCCGTTCGAGGGTGCGATGGCCAAGTCGTGGAACCTGCGCATGTTCAAGCATATCAAGGGCCAGGTCGACGAAGCCTCGATGCAGCTCGCCATCGAGCGCGGGCCTTGCCCGGACGCTGCCGACCAGGGCGTGATGGAGCGTTTCAGCTGCAAGATGGCGATCGCGCCGACCGCGTCGATCAGCATCATCTGCGGCGGCACCAGCGCGTGCATCGAGCCGATCCCGGCCAATATCTATACGCACAAGACGCTGTCGGGCAGCTTCTCGATTAAAAATCCTTACCTCGAAAAGCTGCTGATCGAGAAGGCGAAGGACAGCAATAATGTCTGGAACTCGATCCTCGAACATGGCGGCAGCGTCCAGCATCTCGACTTCCTGAGCCAGGAAGAAAAGGACACGTTCAAGACCAGCTTCGAGATCGACCAGCGCTGGCTGCTCGAACTCGCGGCCGACCGCACCCCCTATATCGACCAGGCGCAGTCGCTGAACCTGTTCATCCCGGCCGATGTGGAAAAATGGGATCTGCTCATGCTCCACTTCCGCGCGTGGGAACTGGGCATCAAGTCGCTTTATTATCTGCGCTCCAAATCGGTCCAGCGCGCGGGCTTCGCCGGTGGCGTGGAAGCCGACAATACGATCGACGCGCCCAAGTTCGAGATCGAAAGCACGGACTATGACGAGTGTCTGGCCTGTCAGTAATTTCGGTCAAAGTGATACTTTGACCGAGTAGGAGGGTCGTTTTGACTGATGGTTGGATTTTTCTTACTATTGTGTCGCTTATTTCACTCTGTGTTTTCTTCAATGGCGTTCGTTTCTCGCGGATGACTAGAAATCCGTTTGAAGGGCGCAAGATTTTTGGCCAGCCGATTCAAGGTACTGAACTGTCGGTCAAAGACATAAATATGATTGGAAGAATACAGATGGTTTTTGCGCCTCTGTTTCTACTGATTATGATGGCGATGATATTCGGATTATTTGGCCCTGTTGAGGGCGTTGAAACGATCAAATTTAACTGAGGTTCACCATGTCTCTTCTTCAAGCCTCCAAGCAATATAAGCCGTTCGAATATCCCTGGGCCTACGACTTCTGGAAGCGCCAGCAACAGCTGCACTGGCTGCCCGAAGAAGTCCCCTTGGGCGAGGATTGCCGCGATTGGGCGCAGAAGCTGTCCGATCATGAGCGCAACCTGCTGACGCAGATCTTCCGCTTCTTCACCCAGGCCGACGTGGAAGTGCAGGATTGCTACCACGAAAAATATGGCCGCGTGTTCAAGCCCACGGAAGTCAAGATGATGCTGACCGCGTTCAGCAACATGGAAACCGTGCATATCGCGGCTTACTCGCATCTGCTCGACACGATCGGCATGCCCGAAAGCGAATATAGCGCCTTCCTCCAATATAAGGAGATGAAGGACAAGCATGACTATCTGCAGCAATTCGGCGTCGATACCGACGAAGATATTGCCCGCACCCTGGCGATGTTCGGCGGCTTTACCGAAGGCCTGCAGCTCTTTGCGTCCTTCGCGATGCTGATGAACTTCCCGCGCTTCAACAAGATGAAGGGCATGGGCCAGATCGTCACCTGGTCGATCCGCGACGAGACGCTGCATTGCGAGGGCATCATCAAGCTGTTCCACGCCTTCTGCGCCGAACGCGGCTGCCTGACCCCCGCGGTCAGGGAAGACATCATGGATATGTGCCAGAAGACGGTGCGGATCGAGGATGCGTTCATCGATCTGGTCTTCGAAATGGGGCCGGTCCCTGGCATGACGGCGAAGGACATCAAGAAATATGTCCGCTACATCGCCGACTGGCGGCTGGGCCAGCTTGGCTTCAAGCCCATCTACATGATCGAAGAGCATCCGCTCCCTTGGCTCAGCCCGCTGCTCAACGGCGTGGAACATGCCAATTTCTTCGAAACCCGCGCCACCGAATATTCGAAGGGCG
>TARA_R110000868_G_scaffold342900_1_pt1 | contig 10027 bp, 11 predicted proteins | sample TARA_R110000868 | Tara Oceans TARA_R110000868 (sample SAMEA4397489) | marine metagenome | biome: Polar Biome; feature: [SRF] surface water layer (ENVO:00010504); material: water (ENVO:00002006), including particulate matter (ENVO:01000060) such as... | depth 5 m | reverse complement strand
TTTTAGCATAAAAAAAGCTCCCGTAGAAGCTTTAATTATTATTTAACATTTTTTTATGTTTTTGTACCCTACACTTTATCAATACTAGATAAGTCTATATCTATTTCACACGCTCCGCCTGAACAAGCAAGCTCACCACTTAAATCGGTATTGTCTTCTGTTTCTACAATTTTACTTAAGTCTATGTCCATCAATGAATTCATCATTTCTAGATATTTTTCTTTTTTAATATCTTCGAATGGTGCTTGAACGTATGACCCGCCATCGTAAGGTAATACAGATAAACCATTATAAGATTTACGATTTTCCCACATCCATTCACCCGCTAAGTCCCAATCATCTTCTTTTAATGAAATTGTGGCTGAAACATTGTGTGTGTTAGAACCTTTTCTATGACCTGGATTTACCCATTCTTGTGAAACTTTCTTGATTCTTTCTAATAACTCAAAAGGTGATTCCGTTCTTAATATAGCTCCCTCTGGTGATTTTTGTGGTATTTCAATAACAGCAGTGTCGTGCGGTCTATAGTATTCATCCTGAACTAATTCTGGGTGTGATTGGGATAAGTACTTGTACATAGACTCATTTTTTCCAACTCTAATTCTTCTAATGTAATAATCGTTGTGCCAAGCATGTATTCCTGATGATGTACCTAAAGTAAGGGATGTGGTTCCGGCTGGTTTAACTGTGGTACATCTAGCCGCTGAGTTTATGTTTATTAATTTAGCAACTCTACTATTTTCTCTTTTTACTAAACTAGCCGCTTTACCCATGTCATACCCTAAAACAGCTCCACTACCAATACCTGTCATAGACACACCAATTAAAGCGTCTTTCTCTGTGGTTTCTCTCCATTCTTCTCTAAGATAATGAAAGTCTGTGTAACCAGCTTGTAAAGTACCAATAAATGCTGCCCCTTTAACTCTTTCGTTTAAGTCTTCTTGACTCTCAATGTCTGAAGCGTTTACCTCACATAAATTACAGAATTGAAATGGTCTTAGTGCGATTTCACAACATGGATTTGTGCCCCAATCTTTATCGTTTGAAAAGTAAATCCCTGGTTCACCAGCTCCAGATAGTTCAACACGTTTCCATACATCCAAAAAGAATTCTTTTGTTACTTTGTGTCTCATTAAAACTGCTGAATTATTAGCTCTACCTCTCTGTGGGTTAAGTTCCCACCAATTACCAGATTTACAAGAAATCATTTCATCATCATCAGCTGAAAATAAAGATATTAAAGCTGCTCTACGTATACCACCAGCCAATACAGCGTCAGCGATATAACAAACGATATCATGTGTCTCTATTGTTGATAAGTTATTACCATCTTCTTTTTGACTTAATATCCCCTCTATTTTAAGTAAACATTCTTTAAGTGGTTGTGGTCCTGGTGCTTTACCCCCAGATGTTACCAACATAGCTCCCTTTGGTCTGATGTCTGAAAAATCAAACTCTATTGTAGAACTTCTTTTATCTCCAATATATGATTTCATTAATACCTTGATTGCGTCAGCCCAACCCTCTATAGAGTCACCAATTAAAAACCTTTTTTTCCTTTTATCATATGGTTTATTAATAGGTGGTAAGTGAGCTACGTGGTGTTTTTGTACTGAATACCCAACACCTGTACCACCAAGTAATAAAAACATTGTTTCGCTAAAAGCTTCAACACTGTCTATAGGTAGGTAAGCACAATTATAAACTCTATTTGGTGATATCTCAATTGGTTTACCACCGAATTGCATTGACCTCATAGAGGGTAATATTTTTTTATCATAAACTAGTTGGTACACCGTGTTTATTTCATCTTTAAGTTTTGGGTACCTTTTGATGTGCATGTTTTTATTACGTGTAACCAATTCATCCCAGCTCTCTCTTCTTTGTAGTTCTGGTAGGTACTTAGCGTACTTCATGTAGACAGTAATGTCCGATAGAATCTTATTAGATAGTTCCATTTTTATTTATTTTTAAATTTGTTATTAATTTTGTTCAATACTGATTTGTTCAGTACTACTTTGTTCTCTTCTTAATTTAGCTATTTTTAACCGTTCTTTAGTGTTTTCCTCTTTTCTAACTTCAACTTTCTTTTCGTAACCTAAAAAAGTGTCGGAAGTCTCTGTGTCAATATACACCGTACCATTATTAAATGTGCAATCTTCAAAAACAACCCCATCCTTACCGAACCTTGATTTTAGGACAGCTATTGTCGCTCTATTACCCTCTTTTTGTGATAGTGTTCTAGCTACTGACATTATAAAGTGTCCAATCTGAGCCTTCTTTATAGAACCACCCATTTGGTCTCCTGTTACTACGTCTGAAGATATGGAACTTCTATTCCCTTGTACAGCTGTCCACCCAACCATATTGTATTCAGTTAACATAGATTCAAAACCTCTCATTACATTACCTTCACCCGACCACTCATCTTTATATATTCTAGATGATTCAACACAGTCAATATAGTCTAACACAATCATGTCAGGTTTAAACCCAGTTGAGATTAGGTGTCTAATGTATGTCTTTATGTGGTTTACTGTAACACCTTCAGATGAAAATTTCCTTAACACTAAATCATTTTCTTTATTGTTTGTTTTTTCTTTTATAACTTCAATGACTTTTTCTTTGTCATCAGATAAAGAATTTAACTCAATACCACTCCAACACGCCGCGTGTTTTCTTTTTATTACATCTGGTCTATCTTCAAAAACAATCTGTAAAACATTATACCCAGCGTTGTAAGCCGTGTTTGCCATTTTAGTTAGTATTGTTGTTTTACCAACACCATATGGTGCTAATACAACACCTAACTCTCCTCTTGATAGTCCACCGTCAGTTAGGTTGTCTATACCACTTATACCCGTAGGTATTGGGTGTCTGAAATCCTCTTCTAGAACTGTGTCCCAACCTTCACTTATAGATGTTCCATCATCTTTTTCAGCTCCAACAGATAAAGCCTCTTTCATGATATCAGCACATTCCTCGTATCTACCAAACTCACCATTATCTATTATTTTAGATATCTTATCGTTTGCTTTTTTGAGTTCTTGTTGTCTACAAAAATTTAAAGACTCTTTTTGTACATATTCCCAATCACTTACCTCTATCTTTTTAATTTCTTTGGTTATTTCAAAGACGTAATCTTGTGTTATTTTATCTTTTATTTCTACCTTTAAAATAGTCTCTAGTGTGTCCCAAGCTGGTACCTTTTCAAATGTTTCAAAATAGTCTTTTACTGTCGCTATAATAAGTCTGAAATATTCATTATCAAAATATTTTGCGTGTACAATGTCTATAACTCTATCAGCAAAATTTCTATTAGCTGGATGTAGTATTTGATTTATAAACTCTGTCTGAAACCTATACCCTAGATAACCTAGAGTTGTAACTTTTTTACTCATATAATTAAGTTTTTGATTTAATAATAAATAGATATTTATAGTACGATTCCGCTATATTCCACATCAAAATTTTGTAAATAAAATGTTTCTTGTATTTCCTTAATTATAGAGGGGATTAATTTTCTTACATCCACTGAATATCTAACTCTTTGTGGATAAACATTACCCGTAAACCTTTTTTTAATTATAGTTCTTTCGTCCATTTTAATTTCAAAATCAAAAACATCCTCATTGTCATATATATTTTCCACAATAATGTCTTCTTGTAATTGCTTTCTATAAGGGTTATAACTGCTATACATATATTCGTATGTTTTATTTTTTAAATCTTTCTGTATTAATCTAACACACTCTTCAGCACACTCAGTTAAATCAACAGACCTAAGTACCTTTGGGTTAAAATGTTTAACTGAGAAGTACCTTTGACAAATAATATTGCCGTTTATGCTAAGTATAAATTCAAATTTTTTCATAATTTTTGTTTTTTAAAGTTTATTTTTTCTTTTTTTGCTAGTTTGATAAATGGTTCCATAAAATTTAAGTAACCGTTTTCACCACCTGGTAGAACGTACATGACACCGTCTTCAATCATCATTTTTAAAACATTCTTAGTATCTCTGCCACTTGGGTCTATGGGTAAGTCTATTAAATATTTTACATTATCTGTAGCCTCTTCGGTTAATAAAGGGTTATTTAAGTCTATTATTTTTTTATTTATTTCATAAAGTGGTCCTCTATGTCTACCTCTTGTTTTGCCTTCTATTATATTTGTTAATACCTTAAGTGGTGTTTCCCTTTCTTCTTGTATTTTTTTACTTGACTCAATAATCTCTTCTAACGTAACTTTCCTTTCTTTTAGTTGTGGAAAATGTTTTAATAATGTATTTTCTGTAACACCATCAACACCCTTTATAAAGTCACTTTTACATCCCTCAATAATTTTTATTAACCCAGCGTTTGTGTAATGGTGTTGGAAATACCAATGGTAGTTGCCTATACCTACTATCACTTTTTTATCGGCTAAGAAAAGTGTCACCTCTTCATTTATTAACTGACACATATCTCTGTCGTTAGTGTAAACTACAACGTCTTCATTATTTTTTTTATTTAAACAGTAGAAAGCAATTAAATCGTCTGACTCAACATCTGGGTGTTCATACTGTCTAATCGACAAATCTTCAGCATACTCTTTAACCCTTATTTTTTGGAGTTCGTATTCTTTATCGAAAAATTTAGGTCTGTTACCCTTGTACTCAGGATAATAGTCCAACCTAAGAGTTCCACCTCTCTCACCATCCCAAGTGATGACGACTTTGTCTATATTATGTTCTAGGATAACCTTTCGTAGTGTACCATAAAAAGCGGATATACCACCTATGTGTTTACCCTTGTGGAAAACATGTTTAGCACCACTATAGGAACGTTTCATTAAAACATTCCCATCAATGATAAGAGTTTTAGTTCTCTTAGGTCTTCTACTTGGTTTTTTGAGTCCCATTATCCACCAAAATTATGTGGTGAAACAATAGGTTTTTGGTCTTCTTCGGTAATCTCTAATACGCCAACTTCAATAAGTAAGTCTTTATGTTCTTGGCTCAACCCTTCATTTTGAAGGAATCTCTCCGCACCCATCTGTATTAAATAATAGGAGCTTAGTTGACTTCTTTCGTTGTCAACTAATGCTTCCCTATTTAACTCTTGTAATCTGGTATAATTTAATCTCATATTCTTATTCTATAAAACCTAAAGATTCTTTCACTTCATTGAGTTCAAAAGCGTCACCACCCATCACATCTTTCCAGTACTCTGAGTACTCTTCTTTGTATTTAGTGATTGACTCTTTTGTATCCTCAATATAACCGTGAGGCGTTGCAATAATCTTACCATCCTTATAACCTAAACCATTAACATGGTTTTTAAGAATTGATATTTTTGTCTTTGTTGCGAAGGCTACCTTTCTACCGTCTTTAGTTGCGTCTAGTTGTGATATTCCCGCGTTCTTTTGATTACCGAATAAGAATACTAATGCTGAGTTTAACCAAATGGCTTCACCACCTTTAGCTTTAATCTTAGGTTGTCCAAAAGGATTGTCAGGTAATTCTACCCATGGTTGGTTTACTATCACTAGTGTGTTGTCGTAAGGATAATCTTCTCTTTTTGAATTTGTAATTCTAGAGGTTAATCCCATACCAATTTTATCAGCTAACACTCTAGCGTTGTGCATTGACCCACCTTTACCGTCAAAGGTCATCTGACAAGGTATTGAACCTACAGAGTCCCATAAGAATAGGTAACCTTTTAAAGGTTTGCCATCAGGTCCGTCAGGCATTCCATCCTTCTCTTGTATATCTAACAATTGGTTAGCGAAATCCGTAACTTGTTCGATAGTTTGAAAGTCATCATTAAATAGGAATAACCCATCTATAACTTCTTCACCTTCTTCATCTGTTATCGTCTCAGAGTGTAGTCCTAACTTGTCACAATATTCCCAAGACCATTTTCTTTCAGTAATTAAAAACACAGGTAAGTACCCTTGTTTTTGTGCTGATACAGCTGATTTAATTAGAGCTGTGGTCTTAGACGAATTAGAGTGTCCTAAGAACATATTGATATTGTGCATTACTGGCCCTGGTAATCCACTAGCTTTATGAAAAGCCTCCCCGACATCAAAGAATGATGTCGGTTTGTACTTTGTCTTACTGCTATGTGTTTTCTTTAGTGAATCTAAAGAGAAACTCTTCTTTTTAATTGAACTTTTCTTAACCATCTATATTTTTTTAAAACGGTTCTTCATCATTATTTTCAGAAGAATCATTATTTTCAGAAGAATTATTTAATGGTACATCTTCCTTTTTTTCTTGTTGTCTGAAAGAAGACTCACCTTCACTCTCATCACCTTTAGCGATAAACTTATTTAAACTTTTATCCCAAGCTGGTGTTTCACCATCAGCAATTAACTGTACATATTCTAATGGTTGAGCTTTATAGATATCTTTCCATGAAGTTTCATCACTAATCCATTCTTTAGCTTTTGGAGATTTTGGGTCTGTTAAAACACCTGGGTCTTCTGATAAAATAGATGTAACTTTAGTGTACCCCTTGTTATCTCTACCCATAATTATATTAATATCTCTACCTTCTCTTGGGTCTGTTATGTCACCTTTTTTAGTGAATAATGGTATGATTTTATCTAGAATACCCTCACCCTTATAGTTATGTGGGAATCTCCAAAATTTAATACCATCCTCTTCTTTTGAACGGTCAATGATTCTAGCTAAATAAAATTTCTTAGCTGAATACTGTGTTGCTAAATCTTTGTCAGCTTTGTTTCCAGTTTCTTTCCACGACTTAAATAAATCATCTGAAACCTCACAAAGTGGGCAATGTTCACCATCGTTATGTTTTCTACAATAAAGCTTTCGCCATTTACCACCAACTTTAACTGAATGCCAATGGCCTTCATCAAATGGTGTGTCTTCTTTTTTGTTAACGGGATGGACATCCTGTTTTGGCGGCATAACCCTAATAGTTGATTCACCATTATTAACACCTTCTTCAAGTCTTACAGCAAAGTATTTACTGAAATCTTGTTCGTATGAAGTTCCACTGCTCCCAGATTTACTACCTTCATACTGTTTTGCAATTGCATCGAGTACACTCATAATTTTACTTTTTTTTTAATTATTAATTATTGTTTTATAGTTTAAGTATAATGAAACATTTGTATATGTAAACAAAAAATAGGGCCAAAATCTTTTAATAATGGCCCTATTCAACACTTTTGTGTTATTTTTTTAATTATTTTTTAAAGGGTTAAATGTATTCTTAACCGTTTCCTCACTATAGTCAGCGTTTAATTCTTCTGGTGTTAAAACATATTCTCTTGTTTCACCGTTAGACACTTCTTCACCAGTGGATACTCTATATCTTTCGTCTTTAGATTTTTCTTCCCAATAGTCAGATAATTTAGTGTTAAAAGGGTAACTATCTAATGACCGTAACTCTAACCTTTCTTGGGGTGTTTTAATATCTTGCTCTATTTTAGTAATTTTTGAAGCTATAGAATCCATTTTGGATAGTTGTGCTTCAAGGTTTGATAACTTGTCTGTTAATGATTTTAAATAACTCGTATTTTCTTGCCCAACGGAAACCGCTTGTTGTGCCATTTCTTTAGCTTCGTCAGATTTAGTTACAATAGCTGTAACATCTATTTCCTCAACATCTTCTTCTTCATCCGATTCTAAGTCATCTGACGCTGAAAACGCTCCAGCCGTACCAAACTCGTCTTCTTCGGGTGATGACTCTTCTTCACCTTCTTCTTCATCTTCTGGGGAACCTTCTCCACCAAAATCAAAATCTCCACCTTCTTCAGAACCTTCTTCTTCAGTAGATGTTTCACCACCTTCTTCTCCACCTTCTTCAGCCCCAAAGTCAAATTCTTCAGTACTTTCATCTTCTTCTTCACCTGGTTCAGCTTCAGTAATAACTTCTTCGTTATATTGCCACGGTTGTCGACTTCTTTTTTCACTAATTAAAGATTCACCATTTGGGTTATAATTAATAATTTTATTAAATTTCTTAAGTTCTTCGCTAATTAAATTTTGGTTCCTTTTTTCCATTACACTGTATATTCACTTAATAGTTGTCTACCATCGTTGGTGATGATTTTCTTATGTTCTCTTTGGACTAACTCGTCAGCGTTTTTTATTAAACACTCTTCACCCTCACAATTTTCTTTATCATTTAAAAAATTGTTTAAATTATCTTGGAGTTCTTTTTCTTTATTTTCTTTAGTATTTTTCATAACTAGTTTTTATTATAAATATGCCACTATCCTATAATCTTCTTTTTTAGTTGTAAAATTTCTAAATTATTGTTTTTTAAAGATATCATAGTGTTTTCATACTTTTCCCACTCTATTTGGTAGTTACTGTAATCAATATTACCAGACACCAAATCGAAGTCTCTCTCTATTAATCTATTTAGTGAATTGATTGTGAAAAACGTGTTACCTTTCTTATGTATTTGTATTGTCTTTGTGAGTTCTTTTTTAAGATTTATTTTTTCACCAACATTTAAAAATATTTTATAGGTTAATATTAAGTCGTTATTCTCTGTCTCAAACATAAAAACAGATTTTTTATTTACATCAAAGTCATTTTTTAGTTTATCTAAAAAGACATTTAAATTTTCTAACTTAATAAATGTTGCGACTAATATTGTTTTTTTCTGCATTTAGATAGGGGACGTACTTTATATCAAGACTTTTTGGTAAATTCGGTATCTCTTTGTTCTCTTTTAATTTTATCAAAAATTTAATCTTGTTTATTATGTTCCATGACATAAAATTTAATAAGTCAATATCTATGTGATGTATTACGCTACCACAATAAGTATATAATTTATTTGAATATAAATATCCGTCACAACCCCTAATGTGCTTTGTTATGTATTTTAAGTAATCGTCTTCTGATTTAAACCCCAATGGGTTTAGATTTTTAATTTCTATTTTTGAAATTATATCATTTAAAGAATCGTCTAAGAATTCGTTTAAATGTTGTTGGAATAGCTTTCTTTTCTCTCTAGGTGAAAATGTCCAATACTTGTTTTCTTTAAGTTTATGTTCTAATATTTTTGCCCCATTTTCTTTAGCTAAATCCCAACCAACGATAATTTCTATTATACCCTCATCGAAAGACATAATGGGTGTCATATATGGTTTTACCATATCCGCATCGTTAGTTATGATTTTAATTAGTTTCATTTAATAAAGTTAATTAAAATTTTAAAAACAATAAAGTGGTTATATTACTTAATGTTTTTAAGTTCTATTATGTTACCGTTATATGGAAGTGGTCTCCAGATTTATTTGCTGACTGATTTCTATACTCATCAATATATCCAAGGTTGGGGTAGGTACTTTTAAGGTCTTTAATTACCTGTACCACATAATCTAAATCTTGGGTTTTCATTGGGCTGATGACAAAATCTAAACCCTTACCGACTCTGTGTTTAGAACTATTTTGGTATGATTGGTGGTAACTGTCATTACCTCCTGTCACTTGTATTGTTACTTTTTTATCTGTGTATATTTTATTAAAGACAGCCTGAGCAACAGTTACCAAGTCTGAGTCAATATCCCCACCGTTTGACAATTCTCCGTTACAGTAATTTTGACCCAAAAGAACTTTAAAATCACCATTGTTTGGGTCTTTTGTTGGTACTATGAAGTTTGGTCCAGTACCACTAATTTTAGGCTTACTCTGTGCCGCTATTTGAGCTGCGGTGTACGCGGTACTATATATTTTTTCTTTAATTTTTAGGTTAGCCATTACCATTCTTAATTTTCCGGCGTTTGGTTCCGCACTACTACTGTTGTTTGCTGATGGACTATTACCTAATATAATACTACCATATAACTGAAACCATTTTTCTATTGCTTTTGAATGGTCTAGATTAGGGTCACCTTTTGCGTCAACAGACTTTGTTACAACACCTTTTCCGTCTTTTATTTTATCGGCCACTTTTGGGTATCTAGTAGCCCAACCAGTAATACCTATCATGCCACTAGACCCCCAAAGCATTGCTACATTACTAGACCAATCTCTATTTTCTGTATTTGCTGC
>TARA_R110000868_G_scaffold410865_4_pt1 | contig 10029 bp, 7 predicted proteins | sample TARA_R110000868 | Tara Oceans TARA_R110000868 (sample SAMEA4397489) | marine metagenome | biome: Polar Biome; feature: [SRF] surface water layer (ENVO:00010504); material: water (ENVO:00002006), including particulate matter (ENVO:01000060) such as... | depth 5 m | reverse complement strand
GCCGCCGGTGAAGGGGGTTCTAGAGTTTACCACCCAAACCCGCAACCCCTTTTTCAATGAAAACCGATATTTTTTGAAGTTCATCAAAAATCGTTTAATTACAGCCGGTTGGAGGCAGACCAATCCAGCTGGCCCGGGATCGCCTTGCCTTGGCATCTGCCCGCGACGGGTGGTCAGGACAAGATATTGGGTTACCCACAGGCTTATCCCCAAGTGCTGCGAAAACCTGCCCGGAGTCACCGGGAATCGACCGGCAAGCGACTCGAATCTCTCTCCCCGGAGGATGAACGACCCCGGGCAGGCGCCTCCCGCCCCCTTACGAGTCACTTGCGGTTTCAACGTCGGTATCTGGGCGGTATCTGGGCGGTGCGATTGCGGTAATCAGCCCCCCGCCAGATGCGGGACATGCGCAGCCCCTGCGCTGTCGTGAGTATCCGCCCCCTCACACGCCTGAGCCGACGATGGGAAAGCGACGCCGCTGGCCCGGGGAGGTCGCACGGCAGGGCCAAGTCGGGAGGCGCAGGGTCGCGTCGGGGTCCAGCACAGACCGGAAGGGAACGCCCCCCCGGTCGACCGCCCGCCTTACGCCTGCACTTTCGGATCCGGGAACGGGAGGGCAGGCCTTATCCGGCAGAATGAGACCTTGCACAGCCCTGCCCTGTCACCAACCCGACGGGGTGCTGAACAAGGAAAGCCAAAAGCGCGCGCCACATCCGCAATGGAGAGGCGCACCACCCATGCGGCCATATGGAGAAGTGAGCGTATCAGGCCGGAGAGATGTCACCGGACCCACAGGACGAACCGCCCCCTGCTGACAATGCGCGAGAGGATCGCAGCGAGACGGAGGTGCGGACGCCCCCTACCCTTAATAGGGAGGGGAGAGCATTGCGGGGCGTGCGGGCGGGGTCGCCTGTTGGGTTACGCCGGCCCGCGAGCGCATCGGCGCAGCGATATCAAAGATAGAGAGAGGGAGGGAGGGAGGTTGCGAGAACCGGGAAGCCCGGAAACGACAAAGGGCCCCGCGGGGCCCAGCATCGTCGTTTCGTCATTGGTCGGGCTGAGAGGATTCGAACCTCCGACCCCCTGCTCCCGAAGCAGGTGCGCTACCAGGCTGCGCTACAGCCCGACCGTGGAAGGCGGGGTACATAGATTGCCGCGCTTTGGCAAGAGAGAAACCGCGCCGATCAGGACGACTTGCGCAGACGCATCAGCGGACCGATGCGCATGGCGGACGGCGTGCCGATACGATTGCGGGTGCGCAGCACAGGTTGCTGCGATGTCCGCCCGGCCAGGGATTCACGCAGCACGATATAGAGACCCGATGCGATGATCAGCCCCGCCCCTGCGATCACGTTCACCCCCGGCAGCTGATCGAACAGCAGATAACCAAAGGCGGTGGCCCAGATGATCTGGGAATATTGCATGGGCGCGACGATCGCGGCCTCGCCCGCCGTGTAGGCGGCAATCACGCAGAGCATCCCCAGGATCGACAGGCCCGCGATGGTGGCGAAGCCCAGCATGTGCATGCCCGCAACCGGATGGTAGTTCGACGGCAGTAGGATCATCGCCAGCCCCATCAGCGCAAAGTTGGCCATCATCGGGTACAACAGCATGACCACGCTCCGCTCGTCCCGGCCGATCTTGCGCACGATGACCGAGGCGAAGGCCCCGGCGGTCGCGGCGACGAGGGCCGCGAGGTGGCCAAGGTTCAGCGACGCGCCACCGGGGTTCAGCACGATGCCGACGCCGATCAGGCCGACGATCACCGCCATCCAGCGATGCAGACGCACCTTTTCGCCCAACAGCGGGATCGAGATCACCGTGATCAGCAGCGGGGTGGCGAAGAAAATGGAATAGGCATCGGCCAGCGGCAGCACGGAAAATGCGTAGAAAGCCGAGCTGTTGGCCGTGACCGTGAACAACGTCCGCAACAGCATCCACCAGGGATGCGCCGGAATCAGCGTGCCCGGCTTGGCATCGCGCATCAGCATCACGCTGGTAAGCGGAAAGCCGAACAGGACTGAGAAGAAGACGATCTGGAAAGACGAGTAATCCGCGCCCAGCAATTTCACGACCACGTCGTGACTGGAATAAACCGCATAGGCGAGCAACGCGAAAAGGATACCCCGAGTATTTCCAACCATGGCAAAAGCGACTCCTGAGTGCTGTTGCGACAACACTGGCGCTGCGGTGCGGAATGGCAAGGGTCGGCTGGGCGGCTGGGGTCGAACCTGCGCAGATTTTGCGCAGGTTCGCTGTTGTGCCTTACAGGCTGGCGTTCAGGGCCGCGACAACGGCATCGCCCATCTGGCTGGTGGTGGCGGGGGTCACGCCGGCCTCGTTCAGCAGATCGGCCGTGCGCACGCCATCGGCCAGAACCTTTTCAACCGCAGTTTCAAGGCGCGTTGCCTCTTCTCCGAGGTCGAAGCTGTAGCGCAGGGCCATCGCAAAGCTGAGGATACAGGCACAGGGGTTGGCCTTTTCCTGACCGGCGATGTCGGGGGCGGAGCCGTGCACGGGTTCGTAGAGCGCCTTGGGGCGGCCATTGGCCATCGGCGCGCCGAGCGAGGCCGAGGGCAGCATCCCGAGCGAGCCGGTCAGCATCGCCGCGAGGTCGGACAGCAGGTCGCCGAACAGGTTGTCGGTGACGATGACGTCGAACTGCTTGGGCCAGCGGGTCAGCTGCATTGCCCCTGCGTCGGCGTACATGTGGCTGAGCTCCACATCCGGATATTCGGCGTCGTGGATTTCCTGCACGACATCGCGCCACAGGATGCCCGATTCCATGACGTTGGCCTTTTCCATCGAGCAGACCTTGTTGGACCGCTTGCGCGCCATTTCAAACGCGGAGCGGGCGACACGGGCGATTTCGGATTCCGTGTAACGCTGCGTGTTGATGCCGACGCGTTCGTTGCCCTCGCGGATGATGCCGCGCGGTTCGCCGAAATAGACGCCGCTGGTCAGTTCCCGGATGATCATGATGTCGAGGCCGGAGACGACATCCTTTTTCAGCGACGAGAAGTCCGCCAGCGCGTCAAAGCACTGGGCCGGGCGCAGGTTGGAAAACAGGTCCATTTCCTTGCGCAGACGCAGCAGGCCACGTTCGGGTTTCACCGAGAAATCGAGGTTGTCGTATTTCGGACCGCCGACAGCCCCCAGCAGCACCGCGTCGACCTCTTGCGCCTTGGCCATGGTGGCGTCGGTCAGGGGCACGCCATGCGCGTCGTAGGCGCAGCCGCCGACGAGGTCTTCGCTGACGTCGAACGTGATGCCACGCTTGTCCGCATACCAGTCGATGATCTTGCGGACCTCGGCCATGACTTCGGGGCCGATCCCGTCACCGGGGAGGATAAGAAGCGAGGGGTTGCTCATCTTGGGCTGTCCTTCCTGAAAGCTTTGCGACCTCGGGTAAACGTAGCCGGGGCAAAGTTCAAGATTTGACGGAGGTCAGCGCGGCAGGAGGAGATCGACCCAGACCAGGCGGTGGCGGCTGGCGCGCGCGGCGGTATCGGCCAGGGGCGGCGTGTCGGGCCACAGCACGCCGCTGGCCTCTAGCGTGAGATCGGCGGAGGGCAGCACGTAGTCGACGCGCATCGGGCCGGGGCCGTCGGTTTGCGGCCAGTCGACGGTGTGGTTGCCCTGGGCGCCGCGCGGTGCGGGGTCTTGCAGCGCGGGATGTGTCAGCAGGTCACGGATCGCCTGCCGCCGCCCCGCGCCGCGGTCCGGGTCGAGGTTGGCACCGCCAGCGATCACGAAGGGCGGAGAAAGCCGCGCCGGGTCGGTCAACGCCTTGGTCCAGAACGCGATTTCATCGTGATTGCGCCGACCGTTGCGGTCCTCGGGCCCATCAAACACCGGGGTCGTGGCGCGAAATATCGCGAGGGAGAGGCGGAAGGCGCCAACGTCGACCGGCACGATCCAATGACCGAGAGAGGAGAGGCGCTGGACGTCGTGGCCGGGGTCTTCGGGGCGCATCAGCGTGCCCGGCTGGTCGCGCCACAACAGGGCCGAGAAATCCTGCACCGGCGCTGCGATCGCAAAGCGCGACAATACCGCCATACCACCCGCGCCGCTGAAACGACCATAGCCCTGAGCATCGCGCGCCTCGCCCCGCCGACCGTTGCCGTCGAGATCGAGGCCGGTGGGCATTCCCGTGTTGGGGCGGGGCGCAAAGGCGTGCTCAAAAGGCGTGGCGAGGGTGGCATTCAGCGCCCCGAGGGCCAGCCCCTCGACATCGAAGTCGACCCCGGAGAGGACAAGGATGTCGGGCCGTGCGGCGGTGATGATCTGCGCGACGGCGGCAACTTGCGGATCTGCGCCGCCAAGAATATCGCGCAGCAGCAGGCCGGGGCCGTCGCGCCCAAGCTCGGTGTCGTAGTAGGCGACGCGGATCGTTCCGGCGCCGACGCTCAGCGGGATGATCATACATATCAAAAGGATAGAGATCAGAGCCCAGCGGGACAGCCCGCGAAAATTGCCAGCCATTGATCTGCCCCCTGCCCTAGCAGCCCGTTTGCCGTGTTGACGTGGCCGCACCTGCTGCCTGCGCCTGGTGCCTGCGCCTGGCCGTTGATCACTGGATCCTGGCTAGGTCAGAGCGGCTAAGAAACGGTTAACCCTGTCTGGGATGCAACGAAAAAGGCCCCCGGTGAGGGGGGCCTTCGGCATCGGGCAAGAGAGCTGTTTCAGACCCAGGGGCGGGCCTGGGCGGCCTGGGCCTCGAACGTGTCGATGGCGGCGGATTTTTCCAGCGTCAAACCGATATCGTCCAGCCCTTCCATCAGGCAATGCTTGCGAAAGCTGTCGACCTCAAAGCTGAAAACTTCTCCGTCCGAGGTGGTAACGGTCTGGTTTTCAAGGTCGATTTCCATCCGGGCGTTGGCGCCCTTTTCCGCATCGCTCATCAGGACATCGACGACTTCTTGCGGCATGACGATGGGCAACATGCCATTCTTGAAGCAGTTGTTGAAAAAGATGTCGGCAAAGCTGGTCGAGATCACGACCTTGATGCCGAAATCCGCCAGTGCCCAAGGCGCGTGTTCGCGCGAAGAGCCGCAGCCGAAATTGTCACCGGCGACAAGCACTTGCGCATCGCGGTAGGCGGGTTTGTTCAGCACGAAATCGGGCTTTTCGCTGCCGTCGTCGTTATAGCGCATCTCGTCGAACAGGTTCACGCCGAGGCCCGAACGCTTGATCGTCTTGAGGAACTGCTTTGGGATGATCATGTCGGTGTCGATGTTGACCAGCGGCATCGGCGCCGCAATCCCCGAGAGTTTTTCGAACTTTTCCATCTGTCGTCTCCTGGCCGGAGGGCACGTCGGTATCCTGTCGGTATCGTGTCTGTACCTGATCAGTTTTTCAGGCGGTCGGGAGAGGGATGCAGCCCTGCCCCGTCTGACCCTGTGCCTGTCCGATGTGCCCTCAGTCTCCGGTGTGGGTGAAATTGAAATAGGTGTGAGGCGCGGGCGGCAGGGACCGCCAGCGCGAAATCGTTCAGTGGCCCTTGCGTCGGATGAACCACGTAAAGGCAAGCAGGCCGATCCCTTCGGACAGCAGCTGGAAGCCCAGCAGAATGCCCAGCAGGGTGCTGGCCGCCGCGGCGATGTTGAAGAACACGAGCAGGCCGATCCCGATGGAGGCCGCCGCCGAAAGCAGCATGACCCAGCGTAGCCGCGTCTGGCCCAGTTGCAGCCCCATCAGCAGGCGCACGACCCCCATGACCAGAAAGACCACGCCAAGGATCAGCGTCAGCGACACGGTACCCGCCAACGGGTTGGCCAGCATCCAGACCCCGGCGACGATGCTGAGCAACGCCACGAAGCCATTGAAGAACCGCCCCGAGACGCCACCGGCGCGAAACAGGATCCAGGCCTGCACCACGCCGCTGAGCAGGAAGAACACCCCGACGATGGTCGTGACGGTCAAGGAGGCGGCAAAGGGGTTGGCCAGGGCCAGAATGCCGCCAAGTGCCAGCAGCACCCCGATCATCAGCAGTATGGATGATACGCGCATGGTCATTTCCTCTTTCCGTTGCCCGGCCTCGGCCAGCGTCTGCCTACATCATGTCCCGCACGTCGGTCAGCTTGCCCGTGACAGCCGCAGCCGCCGCCATCGCGGGGGACATCAGGTGGGTGCGTCCCCCCTTGCCCTGCCGCCCTTCGAAGTTGCGGTTGGAGGTGGCGGCGCAGCGTTCACCCGGTGCCAGTTGGTCGGGGTTCATCGCCAGGCACATCGAGCACCCCGCGAGGCGCCATTCGAAGCCGGCCTCGATGAAGATGTCGGCAAGACCTTCTTCTTCGGCCTGGGCACGCACGAGACCCGAGCCGGGCACGACCATGGCGCGCATCCCGTCCTTGATCTTCTTGCCTTTCAGGATCGCGGCGGCGGCGCGCAGATCCTCGATCCGGCCATTGGTGCAGGACCCGATGAACACGGTGTCGATGGCAATGTCCGAGAGTTTCTGACCCGCTGTCAGGCCCATGTATTCCAGCGCGCGCTTGGCGGCCTCGACCTTGCCACCGGAAAAGCTCTCGGGGGCGGGCACGACATCGGTGATCGCCAGCACGTCCTCGGGCGAGGTGCCCCAGGTGACAACGGGGGCGATATCTTCGCCCTTGATGGTGATCACCTTGTCCCAATGCGCGTCGTCATCGGAGTACAGGGTCTTCCACCAATCCATCGCCGCTTCCCACTGGGCACCCTTGGGGGCGTGGGGGCGGCCGTTGACGTAGGCAAAGGTCGTGTCATCGGGGGCGATCAGGCCCGCACGCGCGCCGCCTTCGATCGCCATGTTGCAGACGGTCATGCGGCCTTCCATCGACAGCGACCGGATCGCCTCGCCGCAATATTCGATGACATATCCGGTGCCGCCTGCGGTGCCGGTCCTGCCGATCACGGACAGGGTGATGTCCTTGGCGGTGACACCGGGGCGCAGCTGGCCGGTGATCTCGACCTTCATGTTCTTGGATTTCTTCTGGATCAGGGTCTGGGTGGCAAGGACATGCTCAACCTCCGACGTGCCGATGCCGTGGGCCAGGCTGCCGAAGGCACCGTGCGTCGCCGTATGGCTGTCGCCGCAGACCACGGTCATGCCCGGAAGGGTCCAGCCCTGTTCGGGGCCGACAATATGCACGATGCCCTGACGGACATCGTTGACCGGATAGTAGTGCACGCCGAATTCGCGGGCGTTCGTGTCCAGCGCGTCGAGCTGAATGCGCGAATCCTCGTTGTCGATCACGCCCGAGGCGCGGTCGAGCGTGGTCGGCACGTTGTGATCGGGCACCGCGATGGTGCGTTCGGGCGCGTGCACCTTGCGGCCGGTCATGCGCAGACCCTCAAACGCCTGCGGGCTGGTCACTTCGTGCACCAGGTGACGGTCGATATAGAGAAGGCAGGTGCCATCGTCGGCTTGTTGCACGACATGGGCGTCCCAGATCTTGTCATAGAGGGTTTTGGCTTGCGAAGACATGGCGGTCCTCTCCCTTGGAATTTCGTGGATTTTCGGAAATGGGGGATTTCGAATGATGGAACGCACGGGAAAGACCCCGCGCCAGCATCATAGCTGGGCGAGGATCGTCAGTGTCGCGCCAAAAAAGCGCCAGGGCAGGCGCGCGCGGTCATCCATGTCGAAAATCTGCGTCATGAGACGCTATGTATTCCGAAGCTTGATTCCCTGCAAGAGCGGCTGAAGCACCGCCGGCATACGCCACGCGGCGTCTGTCATCTCGGGCGTCATCTCGGGCGTCATCTCGGGATCCGCGCGGCTATGGCCGGTCAGGATCGCATTCTGGCCGATCCGGGTCAGTACGGCGTCGGAGCGCGCCACCTCGGCGCGCAGCCGGTCGACCGGGCTGATCGCGGGGGCCGCATCGCCTGCCGTCCGGGTCAGCACACCGGGCGCGCCGCACCAGGCTTCGGCCACGTCCGCGACCTCGAAAATCTCGACCGAGAGGTTGTCCAGCACGGCCGCATGGCCATGAAACATCCGCGCCATCGCATAGCCCAGGCTGCCCGGATCGGCGCAGAACGCGATCCGCAGCCCGATGTCGTCGCCGGAGGGCACAGAGGCGGGTGCGCAGGCGGCGGAGGCGACCGCACCATCCAGCCGCCGCAGATAGGCCTGGATGTGCGAGGATGTCAGGTGCGTGCCGGTCAGCTGGCGCAGGTCGATCAACGCGCGCGGGGCGCACATCGTCCCCACCATCTGAAAGGATTGCGCCGCAACCTGGAGCAATTCGGGCGGATGCGGCGTACCGACCACCTGTGCCACAACCAGATTCGAGGCGGGATGAAGCACGACCCGGAGCGTTTTCAAATCTCTATTCATTTTTCAACCATGACAGTACGTGCGACTCGTATGGGGATCTCTCCCATCGGGAAATAAGCATGTATACAGCAGAAAAACGTTCTTTTTGCCCTGAATGACGCAAATTGGCGTCTCTTTTTTGCCCGGAGCGACGCATTCCCGCGTCATCCTGTCCAGAAATGGCTGCAAAGCGGCGGCCTCCCGGCCAGAGGTGGGGGGCGCGAGGGCTGGCCGGGCTACCTGAGAACAGGGCGCGTCCCGTCGGTTGCGCGACAGGTCGCCGCCCGTGCCGCAATGTGCCAGAGTGCACGGAGACACCAGGCGGAGGATACGTGACGCAGATGCAGGATTTCGAAACCTTGCTTGCCGCGATGATGGCGCGGGTCGAGGCGCTGAGCCAGACCCTGTTTCGCCCCTGGAACGGCTATCAGATCCTGATCGCACTGGGACTGTTCGTGCTGGCGCATGTCGGTGCCAAGCTGCTGCGCCCGCGCCTGCATGACTGGTTGCGCACGCGCGAAGGATGGCCCAAGTGGCGTCTGCGAATGCTGCTGGTCCTGCTCAAGCGGCTGCGGCTGATCCTGTTCGTCGGGCTGTTGTGGCCAACCATCTGGATCATGCAGGAAACCACATGGCCATCGCGCAGCTACCTGCTTGGCATCCTGGGATCGCTGGCCTTTGCCTGGCTGGCGATCACGCTGCTGACCCGCCTGATCGCGAACCATGAATTGCGCATCCTGGTGCGGGTCGGCGGCTGGGTCTGGGCAACGCTGATGATCCTGGGCCTGTCGGACGATGCGCAGGTCCTGCTGGACCGCGTGTCGTTTTCGCTGGGGAATACGCGGTTGTCGGTCTGGATCCTGTTGCAGGCGGCGGTGCTGCTGACCGCACTGCTGAGCCTGGCGCGCTTTCTGGCCCATGCCAGCGCCGCCAGCATCAGCAGATCCCGCGACATCAGCCCGTCGATGCAGGTTCTGGCGGTCAAGTCGGTGCAGATCCTGCTCTACGGAATCGCCTTCTTTTCAGGGTTGCGGGCCGTCGGCGTCGACCTGACCGGCCTCGCCGTGCTGTCGGGCGCGATCGGCGTCGGCCTCGGGTTCGGCCTGCAAAAGGTCGTCTCGAACCTGGTCAGCGGCGTCATCATCCTGCTGGACAAGAGCATCAAGCCGGGCGACGTCATCAGCCTGGGCGAAACCTTCGGCTGGATCAACGCCCTTGGCGCACGATACGTCAGCGTGGTCACGCGCGACGGGCGCGAATACCTGATCCCGAACGAGGATCTGATCACCGGACAGGTGGTAAACTGGTCGCATTCCAACGAATTCGTGCGCCTCGATATCCATTTCGGCACCTCATACGCCAGCGACCCGCACAAGGTGCGCAAACTGGCGATCGAGGCGGCGCGCGGGGTGTCGCGGGTGCTGGTCGACCGCCCGCCGGTCTGCCACATCACCGGGTTCGGGGACAGTTCCGTCGACTATATCCTGCGCTTCTGGATCCGCGACCCGACAGGCGGGCTGACCAACATCCGCGGCAATGTGCTGCTGGCCCTGTGGGACACCTTTCACGCCAATGACATCGTCTTTCCCTTTCCCCAAAGAGAGGTGCGCCTGCTGGAGGGATCGTCGTTGCAGATGAAGCGCGGAACCGGCCCGCAGCCCGCGGAGAGCGAGGCCGACGCGCGACCGCGGCCCGATCCGTCGTCCTTTCCGCACGCCGGACCA
>TARA_R110000868_G_scaffold121390_3_pt1 | contig 10033 bp, 6 predicted proteins | sample TARA_R110000868 | Tara Oceans TARA_R110000868 (sample SAMEA4397489) | marine metagenome | biome: Polar Biome; feature: [SRF] surface water layer (ENVO:00010504); material: water (ENVO:00002006), including particulate matter (ENVO:01000060) such as... | depth 5 m | reverse complement strand
ACCAGTGCCTGAGAAGTTTCCACCAGAGTTACTCACCCGTGGCCGGAAGTCGATAGCTGAACGAAGTTCAATCTTTCGGCCAAGGTTCTTAGAGATAAAATATGGAATATCTGCATAACCAACTGCAGCACCAAGGGAATCTGTTAGGTTGGCATATGAGTCAACCGAGAAGAAATCACCAGAGCCTGTCGAAGTAAAGTATTCGTATTTTACTAGTAACCGCCCAGTAGGAGCAAATGCGGTATTTGATTTCAAAACAACGCGCACAAGGTCGTAGAAGTTATCCCGTTGACCATCGTCAAAATCATAATATTCTGTAACATCGGTATCTGTGACCAAAGCACTTGTACTAAGATTAGCTGACATATAGACTGCACGAAGTTTATAACCATCTGCATGACCAAGGATCATTTCAGCTGATGGAGAAGTAACAGGCCATAGGTCAACGTTTGCCGCACCCGATGTAGTAAGTGATTTCATCTTATGCTCTAGTGTACGTTTAACACCAGCGATCAGACGAACTGTGACACCTTCATGAGCACTCAAGCCATTAATAATAACCGAACCAGATCCGGATGCAACCGCAACTTGGCCACCAGTAAGAGTAACAATGTCTCCGGCATTTCCACCAGATGCCAATGTCATAATCCAGTTTTCGTCATCAAACGGTTCTAGCTGTTCAGATGAACCAACAGTAGCAAATGTTACAGCGCCAGCTGCGACAACCGAGCTTCCAATATCACGGTTCAAGAAATACACATAGTTGAAATCATCAGCTTCGTTAGCTGCTGAACTATCACATGTTGATACACGAGTAAAGGGTAATGGGAATACCATCGAATTACGATTTGGTTCTTGAATAACCGCAAGACTATTATTCAGAATTACTGTTGCTTCAAATGGTGGTGTACCTGATTGATACACCGTACGAACGTCTTGGAATAGCTTTGTTGCATTCATTCGAATATCAAACAAGTATACCCGATAAGCGCCAGCTCCAGCAAACACATATGAGCGTGCACGTGCGTATCCAATGACAGCAGCAGTAGTGTCTCGTAGCTCGATATTATCAAAGGTATTGATATCCGGAATACCTGATACACCATTAACATTTATATAGTTACCAATAGTAACCGGCACAGATGCTGCTTCAAATAAAGTGGTTTCACGGGCTTTATCTACAGAAAGATATTTGGTAGCAAGTGATTCAATTTCGTAACCACGGATATATGCTTTGCCTGGTTCTAGACCAATAGCCAATTTCGTATCATCACCCGGAGTATTAACGGCCGCGTGTTCACGGACAGTTGCTAAGAACGGCCGAACAGTATAGTTACCTGATTCGTCAAAGGTACGACGGGCTAGTGTTTCTTCTAGAACCGAGTAATCAGTTGTACGTACTGATTTTGTAATACGACCTTCTTCACAACGGATGAGCAATAAGAATTTCTCAATGCCAGTAGCACCTACTGCTTGTTTAACAAGAGTAGTTTTAATTTGATAGCGGTGAGCACCAGGCGCTGCATAGTTTGGAGTACCGTTTGCATTGTCATTTAGTGTTACGTCACCAGCCGAAGTTTGTACAGATTCTACAACCTGTAATCCAATATCATATGATGGATTAGTATCGTATTTGTCAAGAATCAATTGCTGCTGTTGTATAATAACAAAATGGCCTTCGATGAAATATACACCTTCAGCAATAAATGAAACCGAACCGAAGCCAGTACCTGACGTAGCTACAACACCAGAATACGCTGATGGAGCTGTAATAGTTTCACCATCGTCAAATACTTTCTCTTGAGAAGTACCTGACCTCTGATAGCGAACATATAGTGTGTTTAGATCAGTACCGTCTGCTGCTGCAACCGCTACAACTTTAGCAGTCAATCCAGTAGTAGCACCAGTAAAGGTTAATCCAACAAGGGATGTTAATGTTGCAGCACCTGCATTTGTAGTAACTTTAACATAATCTAGCTTTGATTCTAGAGTACTATGTCCAGGAATTACCATTGATCCTTCTTCGAAGAAGTGCTTACCAAATTGGGTAACCTGGTTTTGCAGGATCGATTGAAGCTGTGTTAATTCTCGACCCTGAACGGCATGTCCTGGACGAAATAAGACTTTATGATACTTTTCCTTAGGACTAAGACCGTCAACAGCCGTAGCTGTTTCAAAGTCGTCGTAATAAGGTTCTACATTAAACTTAATTGCCATTATCTTTTACCCTTAGAATTCAAGAACTAGTTTGATCGTTTCGATCTGATCTGATGCTCTGTTGACTGCAGTTCTGTTCTCAAGGAAGATAACTTCCCCTGAATATGGTTGAACTTCAGGATTACCTACTACTGTACAATCTTGCCCTGAAACAGATGTTCCGCTGATACGAATATTATCGCTTACCGTAAACGTGCCGAATCCAGTTACTTGTGTTTGGTGATAGCGAATGATACCATTTACCGAATCATAAGAATCAACTACACCTTTAGCACCAGTAACAGTACCTTCAATAATACTGTCACCTGCAAATGTACCACCAAGAGCAATCGTTAGATTCTTAGTTGCGGTTAGTGTTGTCGCAGTAGCAACCGTGGATGTACCAAAGTTATATGGATTACGAATCAATCCAATTTGACGGAAGTCGTTACCAGTAATAAAGTCACCAAGACCATCACCATAAACCAGTCGTACGTTAACTGTAATATAGTGCGCCCGGATATCGTTACGTGGATCTGCACCAAATCCACCCTGAGGAGGAAGCACAGCATGCGCAGTAGCACCAGATCCACCACCGCCAGATATAGTAACCGTGCATTGATTGTAAGCAGTGCCAGGATTAGTTACTACAATTTTAGTAACCACACCGGCAGTTAATGTTGCGGTAGCAGTAGCACCTGAACCATCACCAGCGATAGTTACCGTTGGAACGGTTGTATAACCAGATCCACCGGTATCGACTTTAATGTTGTAAAGCGCACCGGGGATAGCTGCATTTTGTACGGCCCATTGGTTAGTAAGTGCAGCATCAGCGCCAACTTGAGGTTCAGTCAGCAGATATTGTGTAGGAATAAATGCTGATGTTAAAAATTTACTAGAATCAGATGTAGAAACAGTATAGAGATATTTCCAGATATATCCATCATCGGCCGAGTAATCAACCACACCTGAGGTTACAACGCCAGCAATGTCAGGGTTCTTTGTTGAAATCCCGCCAGACTTCAAACAGAGATAGACATTGTTGTTATCGGAGATAACATAGTATATTTTTGTTTCTAGTGAAGTATCACGGTCATCATACTCTGAATATGTTGTACCAGAAATCCATTGATAACGTTTAGCTGCAAAGATAACATCTGCATCAGTAACCTCTTTCATAGCGGTCATACGCTGCCATGCATCAGTATGAGTAGCATAAGTGTTATCATACGGAATATCAGGAGTAACTTCGCTGCTCCATTCTTCGGACCTACCGATGAAAAGATAATAACTTGAATCAGTTATCACATCGGTATAAAATTTCTTAGCGGCGTTTGTTCTAAACGAGTTGGTAATGATGGCGGTCATTTTTTATAGCTCCTACGAGGATAAGGATATCTCTGCGTTAATGTTGTTCTTGATATTGTTATTTATAACATCTTCAAAAGTATAATTACCAATTTCACCTAAGGTGTCAGTAATATCAAATTTTAAATATTCCCAATGTTGTGCTGGCCCAAACAAGTTACTATTTTGTAATGGGCTGTATTCTTTAAGAATATACGATGCAATTATACCATTGCTAGTTTTAATAAATTGTGGTGCTGCATCTACCGATGGAATTGTAATCGGGAATGGAAGACCACCTGTTTGAAATCCTGGTTGAATAAATGGTATTGTTTGACCAAGACTGTCAAGGAAGAGAAGGATCTCACCAAAGAAGATAAATCCAGCCGGATGTACCAATCGATTGAAAGCATTCTTCCATACATTAGCATTTGTACCAGTACGAAGAACATATGAAAATTTCTGGTAATAGAAAGAATCTTGCACTTTCTTCAGATCGTTCATAAATCCATCGTTAGTTGAAAATGAACCATCACGATATACTGTGACAACATCATCAACCTCAAGTTGGGTATCAAATTCGAATGAGTAATCTAAAGTATTAGTAGTAGTATTTATTACTACTAATGGCGCAAAGTTTGTTACATAGACACCATTTACAAATACAACTGGATTGTCATAAGACAATTTACGGCCAGCATCATCATTGCCACCAACAGCAGTAGATGCAGATCCTATAGTATATGTGAACAGCGGTGTATACGATGCCGGATTAGCGATAACATCTGCTGATTGTGAATACCATTTTCCATCTGAAGGAATGAACATGTCATCCTTCGGGAAATAGATCTCAACTTCATCGTCATACAAGATTCTAAAGAAAGCTTCAATAGAATCTGGTGTACCACGTGACCGATAAAATTCGGTAATACGCTTATAGAATTTCCTTGGATCAGCAGCGAATTGGCGCGGGATAGGTGCACCAATTTCTTTTTGCAATTCTTGAAGAAATTGGGTTTCAACAATATCGATATCACGCTGCAAATTAATGGTGTTAAGTATATGTCCAGCACCATTTGAATGTTCAAGGAAATCCGCATACGATTTTGCTGCGGCAATAAGCCCCGGATAATTGTGTGCAACATGGCTTGGTACTAGATCATCAATGAGTGATCTTAGTATCAGTCCATCATTGTATTCAAGTAATGCCATTGTTAGTGCCTTGAAGTTGTGGTGTATTCAATACCAGCTGATGTACCACCGGTAATCATAGTATCTACTTCACCCAAGATTATGCATTCATCGACCAAGATATTTAATAGCTCATTACGTTTTGGTGCTAAGTCGTTTGAGTTTGGAGAAACTGTTACTTCGATGTAGTTGTTATCGATAGCGGATGGGTTAAATGCACTAAGAACAATAGTACCGGTTGATTCGCTAACAGTGCCAGCATCTTGTACTAGGATTCTTTCATTTGCGCCAATACCGCTAACAATCTGAATTCGACGGGTACCATCTGGATTCAACCTGTCACGGAATGTAGCGGTTAGTCCTAGGTATGTAAAGTCAGTAGTTGAGATAATTTGTTCATTTGATGACGTTGTATAAAACGACGAAGAAAATACTAATGTATATTTTCTTTCACTGTTGACTACCGGAACAAACCGTTTCTTCATTTTAACCCGAACAGTAGAGTTAACAATAGAAACATCTGAATTGTCTATGGTTGACAACATATTTGAATGGCGATATACCCCATCAAAGCGTTTTAGTTCATTGTTATTATAGCTACGAATTGCTTCACGAACCAAGATAGCAAGAGATGCCGAAGATGAACTAGTTAAGTTTGGATTATATTTAAAGAATATATCTAAGTAAATATAGGTATACGCCGGATCAACAATTGTAGGGGTAATAGAAACCACATTCTTTGGTTTCAAGTACTGACCAACAATAAGAGCTTTATCTGAAGCAGTTAGAGTTTCGGCATCCCGTGGTTTAATAGAGATATAAACCTTGCCATAGTCTGGTGGATCATTATCTTCACCACCCCAAACTGCAATTGCATCGATGTTTGGATACGAATTAAGAATAATAGCTTTATAGTCATCAGGCGTAACAGCACGGTTTTGAGAAACAAAACCAAGTGGTGCATTAAATTTAATAGAAGAAATGTCTTCTCGGGCAGCACCACCCGATGCTTTTGATACAGTCGTTACAGTAGCATCACTATTACCTTGGATAACGTCAGCTAGTGAGAAAGAAGTTGCACCGTTGGCTTCTGTGGTATCTGTAACAATATATTCAAGTGAAATTACATTACCATTATTTGGCCTTTTACCAAGGATATTATCACCAAAATAAATCTCATACAAACCATCTTGTCCTTCTTGTAAGAAGTAAGACGTTGTGTTTGATTTAATCGATGTGATATCTGCAGCTGGACTATATGATGTAAATTCACTAGATGTTAATGATTCTTTAACAATAACTACCAATGAAGACGTAACAACGTTTTCAAATGGAATTATGAATTTTTCTGATGTAGAGATATCGAAGATATATTCAGAAGTTTTAAATTGCCCTTGGATCAGCTTAATATTAGGGAAGTAGTATTGACCCGTAGCAGACCGTGCAATTGTTTGTGTGGCATCAGTAACAAATGTATATGTACTTCCAGAAATCAGCGTACTGAATTGAGTACCACGATTCATAGTCATAGGAAGATAATTAGAATTTTCGTCTTGGATATTTGACGGATTGTTTACTAATATGTTAACATATGCAATAGGCGCGTATGAAGACCTAGGAGTATAACCTAATAGTTTGGCATGAGAAACCACAGATTGACGAAGCTGAGCTGAATCAAGAAAGGTTTCATTCAATGCAAAATTAGCATTTACTGCATTATAGTGTGTGATATAAACTAAGGCATCTAGCAATGTGTTTGCTGCAGATCCCTCGAAGTTTGTATCCTTTAGAACTTCGTCTTCAGAGAAGTATGTAATAAGATTGGCTTTGATCGTGTCAAAGTCCATATCCGCTATATTTAGTCTTTTGGTTTTATCTATTGCCATTACCTTAATCTCTCAACTACGAATTCGACGATATCGGTTCTTTCTTCGGGAGAAAGAATTGTTATTTCTAATGATACTCTGAGAGCATTTCGGTGTGACAAATCAGTAATATCGACTTTATCAACCCGCACTCGTGGTTCCCAGTTGCGTAACGTATTAACTATAGTATTTTCCATAGCTGCTGCAGTAATACCATCAAAGTTGTCAAACAGGTATCCATTCAGACCACCACCAAACTTTGGATTGAACGGTCTTTCACCTGCACTAGTAAGAAGAATGTTAATTACTGACTGTTTTACTGACTCAACGTCATACTTTAACGCAAGGTCTCGTGTATTCGGGTTCGCTATAAAGCGAAAATCCAAATCTGAATAGACGTTTTGTCTTGCTCTGATTGCACTAATATCTGCCATGTAGTTATTTATACCTCTTAACCACCAACAATTACGTTAGCTGACCCACTAGTTATCGCTCCACCATCAGTAGAATCACCGATACGTGCAACGCCGATACCTCCAACAAATACTGTTGAAGACCCTGCATTAATTACTGCTGCATGCGGAATACAGCCTGCCGAAAGATCTATTGTATGAGCCGCAGTAGGATTGCCAATACATTCGATTGCAATTTCGTTCGCATACACCTTTGCGGTTGCACCGGTTGGGCCGGTGACAGTTGTGGTTGCATCGCAGTCATGACCGGTTGTAGTTGCATCACCGTCTCTTGCTACACCAGGCATTATACGAACTCCGAATCTACTTTAGTATTCTTAGACAGCATAGTGAAAACTTGCCCTTTATTATTTGTAACATCATATGCAATATGGAGTAGGAAGTTAGAGTTGTCATAACTAGCCGGATACTCTAGAATGAATTGCTTAAATCCTGGAACAATTTCTCTAATAATATTTGCACGCTCAATTAGTTCTTGTTTTGTTTTTACGTTTTTAAACTGAAAGTCTGCTGCGCGACCTGCATAGTGATCAGAAGATCCTGGATGTTCTCGCTTCACATAACGACTACCTTTTTTCTCAATATATTCAGACCTGAATCCATGAGTAATAATCATGTCAGGGAATCGATCTTTAATAGGAGACAACACATCTTTTATTAGTACCTGAAGGTTTTCTACAATTTGGTCATAAGTCAAGTTATATATTTTAGAACCTTGGCTCGGCGCATACGGAATCGAATTGCGGAATGTTACTTCATCAAAAGTTACAGACCCTGATGCAGTCGCAGCTGGGGCAGTACCAACGTTAGTAGCTACAGCAACCGGTGCATCAACTGCTGACGATCCTAGCGCAAAATATTCTTTACCTGTAACACCATTACCGTCAACAGCATCTAATGAAGTCGCTGCGCCAGTAGGACCTAACAGGTGCGACGCTGCAGCATATCCTGCGACTTCATCTGCAGGTGTATCAGCATTAATAACACCTTTTTGTGTAAGTACCTTAATGTTGAATGAAGCATTTTCGTTGAATGCAACATCTTGGACACCTCTATCGTTTAGGAATGCAGTTTTGCTTGTCGCTCCACCTTTACCAGTCCAGTTGGCAGGATTATCCATAGCGCTGTTGCCGCCTTTAGATGCTCCTTCCTTTAAGTAACCTAGAGTTTCTAAAGACTGTGCTCCCATTTGGTAACCACCGATGAAGCCAAACTGATTAACGGCTTTATAGTTACCCGAAGATTCTCGATTAAGCATTGCTGCCTGTAAGCTTTCGGTTGAGGCTAGTGACAAGCCAGTAAGACTTGTAGATGGTTTAGAACTCAAGAGTGATTTCACACTTGCAATAGTAGCTTTGCTTTCTCGAGCTGTTGTCACTTTAGGTTGGAGAACAATAGGAATAGTTGGTACAGCGTCAGCAGCAGGTTCTAATGATGCATCTTGTTTAATGATCGGTATACCATCAGAGTTTGCCTGAGCATTTGGAAGAGTACATACTGAAATTCCACCAGGCGCAAAATTAGTAATCTGATCGGTAATTTTATTCATTACCGAATCCATATCATCGATTGCATCCTTAAAGAATGTTTCGAGCGATTTCATCTTAGTAATGATAGAAGGAAGATTCAATGGATTAGTAACCAATCCAAGGATTTCAGTTACGTCAGCTTGTAGCGAACGTGGAGGAGTAGCAATGCCGGCAAGAGCCGCATTTAGTTTGCCTTCTACCTCAGCAATACCAGCTTCAATGCCTCCTAGCGCACTATCTATTTTCCCATTGATATCAGACAGAGCATTTTCTAATTTTGATGCAGCTGCTTTTTTTGCAGCTTCTAATTCTTCAAGAGCAGCATTTGATCCACATCCAGCAATTGCTGAAACTGGATTAGAAGCAAGTGAAAGTAAATCACTGGCGCTTAGGCTTGGTAGTTTAAGCGAAGTTGGGTCGAATGCCATTCTCTTATCCTTAGTTCAGATATACTTCTGCGCCGTCAACATCGACATTGGCAACAGATGTGATTTCAATATTTCCGGTAGCATCTACATCTACTTTACCGGTTGCTTTGATTACTACGTTATTTGCAGATTCAATTTTTAATCCGGCCTTACCAAAGTTCACAACATTTCCAATAGTTAGTTCAGAACGATTTCCTTTAATGATATCATTCAAATTACCAGTAAGATTCCTAGAGGCATTACCTGCTACCGTTATTGTATGATCTTTACCTACAGTCAACTTGCAGTTTCCGGCCGCAGTAATAGAATGATCTAATGTTACAACTTGACTTGACTTACCAGCAATAACTTGCACTGAATCTTGACCAATTTCGTATTCATCATTAGATGAGATCTTCGATTGCCGAGAACCATGAATCATTTGGTGGTAATTACCTTCTACTTCTAGAATATAATCACCCTTGACATAATGCCTCATACTTCCGTATACCGTAATATTACAGTCACCACGAACAAATATGTCACGATCATTCAAAGTTACTTCTACATGTGGTCCTACGATTTTTTGTGTAAATCCACCAGCACCATCAAACTCATGATATGAGCCGGCCGGGTGTGTATACGAATAACGTTCTTCGCCCGGAGTATTACCATATTCTACAACGTGGCCACCTTCAAATTCTTCAACATATGTCAATGGATATTGATCGTGGGCCCTGGTAGCATTAACGCTAGGTTCACTATATACTGTTCTTTCATAGAATCCTTCGGCAGTCTTGTCAGCCGAAACTGCAGATAACTTTTGTGCCTGGGCCCTAACAATATCAGTTGCCCGGGTTTCTTCACGAGACAACATAGTAGGATGGTTTAGTACTTCTCCTGGTTGAGATACCATTGACAAATCAGGCGCGTCTTTATATCTAGGGAAAGCTCCGGTTGGAGAAGAGAATCCAACTGATCCAGATCTTTGCTCCATAGCTCTTCCAGGAAGGGTACCAATAACT
>TARA_R110000868_G_scaffold190217_1_pt1 | contig 10036 bp, 9 predicted proteins | sample TARA_R110000868 | Tara Oceans TARA_R110000868 (sample SAMEA4397489) | marine metagenome | biome: Polar Biome; feature: [SRF] surface water layer (ENVO:00010504); material: water (ENVO:00002006), including particulate matter (ENVO:01000060) such as... | depth 5 m | reverse complement strand
TTAAATAAATCGCTAAAGGGTCGGGTTGAGTGAACCCCGATCCCTTTTCAGGTCGGGGTTTTTTGTATTTCGGGGGGTGAGACCCCACCGGCCAGCTCAGGACAGACGCCATGACCAAGCCCCTTCGCCCGCGCACCCAGCTCGTTCACGGCGGCACAATGCGCAGCCAGTTCGGCGAGACCAGCGAAGCGCTGTTTCTCACTTCGGGCTATGTCTATGAGACGATGGAAGCCGCCGTCAAACGCTTCACCAATGAAGAACCGGGCTTCATCTATTCGCGGTTTGCCAATCCGACGATCCGCATGTTTGAAGAACGCATGGCGCTTCTGGAAGGCGCCGAAGACGCGCGCGCGACAGCGACCGGCATGGCGGCTGTCACGTCGGCGCTCTTGTGTTGCCTCAAGTCAGGCGATCATGTGTTGTCGAGCCAGGCGCTTTTCGGGTCGTGCCGCTTTGTCATCGAAGAATTGCTGCCGCGCTACGGCATCACATCGACGCTGGTCGACGGGCGCGATCTCAATGCGTGGAAGGCCGCCATCCAGCCCAACACAAAAATCGTGTTTTTGGAATCGCCCTCCAACCCGACACTGGAAATCATCGACGTGCGCGCGGTCGCCGAAATCGCCCATTCGGTCGGCGCTCTTTTGATGGTCGACAATGTTTTCGCGACGCCGATCCTCCAGCGCCCGCTCGAGCAGGGTGCCGACATCGTTGTCTATTCGGCCACCAAGCATATTGACGGTCAAGGCCGCTGCCTTGGCGGCGTTATTCTCTCGTCTAAAAAATGGATCGATGAAAATTTGCATAATTTCATGCGCCAGACGGGCCCGTCGATCAGCCCCTTCAATGCCTGGGTCATGCTGAAAAGCCTTGAAACACTGGATCTGCGTGTGTGCGAACACGCGCGCAATGCGGAAACGGTGGCAAAATTCCTTGAAGGACACCCTAAGGTCGCCCGCGTTCTTTATCCGGGTCTCAAGAGCCACCCTCAGCATGAACTCGCCATGAGCCAGATGGCGATGGGCGGCGGCATTGTGGCCTTTGAAATCAGAGGCGGGCGCGAAGAGACATTCCGCTTCGGCAATGCACTCAAGATCATCAAGATTTCCAATAACCTTGGTGACTCCAAAAGCCTCATCACACATCCGGCCACAACGACGCACCAACGGCTGACGGCAGAGCAGCGCGCCACTGTCGGTATCGGCGAGGGTACGGTGCGGCTTTCGGTCGGTTTGGAGGATGTTCAGGACCTGATCGACGATCTCGACACAGCTCTGACACATGCGTAAAGGGGCATTAATCTTTTTGCGGCCTATTGTTTAACAGAGGTTTAGCGCATTGCAGCTATGGTTCGAAATTGAAGTGGTAATTTTCAGTACCAACTCAAGTTTGTAACGCGTGTATGAGATAAATCCGACGTGAGGCGACGGCACCAGAAGGCACCCCGCACCATGAAATCAAAACAACGACGCATTCGGGCAAGGACCGCCAATGTTTAGCGCCACCAGTCATTCGATTCATGTCGAAGTAGAGCCTACATTCCTCGCGGATCAATCTGAGCCGGAGCAGGATTATTTTGTCTGGGCTTATCACGTCATCATCGAAAATCGCGGTGAGCGCACGGTGCAACTCCGCTCGCGTCATTGGCGCATCACGGACGCCGCCGGTCGCCAGCACGAAGTGCGCGGGCCCGGCGTGGTCGGCGAACAGCCGGTGCTGAAACCCGGCGAGTGCTTCGAATATACGTCCGGCACTCCGCTGGCGACGCCCTTCGGCATCATGTTCGGCACCTATGAAATGGAGACCGACGGCGGCGAAAAGCTGCAAGTCTCCATTCCGGCTTTCTCGCTCGATTGCCCATTCGGCGCGCAATTGCCGAACTAATTTAATCGCGTCCGGCCTTTAGCTTGGTTTGGAGCGGGCCACCAGCGATTTGAAGCCTCCAACCATCATCCGTTTCATATCTATAATCGGTGCCATACCAGCATATTTGGCGAGACGCGGGTCGGCCATGACCTTGGCGTTCACCTTGTCGCGCTGGGCACGCGAACGATAGGTGATCCAGGCAAACACCACAGTTTCATCCGGCTTCAGCTTTGCCCCTTTGGTGAAAGAGCCGACACCTTCAATATTGAGATCATCGCCGACGCATTCGCGGTAATCGAGCGCGCCATGCTCAATCCAGACCTTGGCCCCCACAGACGCCATGCGCTTATAAGCGTCTAAATTCTTCTTCTTCAGCGGCAACACAAATCCATCCACATAGGCCATCTAGTATCCCTCCCCATTTACACTTAACCGATAGGTAATGTTTTGGGGAAACAAACCAACTGTCAAGCCGGACGCAGAAGGAAAGAAAATCCACAGACAGTGAGTTTATTTGTCTCTCTGTAACGGGGTCTATCTCCTGTTCTGGTGTCTGGCGTCCTCCGACCCTTTATGGGTAGCATAACCTCGGGAGGAGCGACCTTGCGCCCGTGCGGCCCAAGGTGCGCCCCGTAATATGCGTCAGAACCCGGATCAAGGGTTCGACGGGGGGAGGATTTATGGGCTATCTGGTGACAGGCGGAACCGGTTTTCTCGGACGCCATCTGATCGACGACCTCATCAAAAACCGCAAAGGCACGATCTATGTACTGTTGCGGCCAAGTTCCAAAGCCAAATTCAAAGCGCTGACCGCGCGCTGGGGTACGGAAGCTGACCGCGTTGTGCCGCTGTCTGGCGACCTGTCAAAAAAAAGGCTTGGCGTCGCACCCGCCGACATCGCCCGTATCAAAGGCAAAATCGACCATCTTTTCCATCTGGCGGCGATCTACGACATCACCAATGAGGACGAAGCCGCGCAGATGACCGCCAATGTCGAAGGGACGCGGCATGCGCTGGAACTTGGCGAAGCGGTCAAGGCCGGTTGCTTTCACCATGTGAGTTCCATTGCGGCGGCAGGGCTCTTCCCCGGCTGGTGGCGTGAAGACATGTTTGAACAATGGGAAGGCGGCGACCATCCCTATTTCTCGACAAAGCACGCCTCTGAGACTGTGGTGCGAGAAGAAGCAAAACTCCCCTGGCGCATTTATCGCCCCGGCGTTGTTGTCGGCCATTCAGTGACAGGTGAAACGGACAAGATCGACGGGCCTTATGTTTTTTTCCGCATGCTCAAAAAGCTTCGCCGCTTTATTCCGTCGTGGCTGTCGCTCATCGGCATTGAAGGCGGCTTCCTCAACATTGTGCCGGTTGATTTTGTCACCCGTGCGCTTGATCACATTGCGCACAAGCCCAAGCTCAACAAACAGACTTTCCACCTGACCAATCCCGAACATCTACGTGTCGGACAAATTCTCAACATTTTTGCCCGCGCCGCAGGAGCGCCGGAATTCACCGTACGCATTGACGCGCGCATGTTTGCCATCATCCCCAAGGGTCTCCGCGATAGTCTGATGCGCCTGCCGCCGGTGAAGTCCATTGTCGAAAGCGTGCTGGGTGATCTCGGCATCCCACGCGCGACACTCAAGTTTTTCAATTACCCGACGCGCTTTGACAATCGCGATGCGGAAAAGGCACTGGCGGGCTCGGGCATCACCTGCCCGCCGCTTGAATCCTACGCCGGCTTCCTCTGGGATTATTGGGAGCGCCATCTCGACCCTGCCCTCTTCACCGATCACTCGCTCGCCGGTGCCGTCAAAGGCAAGACCGTGCTCATCACCGGCGCCTCGTCCGGCATCGGTTATGCCACGGCCATGAAAGTGGGAGCGGCGGGGGGCCGTGTCATCATCGTTGCGCGCGATCCTGAAAAGCTCGCCGCCACCAAAGCGGAAATCGAGGACGCGGGCGGCGAAGCTCACGTCTACAGCGCCGACGTCGCCGATATGGCGTCCTGCGACAAGCTTGTCGCGCAGGTCGTGAAAGATCACGGCGGCGTCGATGTGCTCGTCAACAATGCGGGCCGCTCAATCCGCCGTTCCGTGCATCTGAGCTATGATCGCTTTCACGATTTTGAACGTACGATGCAGCTTAATTATTTCGGTTCGCTGCGCCTCATCATGGGGTTTTTGCCCGCGATGGTGGAACGCAACCGCGGGCAGATCATCAACATCCTCTCCATCGGCGTGCAGGTGAACCAGCCGCGCTTCTCCGCCTATGTCGCATCGAAGTCGGCGCTCGGAGCTTTCACGCGCTGCGCGCAGCCGGAGTTCCATCACAACAATATCGTCTTCACCAATATCTATATGCCGCTGGTGAAGACACCGATGATCGCGCCGACGAAAATGTACGACAACGTGCCGACGCTTTCGCCGAACGATGCCGCCAACATGATTTGCGAAGGCATCATCGAACGGCCCAAGCGCATCGCAACGCGACTTGGCACATTCGGCGAAATGCTTTGGGCGATTGCGCCAAACATCACGAACATCATGTTCAACACGACGTTCCGCCTCTTCCCCGACAGCGCAGCAGCAAAGGGCGAAACGGCAGCACCAAGCGAAAACCAGCCGTCCAACGAAGCCGTGGCGCTCGCTGCTCTGACCCGTGGGTTGCACTGGTAATACATCAAAGCCGTTGTGTGGGATCAAAGCCCGCACAACGGCATCTTTATGACCCGACACGAAGTTTGCGCTATAGTTGCGGGCTCCAGAGGAGCTACATATGTCTGCGACCCGTTATACATCCCGCGAACTTGCCGAAAAACTCATTGCCTTCGACACGACAAGCCGCAATTCCAATCTCGAATTGATCGCTTTTGTTGAGGCTTATCTCGCGGGCCACGGCATTGCCTCGCAGCGCGTGGAAAACGATGACAAGACGAAATCCAATCTCTTTGCCACCATCGGCCCGAAAGATCGTGCAGGCGGTATCGTGTTGTCGGGCCACACGGATGTTGTGCCGGTTGACGGGCAAGATTGGTCGAGCGACCCGTTCAGTGTTGTAGAGCGCGATGGATTCCTGTTTGGCCGCGGCACATCGGATATGAAAAGTTTCATCGCCTGCGCACTTGCCGCCGTGCCGGACTTCATTGCCGCTGACCCGCAGGTGCCTGTGCATCTGGCACTTTCATACGATGAAGAAGTCGGCTGTCTTGGTGTGCGCCCGATGATCGACACGCTCATCCGCGCGTTGCCACGCCCGCAGGTCGTGATTGTCGGCGAACCTTCCAATATGAAGGTTGTCAACGCGCACAAGGGCATCCGCTCTTACACAACGACGGTGACGGGGCTTGAGTTTCATTCCAGCCAAACCCATCAAGGCGTCAGCGCCATTCTTTATGCCGCCGAACTCATATCCGAACTGACGCGGCTGGCCGATGAAATGCGTGTCCGCGGTGACGCCTCGGGGCGCTTCACACCGCCCTATACCACGATCAATGTCGGGCTCATCAAGGGCGGCACGGCACTCAACATCATCCCGCGTAGCTGCGCCTTCACATGGGAATACCGCTCGCTGCCGGATGCCGACGAAACGGAAATCCTCACGCGCCTCAATCGCTATGCGCAAGACGTGGTGTTGCCGCGTATGCGCGCGGTCTATGCCGGTGCTTCGGTGACAACGGTGGCGCGCGCGGAAAGCCCCGGCCTTGCCGCACGCGACGGCGACGGTGGTGAAACCCTCGTCTTGAAACTCGCGCAATGCAATCAGGCTGAGGCCGTGTCCTACAATACCGAGGCCGGCCTCTTCCAACTGGCCGACATTCCGACAGTGATTTGCGGACCGGGCTCCATCGATCAGGCGCATAAGCCCGACGAGTTTATTGCGCTATCGCAAATTGCCGAATGCGACCGCTTTATGGCGCGGCTCGCCGAGCATTTGCGCGGTAGGTAATTGTCAGGACGGCAAATCGAGCGACGGCGCGCCAATCATATGACGCGAGCTATAGAGCGAGCGCATGAAGACCAGAATTTCCGGCGCGTGCTTTGCCAGAACGTGAATGCTCTGACTGGCAGCGAGTTCGCTCATGTCAAACGGCACCTCTCCTGATGCCGCGCCAGGCGTGACGCCGTAGACAAATTTTTCAAAGCCCATTGACCAGCTTGGAAAGAGCCGCTCCTCGCGTTCTACGCTGTGAACCCTGATCAATCCGCCGTGAAGCGGGTTCTTTTCGATCCGCGCTATCAGCGCCTCGACCACATCTTTATCGCCTTCCAGAACTTGAAAAAAGACCTGATCCATCAGCAACAACATGCCGGTGACACCGAGAATTTTGTTCTTCACCTGTGCATCGGCAAGAATGACAGCAACATCGCTCTCGGTCATTGAGGCAGACGCCGAGCTGAAATACGCTGTTTGGTAGATCATAGTGGCCATCCTGTTCGAGTGCCGCCGCGACGATGATCAGGAAATTGCGGTCTCACTTTATGGTCGCAACGCGGGACCCATAGTGCGCATGACTTCGGCTGTCAGCAAGCGGTCGAATTCGGCAGTCAGTTTATTCATCAGATCGAAGTAGGCGCGATCACGTTCATTCAAATCGGCGCTTTGCAAAATCGTTTGCTCGCTCCGGGCGTTGACACCTGCCTTGTGGCTCGACCGCGCGCCGTTCGCGCCTTCGGTCGTCACGATAAGTTCGCCGCGCAATGTGCCGACAATTTTGCTGTCGATCTGGTCGCCGAAAAAGCCGGTGAGGCCACCTTTGACCGACTGTTTTTCTTCAACGACGCGTGCATCGTCTATGGTGAGTACAGCAAGTCCGCGCGAGCCAACCGCGACGACGCGCGACTGCAACCAGCGTTCCGCGACAGCGCTCGGCGTCACTTCATGCAGTTGCTCGACGTTGGGCGCTGTACCGGGCGGGTTATAGCGATCGTCAATCGTCAGGCTCGCCACGTCGAGTTTAAGCGGTGCGCCGCTAAAGCCGATGTTTCCCTTGGGTGCAGGCTCTGGCGGCGTGGCGCAGGCCGCCAGCGCCAGAAAAGCGGAAGCCAGGATAGCGCGTGATAACAGGCTCATTCGGTTACCTCTTTCAACTCGTCGGCCGCGAAGTGATAGACCTCGCTGCAAAACTGGCACTTCACTTCGACCTTACCGTCGATCACCATATCAGAAATTTCTTCTTCGCCGAATGAGGCGACCACCGAGCGTGTGCGCTCGCGCGAACAGCGGCAGGAAAATTCGACAGCCGAAGGCGCAAAGGCGCGCACGCCGTCCTCATGGAACAGCCGGAACAAAAGCTTCGCCGGTGCCAGAGCCGGGTCAAGCAATTCGTGATCCTCAACCGTGTTGAGAAGGATCGAGGCGCGGTTCCAGTTTTCTTCCGCTGTCGTCGGCACGCTTGTTTCGTCACCTTCGTGAAAACCGGTGAGACCGCCGTCGCTGGCAATATGCTGGAGCATGATCGCGCCGGCACGCCATGATGTTTCGGCGTGACCGTCTGCGGCGCGTTGAATGAGCGGACCCGCCGCAAGGCGAATGACTGTCGCCACCTGTTCGGAGCTTTGAAAATATTCATGCGCGCTGGCCGAGAGGCCTTTCGCGTCGAGCGCGACAATGCCTTGATAGCGTTCCATGTCGGCGCCCTGATCGATGGTCAGCGCGAGATATCCTTCACCCAGCAGATCGGCGGTCGATGTTTGCCCCGCCGCGATGCTGGCAGCGACACGCTCTTCGTCCATCTGCGCATAGCCGCGCAAACGCCCGTGCGGATGGTCGCTGTCTGGCGTTTCAAAATCAGCGACCAGCATGTGCACGGGGCCTTTGCCTTGTGTCTGGAAGGTGAACCGCCCTTCAAACTTTAGCGCCGAACCGATCATGGCCGTCAGGGCCAGCGCCTCGCCCAGCATGCGCGAGACGGCCTCGGGGTAATCGTGCTGGCGCAACACGCGGTCAACAAGCGGACCGAGCCGCACGACGCGACCACGGATGCCCAAGCCCTCGATCTGAAACGGCAAGACGAGATCGTCACCCAAATTATCGAGGTCCATCGGCATAGGTCACTTTATCCAGAGGTGTTTAGTTGAGCACTTTACGAGAGGCACCAGGCGAGCACACCCTTTTGAGCGTGAAGACGATTTTCTGCTTCGTCCCACACAACAGACTGCGGTCCGTCGATGACATCGGCTGTCATTTCCTCGCCGCGATGCGCGGGCAGACAGTGCATGAAAATGGCATCGGTGTTGGCGGCCTTCAAGAGACGTTCATTGACCTGAAACGGTGCCAGCAGATTGTGGCGATGTTTGGCCCGGTCTTCTTCCATGCCCATCGACACCCATGTGTCGGCATTGATGGCGTCCGCACCTGTGACCGCTTGATAAGGGTCATTGGTCACGGAAATTTTCGCACCCTTTGCTTTGGCCCAAGCGAGCGCTTCGGCGGAAGGCGCGAACTCGTCAGGGCAGGCAATCGCCAGTTCAAACTCAAGCTGTGTCGCGGCATGGATCCACGAAGTCACCATGTTGTTGCCGTCGCCGACCCATGCGATTTTCTTGCCCTTGATCGGACCTTTGTGTTCTTCAAAGGTCATCACATCGGCCATCAACTGACAGGGATGCGAGCGGTCTGTGAGGCCGTTGATGACGGGCACTGATGCGTATTCGGCAAGTTCCGTCAGGTTCTTGTGATCCGTGGTGCGGATCATGATGGCATCGACATAGCGCGATAACACGCGGGCCGTGTCGGCAATGGTTTCACCACGACCAAGCTGGGTGTCATTGCCGTTCAGCAGCAATGTCTCGCCGCCAAGCTGACGCATGGCAACGTCAAACGACACACGCGTCCGCGTCGAGGGTTTTTCAAACAGCATGGCGAGCAGCTTGCCTTTGAGCGGGCTGTCGGTGTCGGGCGCGGCTTTGGACATGCCGTTGCGTTTGGCTTTGCGCGCATTGGAATTGTCGAGGATGTGCCGGATGTCGCCTGATGTCACCGCGTCGAGATCGAGAAAATGGCGCGTCATGCCACCGCTCCCTTCGCGGCTTTCGCTTCCAGCGCCTTGCAGGCGTTGCCGAGCTTGGTCATGGCTTCTTCAAGATGGGTTTCATCAATGATGAGCGGCGGCAAGAGCCGCACAACATTGTCGCTCGCGCCAACCGTCAGCATATGTTCGGCTCGCAAAGCTTCGACGAGTTCGGTGTTTGGCACTTTGGTCTTGATGCCGAGCATCAGGGCCTGACCGCGCACGCTGTCGATGATGGTCGGATGCTCGTCGGCAAGCTGCGCGAGCTTTTGCGAGAGTTTGACGCCCATTGTGCGGACATGCTCAAGAAAAGCGGGCTTCGTCATCAGTCCGACAGCAGCACCGGCAACCGCCATGGCAAGCGGATTGCCGCCATAGGTCGAGCCATGCGTGCCGGCCACCATGCCGCGCGCTGCCGCTTCAGTCGCAAGACAGGCGCCGACAGGGAAGCCGCCGCCAAGCGCTTTGGCCACAGGCATGATGTCCGGCGTCACGCCTGCGAGTTCATGGGCAAAGAGTTTGCCGGTGCGGCCAAAGCCCGTCTGCACTTCGTCGAGGATGAGCAGAATACCCGCCTCGTCGCACAGCTTGCGTATCTCGCGAAGCGCCTCGTTGGGCAGCACGCGGATGCCGCCTTCGCCTTGCAGCGGTTCGATCAGCACGCCTGCCGTCGTCGGACCGATGGCGGCTTTGACAGCCTTCACATCACCGAAGGGCACCTGAACGAAGCCGGGCATCGCGGGGCCGAAGCCTTCGAGATATTTCGCGTTGCCGCCTGCGGCGATGGTCGCCAGCGTCCGGCCATGGAACGCACCCTCGAAAGTGATGAGGTCAGTGCGCTCGGCATTGCCGCCTGCGTAATGATATTTGCGCGCCATCTTGATCGCGCATTCGAGTGCTTCGGCGCCGGAGTTTGTGAAGAACACCGTGTCGGCGAAGGTCGCGTCGATCAGTTGTTTGGCGAGCTTTTCCTGACCGGGGATGCGGTAGATGTTCGACAGATGCCAGACCTTGTGGGCCTGTTCGGTCAAAGCGGCGATCAGGTCGGGGTGGCTATAGCCCAGCGCGTTGACGGCGATGCCTGCGCCAAAGTCGAGATAGCGCGTGCCATCGGCGGTGAACAGATAAGGGCCTTCGCCCCGCTCAAATTCGAGGTCGGCC